>Ga0208316_1000240_pt1 | contig 57833 bp, 63 predicted proteins | sample MalvireepMed_231_FD_184240 | JGI IMG/M metagenome (GOLD analysis project Ga0208316, IMG submission 184240) | Marine viral communities from the Global Malaspina Expedition - Malaspina viral metaG DeepMed_231 (SPAdes) (version 2) | ecosystem: Environmental > Aquatic > Marine > Oceanic | place... | reverse complement strand
CAGGGCCTGATATCGATACTGGATACGGTAAGATGGCTCAAACGTTGTTCATGAACCGCCGTGGTACGGAACCGTATGCCCGGTGGTGTGAGAGGACAGGGGAGGCGACTCCCCTTCCTACTCGATTTGAAAACCTGGGGCCAGCAGCGTTAAGTCGGCTCCCTCTTGGGTTTATTAAGCTCAAGGTTCTGCTCCCGCTCTTTCCTGCAACCTCCCATTCCAAATAGGTACTCTTCATGAACCAACCTGCCCAACGCGCCGAGGGGCCCTCGCGGTTTTCCCTCGGCGATCCTATCGTGCTGGTGCTTAGCATCGGCTTCATCGTGGCGTTTCTGGCGCTTTCGTTTTACGACATTGATCTAGTCGCCAACTCTATCAGCGCAGGCTTTGCCTGGACCGCGCTGGTGCTGGGCAGCTATTTCCAGCTGCTGCTTCTGCTGACGTTTTTTATCGCCATCGGCGTTGCTTTAACGCCTGCGGCAAAAGCTAAGATCGGCAATCTCGATGCACCAGAAATAAGCACCTTTAAGTGGCTCTCCATCATTCTATGTACGCTGTTAGCCGGTGGTGGGGTGTTTTTTGCCGCGGGCGAGCCGGTGTACCACTTTGTGGTCACCCCACCCGCCTTTGATACCGAAGCGGGCACCGCTGAAGCGGTATCCGGCGCGCTGGCGCAGTCGTTTATGCACTGGGGCTTTATGGCCTGGGCGGTGCTGGGCTCGCTCACCGCCGTGGTGCTGGCCCATGCGCACTACGTGAAAGGCCAACCGCTGCAGCCGCGCACATTGCTCTACCCGATTTTTGGTGAACGCTTGATGCGTGGCCCGCTGGGCGGTTTAGTGGATGCCTGCTGCGTGATTGCCTTAGTGGCAGGCACGGTAGGCCCCATCGGCTTTTTGGCAACTCAGGTGAGCTTTGGCCTGCATGAGCTGTTTGGCCTGCCGGAAGGCTACACCGGGCAACTGATAATTCTGGCCGTACTGGGCACTATTTATGTGCTCTCCTCCATGAGCGGGGTACATAAAGGCATCCAACTGCTGAGCCGCTTCAACGTACTGCTGGCGTTGGCAATCGGCGCCGTGATTATCATGTTCGGCCCCACGCTGTTTTTGGTGAACACCTACGTTTCCAGCATGGGCGCGTATGTCAGCGAGTTTTTCACCATGGCCACGATGACCTCTGAAACCGCCCCGGCGTGGTGGATGCAGTGGTGGACGGTGTTCTTCTTTGCTTGGTTTATCGGCTATGCACCGCTGATGGCGATTTTCGTGGCGCGCATTTCACGGGGCCGCAGCATTCGTGAAATGATTCTGGCGGTTGCCGTACTCGCCCCGATTGCCACCACCGTATGGTTTACGCTACTGGGCGGCTCCGGCATTTACTATCAGTTGACCGGGGTAATTGACCTGACCGAAGCGCTCAACAATTTCCAGTTTGACGTGGCGACTCTCACGGTGGCTCAAGCGCTGCCCGGCGGCACCTGGATGGCACTGGCGATTCTGCTGCTGACCACGATTTTTGTGGCCACCACCGGCGACTCCATGAGCTACGCGATTGCCGTTGTCGGTGCGGGACACGATGCCCCCAGCCCCTGCATGCGCGCTTTCTGGGGCATTGCGATGGCCCTGATGGCGGCCGTGCTGCTGTATATGGGTGCAGGTCAAATTGGCGCGCTGCAGCAGTTTATCGTGATTACCGCGATCCCGGTGTCGCTGATTCTGCTGCCCTCGCTGTGGAACGGCCCGCAGGCGGCTTACGCCATGGCGCGTGAACAGGGCATCATCGAGTGACGATGATCGGCCAATTCTAACTACAGCCCTTCCAACAGCCGCAGAATCATCTGCGGCTGTTGGTTCACCTGGGTCAGCATCGCGATACCCACCTGCTGAAGCAGTTGGGCGCGAATAAGATTGGAGACTTCTTGCGCGTAGTCGGCGTCTTGAATACGCGACTGGGCAGCGGAGGTGTTAATGATGCTGGTGTTAAGCCCGTCAATGACGCTCTCGAAGCGGTTCTGCACCGCGCCTAAATAGCTGCGCTGGCGGTCGACCTGCTTAATGGCTTCATCGACGACATCCATTGGTTTGGGCGTGGCCGAGACATCATCTAATACGCTGAAATTATCCAACCCCAGCGCCTGACGCCCCATCGCCGAAAAGCTCACGCCAATCACATCCCCAGCGTTGGCCCCTACTTGAATATTAAGCGCTTTATCGCTCTCGATCAGCCTAATACCGTTAAAGTTGCTCTGCTCGGCGACGCGATCAATCTCTTCCAACCGTTGGTCGATCTCTAACTGAATAGACGCCCGATCTTCTGAGGAATTGGTGCCGTTGAGCGCCTGAACGCTGAGTTCGCGGATGCGCTGAAGGCTGTCGTTGATCAGGTCCAACGAACCTTCTGCGGTTTGCACCATAGAGATACCGTCGTTGGTATTGCGGATCGCCTGGTTCATACCGCGAATTTGTGCGCCCATGCGATTAGCAATCGCCTGGCCTGCCGGATCATCCTTGGCGCTATTAATACGCAGCCCAGACGACAGACGCTCCATGGAGGTCTGCATTGCTTGCTGGCTACTGCGTAGATTATTCATCACCAGTAGCGACATGATATTAGTCGCAAGGCTGATCACGGGCTTGACCTCGGAAGTGAACGCAAACAGTGCGGAAGTAGCGTGAATATCGGCCTATCTTTAGAAAACGTGAGCCCTGCCCCGTAAAACTTTCCCAGTCGCTACTATTTTTTCAGTTCGGCCTCTTCAGTACGGCTAGCACTTCGTCCACCGGCCCCCGAACATAGTCGTGATGAAAGTAGCCATCGTCGACCACTTCGCCATCCCAGACCACAATGTCTAAGTCCATGGTCCGGGGGCCAGATTTGATCGGCCCGCGAACACGGCCTAAGCGATGCTCAACCTCTTTTAGGTAGGCTTTAAAGTCGCCCAGCTCAAGCGTAGTGCGCACCACCAGGGCGGCATTTAAGAAGTCTGGCTGCTGCTGAAAGCCTACCGGGGCAGTGCGCACCGCTTCGGAGCGGGCCAGCAGTTCGCACTCACTGCTCAAAATCTCAAGGGCTTTGGCAAAGTGATACTCTGGCTCAATATTGGTTCCTAGCGAGATAACGCACTCGTGTTGAGCCGACACGGGCGAGGGAGTTGACGTTACGGGTGACGACCTTAATGACATAACTATATCCCAATATAAGAGGCTGGATGACTAACGGCTGGTGAGCCGATGACCTAGCCCACACCGTTTTAGCGTATAGGCATCAATCGGCGCTCCAACAGAGTAGACGGTTAACCATCCCGTTCAAGCTCTGTACAAGTTATTGACAAACGCTGCGCTCACGCAGAGAGTCTTTTTGATTACCATGACAACGTTAGTTAACAAACACTACCTGCTGCGAGGGATAAAGCAATGGAGACACCTGCTGCACTTGTAACTGGCGGCGCCACGCGCCTGGGCCGCTATTTTGCTGAAGCGCTAGCCGATAAGGGCTTTGATATCGCGCTACACGTGAATAGCTCCCGGGGGGAAGCAGAGGAAGTGGCAGACGTAATTCGCGGCAAGGGTCGTGAGTGCGAGATTCTGCCCTGCAACTTTTTAGAGGATTCGCTAGAAGGATTAATCACCCAAGCTAAAACGCGTTTTCCTGGGTTGAACGTGCTGCTCAATAGCGCCTCAGCTTATGAACCAGCGCCGATTGCCCGTACCGATATGGCCATGCTGGAGACCCAGTTTCGGGTCAATATGTTCACCCCGCTGCTACTCACACGCCACTTTGCCGAGGTGGTCGAACACGGCCAGGTCATCAATATCATCGACAACAAAGTGGCCTATCACCAATATCCGTATGCGGCGTACCTGCTCTCCAAGAAAAGCCTAGCTGAGATGACCCGTATGGCAGCGCTGGAGTTTGCTCCGCGCCTACGGATTAACGGTATCGCCCCTGGTGTCGTGCTGCCTGCCTCCCAACGTACCAGCGACTATATCCAATGGCGCATCGAAGGCATTCCGGTCAATCACCAAGGCAACCCAGCACACCTTGTACAAGCCTTGCACTATTTGCTGGATAATGCCTTTGTGGCCGGGCAAGTGCTATTTGTAGACGGCGGCGAATCGATCAACCTAGAGGGTCGCCACTCCGAAAACTACCCTGGCGAGCGGCGCGACTGACCCAACGCAATGAGGCCGCCCGAAGGCGGCCTCATTGGCTTACCTAAGCGTACGCTTAGGTTTCATCCACATCATCATGGTCCGGCTTATGGTGATCCGGTTCATGCTCAAGCGAGGCTTCGCTACGCTCTGCAAGCGGTGCCGTCTCGGTGCGCTTTCTTTCCGCTTTCGCATCCAGAATGCGCACGTTGGCGGGCGGAGTCTTGCCGCCTTTGGTTTCGCCAAAGTAGAGCGTGGTATGCGGGAACGGAATCTCGATACCCGCCGCATCAAAGCGCAGTTTCACTAGGCGGTTGTAGGCACGGCCTACAGCCCACTGATCGCCTGGCGTGGTCTTGATCACGACACGGATATTAACCGAGCTGTCGGCCAGCGCGGTGACACCCGCCACGGTCATATCTGCCAATAGTTTATGACCATGCTCTTCGCTGGCTTTAAGATCTTCGAAGGCCAGCTGTAGCTGCTCGATCGCCTCGTCGATACTTTCGTTGTAACCAATACCGTACTCGCCCACATGGTTGCCGTACTCACGCATGTAGTTGGAGACGGTATCCACACTGGAGAACGGCACGATATGGTAGGTACCGGACAGGTCACGAATGCCCACCGAGCGGATACTCAAACGCTCGGCCGTGCCGGTCACGCCGCCCACGGTCACCACGTCGCCGGTGTTCATGGCGTTCTCTACCTGAATGAACACCCCGGTGATCACATCCTGCACCAGCTTCTGGGCACCAAAACCAATCGCCAGACCCAGCACACCGGCACCAGCAATTAGCGGCCCAATATTGATGCCGATTTCCGAGAGCACGATCATGCCGGTGATGGTCACCATGGCAATGGCCAGCGCATTACGGAACAGGCTCAGCAGCGTTTTGGCACGGGCAGAGGGTTCGCCGTGACCGGTTTCCGGGTTGAGCTTGTGCTCAATCAGGCTTGCCAAGCCCAGCCATATGCCCAGCGACACAATCAGGATCACTGCTACGCTGATCAGGTTACCCACCAGATTGGCACCGCGCTCGGAAGCATACCAAGCGGCGAGGTTAAAGGCTCCCCAGGCATCCAGCACCACCATGATCACCGCAACGACGATCACCGTGCGCAGCACGCGCAGCGCGTTGGGCACGTAACTATTCAAACGTACTTCCAGCAGCGGCAGCTTACGGCGCAAATCATCGGAAAGCTGAATACGACGGCCAATGGTTTGCGTCAGGAAGGCCGACAGCAACAGGCCAACAACCACCGCCCCAAGAGTTTTCAGGGTAGCAAACAGGACAAAGGGCAGCGCATCACCTGGACGGGTAAGCGTCAGCACAAACACCATTAAGAAATAGATCAGCGCGAATAGGTGCCACGTGCGGGCAAACAGCTGCAGCGATACACGGCTCGTCGTCAGCGTCGAGCGCGCGCTCATTTGATTTAGATTATCGCGCAGGCGCACGCGGTTTTTGAGCACCACGCCCACCGCATAGATGAACGCCAGCAGCATGATCAGCGTGCCGACCGCTTGTCCCAGGGTGGCGGCCACATAGAAGTTGACCAGCGGTACGACGACCATCAGGCCGTATCCCACCATGCCAATCAGGCGCGCCAGCCAGCGGTTCCAATACGAGGCTTCTTGAGCTGAAATCGGTAATAAGCGAAGACCCTCGTAACGCGAGGAGAACAGCATTCGCACACCGGCTTTGAGCAGCTCGATGATCAAGAAGGCATTTAAAAAGAGCGACGCGCGGGTAGAGAGTTCACCGGTCTCCCCCACGGCAAAGGTGGCCACCAAGTTACCGCCAACGTACGCCAGGGCGATCAAAAGAATATCGACGACCGCGGCGATCGCGACACACAGCACTAAACGTAGCACCGGCGTCAGTCCCGTGCCCTGCTGTGACCAGCTGCTAATCTTGGTAAACAGCGACTTCGCCAAGCGGCGGAACACCATAAAGAGCGCAAAGGTGGCCACAATCACGATGCCAAGATTAATGGCAGCACTGATAAACGCTGCCATATCAAAGCTACTGCCCGTACCTTGACCAGAGAACATGTTGCCGACAATTGCCACGGCCTGCTCAATCTGACCACCCACATCGCCCACTACTCGGCTGGTTAGTTCCGCCAACTGGCGGGGCAGTGAAACGTCCTCAGGTGTCACATTGCCACCTGCAGCAGCCGCTTCCGGCGAGAGTTCAGCGGCGACGCCTGCGGGCAGCTCTGAGGCCTGATTGCGTAACAGCTCAATCAGTTCCTGACGGGCCTGCTCATCTTCAAGCAAATCCGCCAGCGCCGTATAAGAGGGTTGCTCTTCAGCGGCAGGCGCGTCGCTCTCGGCGCCTAGCGTAGTTTGCGCCATGGCTGGCCCGGCCAGCATGGCGAACAGCGTCAGCATCCAGACGCTTAGCCAGGGTAGTAAACGTAGTGACGTCACACCATAACCTCCCTTTGGGTGAGTATTGCCATCCTGTAATCGTTAAGATTCAGCCTATTAATGCTAAACACAGGATAGTGCATCCGCTAAGAATGCAAGTTTTGTATAACGCTTTGGTAGAAAACCATAAGGGTAACATGCCTCAATGAAAGTGACGTTAACGCGTCTGCTTTTGGTGCACCAATGAAACCGAGTGAAGGTAATTGCCGGTTATTGGCAGTAAGGCGCCAACCATTGATGGGCCAGCGCAACCAGCAGCCCATAGCGGGCACCTTTTGCCAGCACAATCCAGAGCAGCGCCCGCCACCAAGCAAGGCGCATCACCCCTGCCAGCACGGTGAGCGGGTCGCCAATCACGGGTAACCAAGACAGCAGCAGGCTCGCCTCACCAAAGCGGTGGTACCAGCGCTCGGCGCGGGCCAGACCCTCAGGCGACGCCGGAAACCAGCGGCGATGTTGAAACTGACGAGCGTAGCGGCCCAGGGCCACATTGATCAAACTGCCCAGCGTGTTACCCACGGTAGCCACGGCCCACAACGCCAGCGCAGGCTCGCCCACACACCATAGCCGCGCCAGCCACACTTCCGAGCCACCGGGCAGCAGGGTGGCGCTGGCCAGCGCCACCCAAAACAGGCTGAACACGATACGCGCCCTCTAACGTTTAACGGGGCAACTGGCCGCCGAGCTGCTGGGTAATTTCGTCGGCTATTTGACGCACCAGCGCCCCCAGTACCAGCAGGCGCTCTTCGGGAATGCGCGCCATGGGGCCAGACACAGAAATAGCGGCTAACGGGGTGCGGTGCTCGTCGAAAATGCAGGCCGCCACGCAGTGCAGGCCAATGGCGTGCTCTTCCCGGTCGCAGGCAAAGCCTTGGGCGCGAATGGCGGCCATTTCCGCCTGCAGTGAATCCGTTTGATAGAGGGTGTTTTCAGTCACACGGGCCAGCTCGTAGCCGCCTTCTAACAGCGCGCTGCGCTCCTCCTCGCTCATCCACGCCAGCAGCGCCTTGCCCACGCCGGAGGCGTGAAGCGGCGCACGGGACCCCAGCCGCGTGATCATGCGCATCATCTGCGGGGATTCGTTTTGAGCCAGGAAGACCGCCGTAGCGCCATCGCGGATACCCAGGTTCGCCGTTTCGCCGGTTTCTGCGGTTAAGCGGCGCAAAAACGGGCGGCTTTTGGCCACCACGTCGCGAGCTTCAAGGAAACTGTTACCAATGCGGAAGGTTTTGACGTCGATGCGCCACAGGCCCTGTTCGCTCTCTTGGGTAACAAAGCCCTGGCTTTGCAGCGCCTGCAGCAGGCGGTGGGTGGTCGAGGGGGCAAGGTCAGCCATCTCCGCCAGTTCCGAGAGCGCAAGGCCCAAGGGGCTGGCGGACAAATACTCGAGTAGCGTGAGGCCGCGTACTAACGATTGGCTATGCCCACCGCTGGCTTTGGTGGCTCCCGCCGGACGTCCGACTGATCTGCGCTTGGCTTCACTCACCTGATACTCTCCTGAAGGCGCTGAATGACGTAAAAAGCCAGCAGGATAACGCGCCGCGCGGGCGCTGTCGCGTTTACGGAAACAAATTCCACCAATGGCTAGCAGCGTGTACTAGCGATGCTGCCAGCGAGGCGCGCGCTTTTCGATAAACGCATCGATGCCTTCTGCCACATCGTCGACCAGGATGATTACGCTTTCTCGCGAGTGCCTTGGCGATGGTTATAGCCCAGCGGATGAGGCTCACCACGGGCTTTGGCCAGCTCGATCTGGCGCTGACGCTCGCGGGCGGCGGCGCGGGTTTTCTCGGGCAGTGAGTCGATGCAGTGGGGGCAGCTAATGCCCGGCTCATAGGCCGATGACTGCATATCCTCCTGGGAGATCGGCATCCGGCAAGCGTGGCACTGTTCATGCTCGCCCTCGGTGAGGTCGTGGCGCACGGTGACCCGGTTATCGAACACGAAGCACTCGCCGCGCCACAGCGACTGCTCTTCCGGGACTTTTTCCAGGTAGTTCAGCACGCCACCTTTCAGGTGGTAGACCTCTTCGAAGCCCTCTTTCAGCATAAAGCTGGAGGCTTTCTCGCAGCGAATGCCGCCGGTGCAGAACATCGCAACTTTCTTGTGCTGCTCCGGGTTGTAGTGTTGGCGCACGTACTCGGGAAACTCGCGGAAAGTAGTCGTTTTCGGGTCCACCGCACCTTCGAAGCTGCCAATCGCCACTTCGTAGTCGTTGCGAGTATCGATTACCAGCACTTCGGGGTCGGAGATGACGTCGTTCCAGTTCTCTGGCTCCACGTAAGTGCCCACGGTGTCGTTGGGGTCGATGCCCGGCACGCCCAGCGTGACGATCTCTTTTTTCAGTTTGACCTTGGTGCGGTAGAACGGCGGCTCGTCGCAAAATGACTCTTTGTGGTCGATATCGGCAAGGCGCGGGTCGGCGGTGAGCCAAGCCAGCAGCGCGTCGATGCCTTCGCGGCTACCGGCCACGGTACCGTTGATGCCCTCTTTGGCCAGCAACAGCGTGCCTTTTACGCCGTTATCCAGCATAGTTTGGCGCAGCGGCTCGCGCAGGGCTTCAAAGTCGCTCAGGGTGACAAATTTATACAGCGCTGCCACCACAACGGGCGGTGTTGGGGTCGGGGTCGTCATGGAGTGCTCCTGGTAGTCGCCCTCGCAAAGGGCGGACCGGGTCAATAAAGGCGCGCATGATAACAAAAAGCCCGCCGTGGGTGCATCTCGGCGTGTTTGACTCAGATCAACGACACCGCCAATCGTCGATTATTTCGACAACATCATTGAGAAAGCTTCACCCCACGTCACACGCACTCGGTCGTATAGTAGGCGGCAATTTAACTCAGTGATGAGGTGCTTTTCATGAAGATTCGTCGTTCCAACGAGCGGGGCTACGCAGACCACGGCTGGCTACGCTCTTACCACACGTTTTCGTTCGCCAATTACATGGACCCCAACCACATGGGCTTCCGCGCGCTGCGGGTGATCAACGAAGACCGTGTGGCCCCCGGCCACGGCTTTGGCGCCCACCCCCACCGGGATATGGAAATTATCTCCTACGTGCTTGATGGCGAGATGGAGCACAAGGACAACATGGGCAATGGCGAAGTGATGCGCCCCGGCGATGTGCAGCGCATGTCCGCAGGCACGGGCGTACTGCACAGCGAGTTCAACCACTCCCAAGAAAACGGGCTGCACTTTCTGCAAATCTGGATCGAAACCGCCCAGCGTGGCATTCAGCCCAGCTACGAGCAGAAGCACTTCTCCACCGCCGAGCGGCAGGGCCAGTGGCGCTTGGTGCTCTCCCCAGATGGTCGCGATGGCTCGGTGAGCGTGAATCAGGATGTCAGCCTGTACGCCAGCCTGCTAAGCGCCGGGGACCACCTCACGACACCGCCCTCACGCTACGCATGGCTGCATGTGGTGAAGGGGGCTGTCGAGGTGAACGGCGAGCGGCTCACCACCGGCGATGCCGCTGCGTTTACGCCGGATGAGCACGTCGAGCTCACCAGCAGCGACGCCAGCGAAGTACTGCTGTTTGATTTGGCCTAACAGCACCTGCCTAAGCAAATGGTATAACGCACAACGGCCCCGGTGGGGCCGTTGTGCTCTGCAGGCTACACTCCAGACTAAGACCCGAACCAACCCGTAGCGGGGGTCTTTCGCCAGGGATGGCGAAAGTAGCGCCCAAGGATGGGTTTACAGCGCCCCCGCCAAGGGTTGTTCGGGTCGTAAAAGCTACGCCTAGCTATTCTGCGCCGAATAGAGCACGCGAATCTTCAGCGTGTGCTCTACTTGCTTCAACGCTTCCAGCGCCTGCGGGCCGTAGGCTTTATCGACATCAATCACCACGTAACCGACCTTATCGTTGGTCTGCAGATACTGGCCAGAAATGTTGATGCCGTTTTCTGACAGCACGCGGTTGATCTGGGAAAGCACGCCGGGCACGTTGTCGTGAATATGCAGCAAACGGTGCTTGTCCGGGTGTGCGGGCAGTGCCACTTCGGGGAAGTTGACCGAGGTGACCGTGGTGCCGTTGTCCGAATAAGTGATCAGCTTCTCGGATACCTCGATACCGATGTTCTCCTGGGCTTCCAGGGTAGAACCACCGATATGCGGCGTCAGAATCACGTTATCCAGGCCGCGCAGCGGGCTTTGGAACTCTTCATCGTTGCCTTTCGGCTCAACCGGGAAGACGTCGATGGCCGCCCCATTGAGTTTTCCTGCTTTAATGGCATCCGCCAGCGGCTCGATTTCCACCACGCTGCCACGGGCGGCGTTGATCAGAATCGCGCCATCCTTCATGGCGGCGATCTCTTTCGCGCCAATCATCCAGCGGGTAGAGGGCAGGTCCGGCACGTGCAGGCTGACCACGTCCGAACGACCCAGCAACTCCTCCAGGCTGGCGACCTGGCTGGCATTACCCATACCCAGCTTAGTGATCACATCGTAGTAAATCACGTTGAAGCCGAGCGATTCCGCCAAGACGGAGAGCTGTGCGCCGATACTGCCGTAACCCACGATACCGAGGGTTTTACCGCGAGCTTCGTGGGAGTTTTTCGCCGACTTCAGCCAGCCGCCCTGGTGCGCGCGAGCATTCTTCTCGGGAATACCGCGCAGCAGCATAATGGCTTCTGCCAGTACCAGCTCCGCCACTGAGCGGGTGTTGGAGTAAGGCGCATTAAATACCGCGATACCGCGCTTGAGCGCCGCATCCAGGTCAACTTGGTTGGTACCGATACAGAAACAGCCAACGCTTACTAACTTCTCGGCCGCCTCAAACACGCGCTCGGTTAGCTGAGTGCGGGAACGGATGCCGATAAAGTGAACATCACGAATCTTCTCGATCAGCGACTCTTCATCCAGCGAAGTCGGCAGATGCTCGATGTTCTCGTAACCTGCGTTGTGAAAATTGTCCACCGCGCTTTGGTGGACGCCCTCGAGTAGCAGGATCTTGATCTTGCTCTTTTCCAGGGACGTTTTGGCCATGGCTGAATCAACCTCTATGGTCGGCGGCATGCGCCGTGTATCGGTTCACGGGAGGCCCGTATGGTAGCACAGCCGCTTGCGCTCCCGGTGTCTTGGCGTGATGAAAAGTGTGCGCTTTCAAGATGAACAGAGTGCAAGTCGAACAATCAACCCATAGGGAGGGCAGACGCCACCCCCTCGCCTCGGTGTATACTGTGCGTTTATTTAACAGCATCCGCAGCCACACTCGTCGCCCTTGCTGATACCAGGGCGCCCGGAAAACGGTAGGCATTGCCCAATGAGCGACACCACACCCCCACAAGATTTTGCCGCAACGGTTGCCCAGCTAGAGACCATTGTGGAACGCCTGGAGTCCGGCGAACTCTCATTGGAAGATGCGCTGACCGCTTTTGAGCAGGGCGTTCGCCTGACCCGCGACGCCCAGCAGCGCCTCGATAGCGCTGAGCTAAAAGTACGGGCCCTGAGCGAAGATACCGACGGCAAACTGGCAGTTGCCCCGTTCGCAGGTGCCCCGGATGCTGGCAACGACAGCGAGGAGACGCCGCCATGGTGACCGCCCACGCCTCCCGACTAGCCACGCTGCGCCATGCCAGCAGCACCCGAGTAGATGCCACGCTAGCCGCGCTATTCGATGCACGCCCAGCGGTAGATGAGCGTTTAGAGGCGGCCATGCGCCACGGGCTTTTGGTCGGCGGCAAACGTTTACGCCCGCTGCTGGTCTATTTAGCGGGTCAAGCCCTTGGGGCAAGTGACGACGCCCTGGATGCTCCCGCGGCGGCCATCGAGCTGATTCACGCCTACTCGCTAATTCACGACGATCTGCCCGCCATGGATGATGACGACCTGCGCCGCGGCCAGCCCACGGTGCATAAAGCCTTTGATGAGGCGACGGCTATTTTAGCGGGCGATGCCTTGCAAGCCCTGGCGTTTGAAGTGCTGGCCAGCCGCCCGCACCCGCGCCTGGGCCAGCTAGTCACCACGCTGGCGGTCGCCTCTGGCCGCGATGGCATGGTGGCTGGCCAAGCGCTGGATTTAGCCGCCGTAGGAGGCCACCCGGACGCCGAAGCAATGGCGCATATGCACGCCCATAAAACCGGCGCGCTGATCGTGGCGGCCGTACGCTTGGGCGGTCTGGTCGCGGTGGAAGAGGACGACCCGCGCCTAGCAGCGCTAATTCGCTATGCCCGCGCCATTGGCCTAGCCTTCCAGATTCATGACGACATCCTGGATGTGACGGGTGACACCGCCACGCTGGGCAAAATTTCCGGCGCTGACGCCGCCCGTGCCAAGCCTACTTACCCAAGCTTACTGGGGCTGGCGGGGGCGCAGCGCAAAGCGAACACGCTTATTGACGAGGCCATTGCCGCCCTCGCCCCGTTAGGCGAGCAGGCCGCACCCCTGGCCGATCTTGCCCACTATATGATCGAGCGCGACCACTAACACATGCCTATGAAGCTGTTCGACGAGATACCCCGCGAGCGCCCGGCGACGCCACTGCTCGACTCTTTTGATCATCCCGCCGCGTTGCGGGCCATGAATGCTAAACAACTCGCCCAGCTAGCGGATGAGCTGCGCGCCTACCTGCTCTACAGCGTTGGCGTGACGGGTGGCCACTTTGGCGCAGGCCTGGGCGTTGTTGAGCTCAGCGTCGCGCTGCACCACGCCTTTCACACGCCGAAAGACCGCTTGGTGTGGGACGTGGGTCATCAAGCCTACCCGCATAAAATCCTCACCGGGCGGCGCGATGCCATGCTCAGCATTCGCCAGCACGGCGGCCTGGCGGCGTTTCCCCGCCGGGCAGAGTCCGAATACGACACCTTTGGCGTTGGCCACTCCAGCACTTCCATCTCTGCGGCGCTAGGCATGGCCCTGGCCGCGCAAGCACAAAACGACCCGCGCAAGGTCTGCGCCATCATTGGCGACGGTGCGCTCACCGCAGGGATGGCGTTTGAAGCGCTGGCCCACGCAGGCCACGTGAATGCCAATATGCTGGTAGTGCTGAACGACAATGAGATGTCGATTTCTGAAAATGTCGGCGGCATTGCCACGTATTTAGCACGGGTGCTCTCCAGCCAGCCCTACCTCAAAATGCGCGAAGAGGGCAAAAAGGTGCTATCCCACCTGCCCGGCGCCCTGGAGCTTGCCAAGCGTACCGAAGAGCACATGAAGGGCATGGTCAGTCCCGCCACCCTGTTTGAGGAGATGGGTTTCCACTACGTTGGTCCCATCGACGGCCACGACTTAGAGGCGCTGACTCAAACGCTGCGTAACCTGCGCGACCAGAAAGGCCCGCAGTTCCTGCATATCAAAACGGTCAAAGGGAAAGGCTTCCTGCCCGCCGAAGCCGACCAGATTGGCTATCACGCGATTACTAAGCTGGAAAAAACCACCACGACCGTCAGCGCTCCGCTGGTGAAGCAAGCAGCGGCCTCCAGTGCGCCGAAGAACGCCCTTAAGAAAAAGTATTGCAACGTGTTTGGCGACTGGCTATGCGACATGGCCGCCGCCGACTCACGCCTCATGGGCATTACCCCCGCTATGGGCGAAGGCTCGGATCTGATTCGCTTCTCGCAAACCTATCCCGAGCGTTACTTCGACGTCGCCATTGCTGAACAGCACGCGGTCACGCTGGCCGCCGGTATGGCCTGCGAAGGCATGAAACCAGTGGTGGCGATCTACTCCACCTTCTTGCAGCGCGGCTACGACCAGCTGATTCACGACGTGGCCGTGCAGGACCTGGATGTCACCTTCGCCATCGACCGGGCAGGCCTAGTGGGCGAAGACGGCCCCACCCACCACGGCAGCATGGATCTTTCGTTCCTGCGCTGCGTGCCGGGCATGGTGATTCTGGCGCCTGCCGATGAAGCCGAATGCCGCGCCATGCTCAGCGCCGCCTACTACCATTCTGGCCCGGCTGCCGTACGCTACCCCCGTGGCACCGGCCCTGGGGCCGTCATTCCAGAGCACCTAGAGCCGCTGGCGATTGGCGAGGCCCAGGTGCGTCGCGAGAGCACCAGCGACGGCGTACGCATCGCGCTGCTGGCGTTTGGCAGCGTCAATAGCGCCGCCGCCGAAGTGGCTGAGAAGCTCAACGCCACCCATATCAACATGCGCTCGGTGAAACCACTGGACCGCGATGCTGTGCTCCACGCGGCGGACGAGCATGAGCTGCTGGTCACCCTGGAAGAGAACGTCATTGCAGGCGGCGCGGGTAGCGCAGTGAACGAGCTGCTCAACGCGGAAGGCGTTCAGGTGGAAGTGCTGAACTTAGGCCTGCCGGACGCCTTTGTGGAACATGGCACCCCCGCCGAGCTATTGCGCGACTGCGGCCTGGACGCTGAAGGCATCGAGCGCGCCATTCGTGCCCGGCTGCCGTAACTTCCGCGTGTGGCCCACGTGTTTTTAACCTATTGAGACGTTTATGTTATTTCTAATTATTGTGTTTGGTTTGATTGGCCTTGCCGTTGGTGGCCCCATTGGCTTACTCGTAGGTGGCGGCCTTGGCTGGTGGCTGGGTCGGCGCATCAGCCGTCGCTTGAACGCTGCCCGCGTTCAAATTCAAGAAGGCTTTTTGGAGTCGATCTTCTCGGTCATGGGCTGCCTCTGCCAGGCCGACGGCAAGGTCACCGAGGGCGAGCTTGGCGTTGCCGAAAAACTCTTCGATCAAATGCGTCTTCAGGGCGAGCACCGCGCCAAAGCTCGCGCCGCCTTTGACCGGGGCCGCGCGGCTGACTTCAACCTGGATGCCGAGCTGGCCAAGGTCAACCGCCTCACCCAGCGCCAGCCGGTACTGCGCCAAGTCTTTTTACAGGTTCAGTTGAGCACAATTGCCGCCGATGGCGTGCTGCACCCCGCCGAGCACGAGATGATTCTGCGCGTTGCCCGCGGCGTTGGCTGTAGCGACGCCGAAGTTCAGCAAATCGAAGCGATGCTGCACGGCGCCGCCGCCAACTCCCAAGGTGCCAGCGAAGAAGCCTTAAAAGATGCTTACCGCGTTCTTGGGGTATCAGAAGAGGCCAGCGACGCCGAGATCAAGAAAGCGTATCGTCGCCTGATGAGCCAAAACCATCCGGACAAGCTGGCGGGCAAGGGGCTTCCGGAGAGCATGCGCGAGGTGGCGCAGGCCCGCACCAGCGAGATTGGCAATGCCTACGAGCGCATCCGCGCGGCGCGGGGCTAGTAGCTCGTGACAGGGTTCCAGGGAGTCGCTACAGTGAAAACTTCACGGTACTGCCTGGAGCCGCCAAATGATCACGCTATACAGCTTTCCCAATTCCCGCTCGCTACGCGCTGCTTGGACGCTTGAAGAGCTGGGCCTAGAGTACCAGTGCCACCACGTAGCGCTGGATAAAGGCGAGGGGCAAAGTACCGAGCATCTTGCTCGCCACCCGGATGGCAAGGTGCCGGTGCTGGAAGATGGCGAGCTAATGCTGTTTGAGTCTGCGCCTATCTGCCGTTATCTCGCCGAGCAGTATGGCGCAGGGCAACTGCTGCCTCAAAGCGTTGCCGAGCGCGCCCAGGTCGACCAGTGGCTCAGCTTTATCGTCACCGAGATCGAGCAGCCGCTGTGGTTACAGGCCAAGCACAAGTTCGCCCTGCCACAAGACAAGCGAGTCCCCTCAATACTGCCCACTGCCGCTTGGGAGTTTCAACGAGCGCTGCTCGCGCTGGAGCGCCGCTACCGCGGCCAGGAAACCCTGGTAGGCGACACTTTCACTCTCGCGGATCTTTTCCTGACGCATACGCTAACCTGGGCGGCCAGCATGAAGCACCGCCTACCGGAGCCGTTGGTGGCTTACCGCGCCCGTCATGCTAACCGCCCTGCGCTTGCCCGTGCCGCCGAAAAAGAGCAGGCGGCAGCGCAAGATTGAACGCTACCCCTTGCGCTCAATATCCACATCACTGGCCTGGGTGAAGTCATCCAGCGCCATCATGTGGCCGAGCTTGCCCGCTTTGGTGGAGAGGTACTGTTCGTTGTGGGGGTTTAAACCGGTGGTGATCGGCAGACGCTCGACGACGTTCACGCCGTCGCGGGTCAGCGCATCCACCTTGCGGGGGTTATTGGTCATCAGCTTGAGCGCCGTGATGCCCAGGTGGTTGAGCATGGGTACGCAGAGGTCGTAGCGGCGCATGTCGGCGCCGAAGCCGAGCTGCTCGTTGGCCTCTACGGTATCTGCCCCCTGGTCCTGCAGATGATAGGCGCGAATTTTATTGAGCAGGCCAATGCCACGCCCTTCCTGGCGTAAATAGAGCAGCACGCCGCGCCCCTCTTCGGCAATACGCTTCAGCGCTTCTTGCAGCTGGTAGCCGCAGTCGCAGCGCATGGAGAATAGCGCATCGCCGGTTAAACACTCAGAGTGCACGCGCCCTAACACCGGCTCGCCGCCGCTCACATCGCCCAACGTTAAGGCGATATGGTCTTTTCCCGTGGCGTCGTCTTCGAAGCCATGCATGGTGAATGTGGCCCAGGGGGTGGGCAGCCGAGAGGCAGCAATGAAGCGAATGGTCACAGGTTTCCTCGCTGATTAACCAAACCAGTTAACCACACCAGTGTTGGCGAAGTGGACGAACAGTTTACCAGGAAGCCACGCTGGCCTCACGGTCTTAGCGGGGTGCGACGATTTTTGCCACGGCTTACGCCGCCACCCCCGGCGATCTTCACGTACAATTCCTATCTTCAGGTACGATGACTCCCTTACAATGCGGGCAAATTTCTCAAGAGCAAGTGTTTATGACCACCACACCTTTGCAAAACGACCGTTTTCTTCGCGCGCTGGCTCGCCAGCCTGTCGACCGCACTCCGGTGTGGATGATGCGCCAAGCCGGCCGCTACCTGCCGGAGTACCGCGCCAGCCGCGCCGACGCAGGCAGCTTTATGGATCTGTGCCGCAATCATGACTTGGCTTGCGAAGTGACCCTGCAGCCGCTGGAGCGCTACCCGCTCGACGCTGCGATTCTGTTTTCGGATATTTTGACCATCCCCGATGCCATGGGGCTGGGCCTCTACTTCGAAACCGGCGAAGGCCCCAAATTCAGAAAAACCGTCCGCACGCCGGAAGAAGTCGCCGCACTGACCGTGCCAAACGCCGAGCGCGACCTGGACTACGTAATGCGTGCGGTCTCGACCATCCGCCGCGAGCTGAACGGCCGCATGCCGCTGATCGGTTTCTCCGGCAGCCCCTGGACGCTGGCGACGTATATGGTGGAAGGCGGCTCCAGCAAAGACTTCCGTCACTTAAAAACCATGCTGTATGACACGCCGGACACCATGCACCAGCTGCTGGACACCCTGGCGCAAGCGGTCACCGACTACCTGAATGCGCAGATCCGCGCCGGTGCCCAGGCGGTACAGATTTTTGATACCTGGGGCGGCGCGCTCTCCACGCCTGCTTATTTAGAGTTCTCGCTGCGCTATATGGAGCAGATCGTCTCTGGGCTGATCCGTGAACATGATGGCCGCCGCGTGCCGGTGATCCTGTTCACCAAAAACGGCGGCCAGTGGCTTGAACACATTGCTTGCGCCGGTGCCGACGCGCTGGGTATCGACTGGTCGACCGAGCTTTCCGACGCCCGCGCCCGCGTAGGCCATAAAGTCGCCCTGCAGGGTAATTTAGACCCCAACGTGCTGTTTGCTCGCCCTTCGGCCATTCGCGCCGAAGTGGCCCGCGTGTTGGAGAGCTACGGCCACGGCCCGGGCCACGTGTTCAATTTGGGCCACGGCATCAGCCAGTTTACCAATCCCGATCACGTCACCGCCTTTATGGAGGCGCTGCACGACTTAAGCCCGCAGTACCATCAGGGCATTCCGACTCAAACGAACGACTCATGCCCAGGAGCCAAGCAATGAGCGACCTACGCGACGAGCAGTGGTTTACCGAAGTCTTTGATAGCCACGGCAGCGCTTTCTCGCTGAAAGTTTCTGAAAAACTGCTGGATGTGCAAAGCCCTTACCAGCACCTGGAAGTGTACGCCACCGAAACCTACGGCAACCTGATGGTGCTGGATGGCTGCGTGATGCTCACCGACCGCGACAACTTCCTGTATCACGAAATGATCGCCCACCCGGCGCTATTCACCCACCAAGACCCCAAGCGCGTGGTCATCATTGGTGGCGGCGACTGCGGCACCTTGAAAGAAGTGCTGCGCCATCCGGACGTCGAGAAGGTCACCCAGATCGATATCGATGAAGAAGTGACCAAGGCCTCCGAGCGCTTTTTCCCGTCATTAGTAGAAGCCAACGGCGACCCCCGCGCCGAGCTGCTGTTTGCCGACGGCGTGAAATGGGTCGACGACGCCGCCGACGAGAGCATCGACGTGCTGATCATCGACTCCACCGACCCGGTTGGCCCTGCAGAAGGCTTGTTCAAAACCGACTTTTTGAAGCGCTGCCACCGCATTCTGAAAAGCGGCGGTGTGATGGTTCAGCAGAGCGAGTCGCCGCTGTATCACAGCGGCTCGATTATCCGCGAGCTGCGTAACGACATGCGCGAAGCAGGCTTTGATAGCGTCGCCACCCTGCCCTTCCCCCAGCCGGTGTACCCTTCCGGCTGGTGGAGCGTGACGCTGGCAGGCAAAAGCACCAACGTTGAAAGCTTCCGTGAAGAGGCTGCCGCCAGCCACGAAATGCCGCTACAGTACTACACAGTAGATGCCCACCGTGGTGCCCTGGCGCTGCCGCCCTTTATGCGTAAAGCGTTCGCATAACCTCGCGGTTCCGCTATGTATCAGGCCGGGCTCTGCTCGGCCTTTTTTATGCGCAAGTATTGCTGCGCTCAACGTTAAGGAATAACAAATGAACACCACGCGTTGGTTAGGATTGGGAATCACTCTATTAGCCCCGACCCTCTGGGTACCTGCCACGGCCATGGCCGATACCCTTGAGGCTGTTCAAGAGCGCGACAGCGTGCGCTGCGGCGTTAACGCCGCCCAGCCCGGCTTCTCATCGCTGGACGATAACGACCAATACCGCGGCCTGGACACCGATGTGTGCCGCGCCATTGCCGCTGCCGCGCTAGGTGATGCCAGCAAAGTCAATTTCGTACCGTTAGACTCGGTGGAGCGTTTTGCCGCGCTGCAGTCTGGCGAGGTGGACGTGCTCTCCCGCACCACCACCTGGACCTCTAGCCGCGACACCACGCTAGGGATGAACTTCACTGGCGTCAGCTACTACGACGGCCAGGCGTTTATGGTGGCCAGCGACCTCGGCGTACAGAGCGCCAAAGAACTGGATGGGGCGGCTATTTGCACTCAGTCAGGCACCACCAGCGAACTAAACCTTTCCGACTACTTCCGCATTAACAACATGACCTATGATGCGGTGGTGTTTGATTCACCTGAACAGTCGATTGCAGGCTTCGAAGCAGGCCGCTGCGACGTATTGAGCTCGGATGCCTCGCAGCTCTATGCCCAGCGCATTCAACTGGCCGACCCCAATATGGCCGTGGTACTACCGGAGATCATCTCCAAAGAGCCGCTTGGCCCAGCAGTGCGCCAAGGCGATGACCAGTGGTTCAACATCGTGAAGTGGTCGCTGTTTGCCATGCTGAATGCCGAAGAGCTGGGCGTCAGTCAAGCCAACGTGGATGAGCAGCTAAGCTCAGAAAACCCCGATGTGATGCGCCTACTTGGGCAAGATGGCGATTTTGGTGAAGCCATGGGCCTTTCGTCAGACTGGGCTTACCAAATCGTCAAACAGGTGGGTAACTATGCGGACATTTATGACCGTAACGTGGGCGCGGACTCTGATTTCAACATTGCGCGCGGCCTGAACGCTCTGTGGAAAGATGGCGGCATTCAGTACGCGCCACCTATTCGCTGACACGCTAGGCGACTAGCCACCGACCTCCGCCAGCGGCTGCGCACCAAAAAAGCGCAACGCGTAGCTGCTGACCTACTTTTTTGCACCACTACCTTCGTCAAATTCGCTGATTTTACGTTGAAAAGCGCTGAATTTGACGGCATATCTTTCTTGGCACCTTCCTTGCTAGCTTTTAATGATGCATCACCATGCATAATGACATTAAATCGAGGAAGGGGAACAAACATGATTAATAAGAAACACCTGGTACTGCTCGCCTCAGCGGGTGCCATCTCCCTCGCCGGTATCGCCACCGCACAAGCCAATACGTTAGAAGATACCCGCGCGCGCGGTGCTGTACAGTGTGGCGTTAGCGACGGCCTACCAGGTTTTTCCGCCCCAGATGATAGCGGTAACTGGCAGGGCCTCGACGTTGACGTATGTCGCGCCGTTGCTGCAGCGGTACTGGGCGACGCGGATGCCGTCAACTACATCTCCCTGAATGCTGTTGAGCGTTTCACCGCGCTGCAGTCTGGCGAAGTGGATGTACTGTCCCGTAACACCACTTGGACCACTACCCGTGACACCACCTTGGGCCTGAACTTCACCGGCGTTACCTTCTACGACGGTATCGGCTTCATGGTGAACAAGGATTTAGGTATTAGCAGCGCAGACGAACTCGATGGCGCCGCGATCTGTATCCAGTCTGGTACTACCACCGAGCTTAACGTCGCCGACTACTTCCGTGCCAATGGCATGGAGTTTGACCCCATCGTATTCGACACGTCTGAGCAAACCGTGGGCGGCTTCCAAGCTGGCCGCTGTGACGTGCTGACCTCCGACACTTCTCAGCTAGCGGCCTTACGCATCCAACTGGACGACCCCGCTTCTGCAATGATTCTGCCTGACATCATCTCCAAAGAGCCGCTGGGCCCAGTGGTACGTCAAGGCGACGATGAGTGGTTCAACATCGTAAAATGGTCGCTGTTCGCCATGATCAACGGTGAAGAGTATGGCATTACCAGCGAAAACGTTGACGAGATGCTCAACTCAGACAACCCGGATATTGCTCGCCTGCTGGGTCAGGACGGCAACTACGGTGAAGGTATGGGCTTAGAAGCCGACTGGGCTTACAACATTCTGAGCCAGGTAGGTAACTACGGCGAAAGCTTCGAGCGCAACGTAGGCATGGGCTCACCGCTGGAAATTGAGCGTGGTATTAACGCTCTGTGGACCCAAGGCGGCATTCAGTACGCACCGCCGATTCGCTAAGCGTCTCGCTTGACCCCGGCCCGTCGCTCCCTCTTAACAGGGAATGGCGGGCCATCTGATTGACCTGCCGTATCGCGGAGACGCCATCCATGTCTGTAAGACCTAATGCTCGCCCGGCTGGCCACAAGCCACCGTTTTGGCGAGACCGCGCCAAGCGTGCGCTCATTTTCCAGTGTCTATTGATTGCCGCTGTCATTGTGTTTCTGTTCTATATTGTCGGCAATGTTCAAGACAACTTATCCTCACGGGGTATCACCACCGGCTTTGGTTTCCTAAACAATACCGCCGGTTTTGGGATCGTGCAGAGTCTGATCGACTACTCCTCCCAAAGCACCTATGGCCGCACCTTCTTCGTGGGCCTGCTGAATACGCTGCTGGTGGGTGGGTTAGGCGTTATTGCAGCCACTATCATTGGCTTTATCGTCGGTATCGCTCGTCTATCGCCCAACTGGCTGATCGCCAAGCTAGCCGCCGCGTATATCGAAACCTTTCGTAACATTCCGCTGCTGCTGCAGATTTTCTTTTGGTACTTTGCCGTGCTGCGGGCGCTCCCCAGCGCTCGAGAAAGCCTTGCGTTCGGCGAGGCCGTGTTTCTTAACGTACGCGGGCTTTATCTACCTGAGCCGCTATTCGAATCGGGCTTTGGGCTGATTCCTGTCACCTTCGTGATCGCCATCGCGGCCAGTATTGCGCTGGTGATATGGGCAAAACGCCGCCAGGAAGCCACGGGGCAGCGAATTCCCGCTTACTGGATCTCCTTTGCACTGATCTTTGGGCTGCCCCTGTTGGTCATGTTGGCCACTGGCGTCCCCATTACTTGGGAAATGCCCGAGCTGCGTGGCTTCAACTTCCGCGGCGGCATCACGGTAATTCCTGAGTTTCTGGCGCTGTGGTTCGCACTCTCGATCTACACGGCGTCATTCATTGCCGAGATCGTGCGCTCCGGCATTCAGGCCATTTCTCATGGCCAAACCGAAGCGGCGCAGGCACTGAGCCTGCCGCGCAACCTGGTGCTGCGCCTCGTCATCATTCCTCAAGCATTGCGGGTCATCATCCCCCCGCTCACCAGCCAATACCTGAATTTGATCAAAAACTCGTCGCTGGCCACGGCCATTGGCTATCCGGACCTCGTGTCGGTGTTTGCGGGCACCACACTGAATCAGACGGGCCAGGCCATCGAGGTCATTGCGATGACCATGGCGGTGTATCTGACGATCAGCCTGCTGGTGTCGATGTTCATGAACTGGTTCAACGCCCGCGTGGCGCTGGTTGAACGCTAGGCTGAGGCGAGGAGCCACACATGATTCATAATCAAACGATGATCGAACAGCGGCCAGCGCCCAGCAACTCCGTTGGCGCGATTGCTTGGCTGCGAACGAACCTATTCAACGGGCCGATCAATACGATTTTCACGTTAATCGGCCTCTATATCCTCTATCTGCTCGTCGTGCCTACCGTGCAGTGGGCGTTCATCAACGCCGATTGGGTAGGCACCACACGCGACGACTGCTCACGGGAAGGCGCCTGCTGGGTATTTATCAACGCACGTTTATCCCAGTTTATTTACGGCCTTTACCCCAGCGAGGAGACCTGGCGCGCCAATATCGTGTTCGCCATGTTCTTTTCGCTGATTGGCTGGCTGGCGATTCCCAAGCTGCCTTTCAAGCGCTGGGTGGCCATCTTTGCGCTGGTGGCATTCCCCATTATTTCGTTCGTACTGCTTTACGGCGGCTACTTTGACCTTCCCCAAGTGCCTACCCACCGCTGGGGTGGCCTGATGCTGACGCTACTGTTAGCCACGGTGGGCATGGTGGGCGCGCTGCCGATCGGTATTGTGCTGGCCCTGGGTCGGCGCTCTAACATGCCCATCGTCAAAAGCTTTTGCGTGGTGTTTATCGAGTTCTGGCGCGGCGTGCCGCTGATCACCGTGCTGTTTATGGCCTCGGTCATGCTGCCGCTGTTCCTGCCCTCCGATATGAGCGTTGACCGCCTAGTGCGTGCCCTGATCGGCTTAACGCTGTTCCAGAGCGCCTATATGGCAGAGGTCATTCGTGGCGGCTTGCAGGCGATTCCAAAAGGCCAGGAAGAGGCAGCTGCCGCGCTCGGCATGACTTACTGGAAGCGCATGGGGCTGATCATTCTTCCCCAAGCGCTGAAGATGATGATTCCCGGCATCGTGAATACGTTTATCTCGCTGTTTAAAGACACCACCCTGGTCATGATTATCGGGCTCTTTGACCTTTTGGGGATCGTGCAAGCGGCACTGGCCGACTCACGCTGGTTAGGCTTCTCGTTGGAAGGTTACGTGTTTGCCGCCTTCATGTTCTGGATCTTCTGTTTCAGCATGTCGCGCTACAGTCAGTACCTAGAACGCAAGCTGCATACCGGCCACAAGCGCTAACGCCGCTTTTATCAACGATTTTTTAGCAGGATAGTGACATGACACAAGCAGCTTCCCATAACCCTGGCACCGGCACTTCGGATCTGATGGTCGAAATGCGCGGCGTCAACAAGTGGTACGGCGATTTTCACGTGCTGCGGGATATCTACCTGGAAGTGAAACGCGGCGAGCGGATCGTCATTTGCGGGCCTTCTGGCTCGGGCAAATCCACCATGATCCGCTGCATCAATCACCTAGAAGAGCACCAAAAAGGCGAGATCGTGGTGGGTGGCGTACCGCTCACTCAAGACGTCAAGCGCATCGAGCAAATTCGCCGCAGCGTCGGCATGGTATTCCAGCATTTCAACCTGTTCCCTCACCTCACCGTGCTGGAGAACTGCTGTATTGCCCCGATGTGGGTACAGAAGAAGCCCCGCAAAGAGGCCGAAGCCATGGCCATGCAGTATCTGGAGCGGGTACGTATTGCCGAGCAGGCCAAGAAGTATCCCGGCCAGCTCTCCGGCGGCCAGCAGCAGCGGGTAGCGATTGCCCGCTCGCTGTGCATGCATCCAGACGTGATGCTGTTTGACGAGCCCACCTCGGCCCTTGACCCGGAGATGATCAAGGAAGTACTGGACGTGATGATCGAACTGGCCGAAGAGGGCATGACCATGCTCTGCGTGACCCATGAAATGGGCTTCGCCAAGACCGTGGCCGACCGCGTGATCTTCATGGACCAAGGGCAAATCATCGAAGAGAACGCCCCCGAGCCGTTCTTCAATAATCCGCAATCCGAGCGCACCCAGCTCTTCTTGAGCCAGATTCTGGGGCACTAATCCTGTCTCCAGTGCCACGATGTACTGAACGTGGGCCTCCAGTGAGGCCCATTTTCATGGACCCTCTACGCCACAACATCACAACAAGTGAGTCATCATGGAAAAGCTCTTCATTGACCGCGCACCGCAGCCCATTGCCCCGTTCTCACACGCCTGCCGGGTGGGCGACCTGGTCTTCATCACCGGCCAAATGCCCACGGTGCCGGAAACCAACGAGATGCTGCTGGGCACGTTTACCGAGCAAACCCACCGGGTGATGCAGAATCTGGCCATCGTGCTGGAAGAGGTCGGCAGTAGCTTCGAATACGTGGTTCAGTCGCGGGTCTTCATCACCAATATGGGCCACTTCGATGAAGTGAATCAGGTCTACGCCAGCTACTTCCAACAACCACTGCCCACCCGCACCTGCATTGGCGTGACCGGGCTTGCGGGCGGCGCGGATGTCGAAGTCGATATGATCGCCTGGATTCCTCCCAAAGCGGGCGCTTAACCACCCACGAGTGTAATGCTGGCAGGCAGTAGCGCAGGCTGCTCCCGATGCTTCGTCAGCGGCTTGCCCGCCAGCGCCGTGAGCAGAATTTGCAGGGGGTCGCCGTGGCTGACCACCAGCACCGTTTCACCCTCAAAGCGTTGCTCCAACGCTTCCAGCGCAGCGACCATGCGCGCCGCGACACGCTTGACCGGCTCCACCTGCCACTGGGTGTGGTCGGCGTTCTGGGCATCGAAGGCCCACACCTCCGGGTAGTGGCTATCCGCCTTGCCCTCCAATTCACCAAAGTGGCGCTCCCTCAAGCGCTCCTCTTTTTGCATCTCCAACCCAAACGCGGCGGCCACTCGGGCGGCGGTGTGCGTGGTGCGTAAAAAGTCCGAATGCACGACCTGTGTGGGTACCGGCCAGTGCCACCGTGCGACGGTATCTGCCAGCTGCTGCTCGCCCTGCGGCGACAGCCCATACGCCAACAGCCCTCGCTCGGGGGAGCTGATGATGGTGCCTTGTGCGTTAGCCTGGCTATGGCCGTGGCGCATCAGCAGATAGCGGTTTCGCCAATGATGACGTGAGTCGTCTATATCCATGCTCTTTTCTCTATGAAAACCGTGTTTGACCAAACACGGAACGGTTGCCATGGTTAAAGGGTAATCAATGACATGGAGGACGTATGACAATGACCACCTATATCGTGGTAGCCGACGCCGCTCGGGCACGTATCTTCACCCGTGATGCACTTCACCTCGCCGAGCAGGAGAGCTTGGTACACGCTGCAGGCAGGCTGCATGAAGGCGACTTGATCACGGACCGCCGCGGTGCCGATGTTCATGAGTCTACGTCAACGTCATCGCGCTCATCCGGCGAGGAAGGCGCGGCCTCCCAACATGAAAACGAGCTGTTTGCCAAAGAAGTCGCCCAGCGACTCTACACTGCGCGGGTGGACAACAGCATGGACAAGCTGATCATGGTCGCGCCTCCCAAGTTCTTGGGGCTGCTCAAAGAGAAGCTCGATAACCCCACGCAGAAGCTGGTCACCCACACGCTCTCGAAAGACCTCAGCAAAGCGTCCATGGCTGATATTCAGAACGCGGTCAGCGATCTTCGTTAACACTACAGTTAGCGCTTACTAACTTTTTTTCCTGCTTTTTACTAAAGGCGTAGTCGCTCTCGCCGATACCCATCATGAACCCTGATGATCCCGAGAGCGACTATGTTTTCTTCCCTACGTTTACGTATCTTGCTAGCGGCCCTTATCGCTATTGTGTTGGCTTTAACGGTGAATGGCATTGCTAGTTACACGACTGTAAAGCATCACAATAGTGAGCAGGTTAATCGCAACCTAAGCGCTGTTGTGAATGGAAACACACAGGCCATCGATGAGTGGTTCAATGCGCGCTACACGATGTTAGCCAGCATGGAACACACTGCAGGTAGCGAAGAGCCGCTACAAGCCTTGCGACAATTAGCCGATTCTGGCGACTTTATGACCGCTTACATTGCTTACCCGTCCACATCAGAGGGAATTTTCTCAGACGGCTGGCAACCCCCTAGCGATTATGACCCACGCCAGCGTCCCTGGTATCAAGGCGCGGTGAACGCGCAAGACACTATCATCACCGCCCCGTATGTCGATGCTCAAACGGGCGGCCTGATCATTACCTTCGCTCGCCCCTTCTATCAAAACGGCGAACTAGCCGCTGTGGTTGGGGCCGATATTACGATTGCTGACGTTATCGATATTGTTGCCAGCATTTCCCCCACACCGTCTAGCTTTGGCTTTCTAACCACCAACGATGGCACGCTGGTTGCCCATCCGGATGAGTCGCTGACGCTGGAGCCTTCAAGTGTATTAAGCGATGCGCTCACGCCTTCGGACCTCACTCGCATCGTGCAGGCAGACTCCCCACAGCCGCTAGCTCTGCAAGGCAGCGATAAACTGCTAATGGGCAGTGCTGTAGGCGGCAACAGCGGTTGGCAGTTGGTCGTCGCGTTAGACGAAGCAGAGGCCACCGCAGACCTGCGCGCCATTGCCACCACGTCCATCGTTACCCTGCTGATCGTCGCGGCCATTACCGCTGTGGTATTTGGGCTGCTGCTGTCGCTACTGTTGCGCCGCCTGCTGGGGGTGCGCAACGCGATGGATAATATCGCCTCCGGCGAGGGCGACCTCACCCAGCGTCTGCCAGAAGAAGGCAACGACGAAGTCACTCAAATCGCTAGCGCCTTTAACCGCTTTGTTAACAAAATGGAGCACGTCTTAATCGATGTGCGCACCAGCAGCGAATCGGTGCACCACGCCGCTAACGAGATTGCCATGGGCGGCCAAGACCTCTCCCGCCGTACCGACAACGCGGCGTCTAGCCTGCAGCAAACCTCCGCATCGGTAGAGCAAATCACCAGCACCGTGCAGCACACGGCGGCCTCAGCACAGGAAGCCAACAAGCTCTCCCACGCGGCCACCGAAGTCGCGAAAGAGGGCGGTCAGGTGGTGTCGAACGTGGTCACCACCATGGAAGATATTTCCGACGCCTCCAACAAGATTGGCGAGATCGTCACGCTGATGAACAGCATTGCCTTCCAGACCAACCTGCTGGCGCTCAACGCCTCGGTAGAAGCAGCGCGGGCTGGCGAGCATGGCCGTGGCTTTGCCGTCGTGGCAGAGGAAGTGCGCAAACTGGCTGGCCGCAGCAGCGACGCGGCCAACGATATCCAGAAACTGATCGAAGACTCGCAAGCCAAGGTGAATAACGGCACCTCGTTGGTACGCAATGCGGGTAGCACGATGAAGGATATCGTGGACCACATCACCCGCGTAACCGACGTACTGGAAGAGATCAACGCTGCAACCAGCGAGCAAAGCGATGGCATCAAGCAGGTCAACATCGCCGTGGCCGAGCTTGACCGGATGACCCAGGAAAACGCCGCCATGGTGGAAGAGTCCACCACCGCCGCCGAGCAGTTGAAAGAGCAGGCGGATCGCCTGACCGGCACGATCAGCAGTTTCAAACTCTCTAACGCGGCATCACCCGCGCTGCAAGCGCCGCAGGATCGCTTACCGCGCACGTCAGAGACCTTCTAAACGTCTCGTCTGCCACTCCTCCATGGCCGCCGCAGCGCTCGCGGTGGCGGCCATGTCATGCGTTAACCATGAATCTTTGTTCTACTGGTTCAAGGATGGCACTCGATACGCTCTTTCGCCTCTTGCTGATGAACAGCATTGCCTTCCAAACCAATCTGCTGGCACTCAACGCCTCAGTAGAAGCAGCGCGGGCTGGCGAACACGGGCGCGGCTTTGCCGTGGTGGCCGATGAAGTGCGCAAGCTCGCCTCGCGCCGCAGCGACGCCGCCAAGGACATTCGCCAGCGCATCGATGCGTCTGCCGATAAGGTCGAAAGCGGCACGCAAATGGTACGCGACGCCGAAGCCGCCATGCACGAGCTGGCCGATAGCGTGACGCGCGTCACCCAAATGCTGGGCGATATCAGTACGGCAGCCGGTGAGCAGAACGACGGGATCAACCAAGTCAGCATCGCGGTGACCGACCTGGATCAGATGACCCAGCAAAACGCCGCCCTGGTGCAAGAGTCCACCACCGCGGCCGAGCAGCTTAAAGACCAAGCGGACAGGCTGGCCGCGCTAGTGGGTGGCTTTACGCTAGAGGCGTCGCAGCACCTGGCTCAGGCGCTGCCAAGCCCTGAAAAGGCCAAGGTGTAACCGCTAGGGAATCGGTGGCAGCGGAATATCGTCACTGCGCTTGGCCCCGGCGGTCATTTCGCGGCAGAGGCGTAAAAACTCCCGCACGCCGGTGGTGAGGTACTTGTGGCGATGCCAAATGAACGTGAACTGGCGCTTGAGATCCAACTCCGGCGTGGGCAGCGGCACCAAGCTGCCGCGCCGGAAGGCATCACGCAGTGCCAGCCGCGACACGCAGCCAATCCCTAATCCCGACTCCACCGCGCGTTTAATGCCCTCGGTATGCTCCAGCTCCAACAGCGTATTGAACCGGCTGCGACGGTGGCGGGCCGCATGCTCCAGCGTCATGCGCGTGCCTGAGCCCTCCTCACGCATGATCCAATCCTCCCGCAGCAGCTGATCCAGCTCCAGGTGCTCCCGCCCTGCCAGCGGGTGGCGCGGCGAGCAGAACACGCACAGCTCATCCTCGACCCAGGGCTGGCTGATGATCATATCGTCATCGCACTGCCCCTCAATCAGCCCTAAATCCAGCGAGTGCTGACGCACGCCCTCGATAATATGCCGTGTATTGCGCACCGCCAGACGCACACGGCTGCCAGGGTAGCGCTGCATGAAATCGCTGATCAGCAGCGTGGCGAGATAGTTACCAATGGTGAGCGTCGCGCCGACGTCTAACGCCCCCACACCCTGTTGGCCCCGCAGCAGCTCTTCGACCTCCTCGGCGCGGTCCAGCAGGGCCACCGCCTTGGGCAGTAGCTGGAAGCCGAGCGCGTTGAGCTTTAGCCGTTTCCCGATGCGGTCGAGCAGCTGGCAATCGAACTGGCGCTCCAGCTCCGCCAGCGCCGTGCTGGTGGCCGATTGCGACATGGCCAGCGCGCGCGCCGCGTGGGAAACGCTCTCGTGCTGGGCAACGGCCACGAAAACTTCTAACTGTCGCAGGGTGTAGTGCATGGCCAAAACCTATCTGTAGAGTGGTCCGCGAAAGGGCTATATCGATTTTAAAGATAAGCGTTATCAAGATAATTTGCTTAACAGATATACCACCCTTATTTAGAATTGAGAGCAACCTATAGAGCTGTTTTTTATTCTTTTTTGGAATATGGTGAGCAAGGCTTAGGCCTCGCTGCCCCTGGAGGAGTTAGCATGAGCAAGTTTGCCCTGGAAGAAGTGTTAAGCGTTCACCACTGGAACGATACCCTATTCAGCTTCCGCACCACTCGCGAGCGCAGCCTGCGCTTCAAGAACGGCCAGTTCGTTATGATCGGCCTGGAAGTGGACGGCAAACCGCTGATGCGCGCTTACTCCATCGCCAGCCCCAACTACGAAGATCACCTGGAATTCTTCAGCATCAAGGTGCCGGATGGCCCGCTCACCTCGCGCCTGCAACACCTGAAAGTGGGCGACCAGATCATGGTCAGCCGCAAGCCGACCGGCACACTGGTGTGCGACGACCTGCTGCCGGGCCGCAACCTGTATATGCTCTCGACCGGCACTGGCTTGGCGCCGTTTATGAGCCTAATCCAAGACCCGGAAGTCTACGAGCGCTTTGAAAAAGTGGTGCTGGTACATGGCGTGCGTGAAGTCTCCGAACTGGCCTACGCCGACTTCATCACCAAAGAGCTGCCCGCCCACGAGTACCTGGGCGAAGAGATCGCCGAGAAGCTGGTGTACTACCCCACGGTGACCCGTGAAGAGTTTCACACCATGGGTCGCCTGACCGACCATATTCGCACCGGCAAGCTGTTCGAGGACACCGGCCTACCGCCCATCGACCCGCGCCAAGACCGCGCGATGATTTGCGGCAGCCCGGCGATGCTGGACGACACCAGCGCCCTGCTCGATGAGCTGGGTCTGAACATCTCCCCGCGTATGGGCGAGCCGGGCGACTACGTCATCGAACGCGCCTTCGTTGAGAAGTGAGCCTCGTTCGAAGGGTGAAAGGTGAAGGATGAATAGAAAATCGTAGCCCGTGTCATCGTCGCCTTCTGCACAAAGCCCCTGTGGGTATTATCCACAGGGGCTTTGTCGATTCAGCGCGACTCACTGTTCACGCCTTACCATTCACCGTGGTTAGACAGCGTCTTTACCTGTTTCGCCGGTACGAATACGGATGACCTGCTCAAGGGGCATCACAAAGATTTTACCGTCACCGATTTTGCCGGTATTGGCGACCTGGGTAATCGCGTCGATCACCTGCTCGGCCATATCATCGTCGACGGCGACTTCCAGCTTCACCTTAGGCAGGAAATCCACCACGTACTCCGCGCCACGGTAGAGTTCCGTGTGGCCCTTCTGACGGCCAAACCCTTTTACTTCCGTGACCGTAATGCCCTGCACGCCGATATCCGAGAGCGATTCGCGTACGTCATCAAGCTTGAAGGGCTTGATAATGGCTGAGATCAATTTCATTGCGACATCCTCTAGCTTGGTGGCCTGCTGTCATGCAGACAGCGTTATTAACCGATTGTCATAACCATCGAGGTTAGCGGGGGCGCTCGCATAGCCAAGCCCGTTACCCAGTCGATTAAGCATACACCGCCAAGGGCGGAGAATAAAAAAACCAGTACGTACCTAGCTAATAACAACCAGCATGCAACCTACCTGGGAAGGACAAAAAGGCCTCCCACGGTGGGGAGGCCAAAAGGAGCACGCCAGCTCACATGATTAGCGCAAGCTTATTTCTTAACGCTAAACTCGGGATAGGCTTCCAGACCGCACTCAGCGATATCGACGCCTTCATACTCTTCTTCTTCGCTAACGCGGATACCCATGACCGCTTTCAGCACCAGCCATACCACTAAGCTTGCGATGAAGACCCAGCCAAAGATGCCCACGATACCGATCAACTGTGCACCGAAGGACGCATCGCCATTATTCAGCGGTACTGCCAACACACCCCAGATACCGACCACACCGTGAACCGAGATAGCACCCACAGGGTCATCCAGCTTCAGCTTGTCCAGCGTGATGATGGCAGCGACCACGATCAGGCCACCGATGGCACCAATCAAGGCGGCACCCAGCGCAGAAGGCGACAGCGGGTCTGCGGTAATGGCGACCAGGCCAGCCAGCGCGCCGTTCAGCGCCATGGTGAGGTCCGCCTTGCGGAACCACAGCTTGGCTAGAATAAGCGCGGCGATGACACCACCGGCAGCCGCTGCGTTGGTGTTCACGAACACTTGCGCAACGTTGTTAGCTGAACCGATATCGGACATTTTCAGCTCAGAGCCACCGTTGAAGCCGAACCAGCCCATCCACAGGATGAAGGTACCCAGCGTGGCCAGTGGCATGTTGGCGCCCGGAATCGCGTGGATAGAACCGTCCTTGCCATACTTGCCCTTACGGGGGCCCAGTACCAGCACACCCGCCAACGCTGCTGCTGCACCGGCCATGTGGACGATACCCGAGCCCGCATAGTCAGAGTAGCCAACGCCATCCAGCCAGCCGCCGCCCCAGGTCCAGTAGCCAGACACCGGGTAGATGAAGGCGGTCATGACCACCGCGAAGGCCAGGAAGGCCCACAGCTTCATACGCTCGGCCACGGCACCCGACACGATCGACATCGCCGTTGCGACGAACACGACCTGGAAGAAGAAGTCCGAACGCATGGAGTAGTAAGGTGCATCTTCACCACCGGCCAGCACCGCATCGACGCTGTTCTCGGTACCGATCAGGAACCCAAGGCTAGGCAGGAAACCGCCTTCGCCGCTGGAGTACATGATGTAGTAGCCCACCAGCAGGTACATGGTGCAGGCAATGGCAAACAGCGCAATGTTCTTGGTCAGAATTTCAGCGGTGTTCTTGGAACGTACCATACCGGCCTCGAGCATCGAGAAGCCGGCGGCCATCCACATGACCAGTACGCCGCAAATCAGGAAGTAAAACGTATCGAGCGCATAGCTCAATTCTGTAAGCTCGTTCATCAGGTGTTCCCCGTGATCCAAGAGAAGTTATACGTAGTGGGTCGTCGTTGTGTGGGCAGGCCTATACCGCGTCGGCGCCACGCTCTCCGGTACGAATACGAATGACATCTTCCAGCGGCGTCACGAACACTTTGCCGTCACCGATCTTGCCGCTGTTGGCAGCGCTGCAGATGGCATCCAGCACGCTCTCCAGACGCGCATCGTCCACGGCCACTTCCACTTTCACCTTGGGCAGAAAGTCCACTACGTACTCGGCACCGCGATACAGCTCGGTGTGGCCTTTCTGCCGACCAAATCCCTTGACCTCAGTAACCGTAATCCCCTGCACGCCGTTGTCGGCGAGTGCTTCACGAACGTCGTCAAGCTTGAAAGGCTTGATGATAGCGGTGATGAGTTTCATCCCGGATCTCCCCTGCTGGTTCAGTCCCACTCGGTGGAGAGCGGCGTGGCCGCCCGAATTTAGTGCTTGCCCTGCTAATGCTCATACCGTGCCACTGTATTTTTTATCATTGAAATTCATACCCTTAAGGTTTCAAAAGTGCGCTTTACAGCCACTGGCAAGGCGACTACGCATCCATTCACACCCACCCATGCACTAAAAACGATCACCAATAAAAGCGGCACGCTCTTTTTTGATGCATGCGCACACTGCAGGAGAAAACGCACGCGGGGCATGCGGTTTGGCAAAGGGTTGCGTATCCTTACAGGTAAGCTATCCACATTTATGCGCCACCGTTTGAGGAGAGAGCCATGACGCCCCAGGATCGCATCAGCCGTTTAGCCCAGCAGATAGGCGACCGTTTACAGAATGCTTCCCAGGCCCCGGAAGACATTCAGAAAGGCGTGCAGCAAGTGGTACGAGGCGCCTTCGACCGCCTGGAGCTGGTATCACGAGAAGACTTTGATATCTTGATGGATGTGCTTCAGCGCACGCGCGCGCGTGTCGAAGCGCTGGAGCGTCAGGTGGCCAGCCTGGAAGCCACGGTGGAAGCGGCCAGCGCCGCGCAGCCCCCCCCCATGGAAGCCGAAGTACCGCCAGCCCCCGTTGAGCCTGCCGAGCAAGGCAAGCCCACCCCCGGCAACCCAAGCTGAGGCAACGCTGGGTGGCCTTGGATAGGCACCCAGCGCGCTTATCCGCCTGACCCCTTACGGCTCACTTTGTGACGCATCAAACGCGCGAAGGCATGGCGAAAGCCACCTCATGCACCATGTTGGAGCAGTTACGCCCCTGAGGCGTCTCGCGCTGACGACTTGTGCGACCTCCGCTGTTTCCATTTGCAATTGATAAACAGAATCGTTTAAATAAAGCGCTTATTGTCAGGTGCCCACTTCATGCGCTGCATCCCCCGACTCCCGACCCTGGCCCGCAGCTGCTTGCTCGCGGCAGCCCTGCTGTTCAGCACCGCCAGCCACGCCCAGTGGGCCACTATCGACTGGACCATCGCCGAAACGCTGCTGGCGATTGGCGCTCCGGTCAGCGGTATCGCGCAACAGCCGGGATATCACGATTGGGTAGGCGAGCCGCGTATCCCGGAGCACGTCAGCGACCTTGGCCTACGCACCCAGCCCAACTTCGAGCAGTTGGCCCAATCGCCCCCTGAGCAAACCCTGCTCTCGCCCATGTTTACCGGGCTGATTCCTCGGTTGGAGCGCATCGCGCCGGTGGGCACTTTCGCCCTTTACTCGCCAGGCACCGATACGTGGCAGGAAATGCAGACCCTCACCCGCCAGTTGGGCGAGTTGACCGAACGCAACGCAGAAGCCGACGCGCTGATCGAGAACACCCAGCAGCTGATGCGCGAGCTGCGCTACCCGCCCGGCAACGCATCTCCATTGCTGATGGTGCAGTTCATGGATGCTCGGCATGTGCGGGTATTTGGCGAGAACAGCCTCTACAACGCCGTATTGGAACAGCTGGCGCTGCCCAACGCCTGGGATGAGCCCACCAACGCCTGGGGCTTCGCCTTGGTCGGTATCGAGGCGCTGGCACGCTACCCCGACGCCACCCTGGTCATCGTTGACCCGCTCCCCGCAGGGGTGGAAGCGCAGTTGGAAAAGAGCGGCCTGTGGCAACAATTGCCGAGCGTTCAACATGGCCATCTGCTGCGCCTGCCGCCAGTCTGGAGCTTTGGCGCCCTGCCCTCCGCCCAGCGCTTTGCCCGCGAACTGAGCAGCGCATTGAACGCCCAGGGGGCACATTAACGCTTTACTCGCTGGCCGCTCAGTAGCGCTCAACGCTTGAAATAAAGTAGGCTTAGCCAACGAGCAGACTCATTAAACTGAGTGAGCCAATTGAGAGACGTTGCGAGGGAGCGCCATGACATTAGCGATTGTGGCCACGCGGGCGGGCGTGGGGTTGGAAGCACCGGCGGTGCATGTCGAAGTACATCTGGCGAATGGCTTGCCGGGCCTGACACTGGTAGGCCTACAGCGATTCATAGCGTTAGCTGGTTTACCTTTGAAGACGGCTTCAGCACGTCCCCTGATCCGCGATTAATTAGCCTGGAACCCTTCGAGCCATAAGGGTCGCTAGCAAAAGGCTGGGGTAAACCCGGCCTTTTCACTATTAGCGCATACTCACTCCCGGCCTGGGTCTCCCGCCAAATATGCTTGGTAAAGGTCATCAAACAACATATCGGTATGTTGCAGCAGGGCATCATCGTCGTCACAGCGCTCTTTAGCCCCGGCCAGCATAAGTTTTAACCCCACGGCCTCTGGTACAGGGGTGCCCCCCACGTCCAAGTAGTGTACTAGCTCCGCAATTCTGCTCAAGCCTGCCTGCGTCTCAAGGCTAAAACTCGCGAGCAGCACTTCAAACGTCACCTTGTCATCAATATGGGTGAAATAGGCTCCATCATAATCAAACCCCAGCGCGTCTGGCGGGCACTGGCTTGGATGTTCTAGCCACACGAAGCGAGCCTCAGGATCAATAAAGCGCTTGATCAACCAAGCCGATGCTAGCCTATCCACCCAAGGGCGACGGCGCGTGGCCCACCGTTTTCCACGAAATGCAGAGTGATCAAGCCGTGGGATCTCGGCCTGGATCGGCTGGGGCTCATCTGGCACAAAGCAACGATTGAAGACGGTCTCCGCTTCTGCCAAGGCCATGATAGCGCGCTCGCTTTCTGATCCTGGAAAAAAATCAATCTCCACAATGCTTTGTAAACGTCGCTGCAACTGGGTCAATTGACGCTGCGCGTCTCGCTCCTCCAACTGAGGGCATGCCTGTTTCCAGTCAGCCACTGCCGCCCGTAAGGCCTGAAAATCTGGCGTTCGATCAAAGAGCGAAGGCAATACCTCGACGCTATCTATGGCTGAATCGTCTACCTCGATCAGCAGCGCGTTACCTCCCAGCTCCCGAATAGCGCCGACTTGCAGCTCCAGCGCTTCCCTTCGCGTGGGGCTAGCAGGCAGTAAGTAGACGCCGTCTCTGAGTACCGCAGCACCTAAACCACGAAGTGCCCGCCAGATCCTCATACGGGGTGTGCCCGACCGCCCACTGAGGCGCATGATCAGGATTAACCAGTGTTGTTCGTTATCTGCCATACCGCCTCTTACGTTGCATATATAACCTTACTGTTATACATTCTACAAAATAATACCCTGACTCGTTAGAGAGTGTGCCATGCCGTCCAACATTGAGTCGACCCATCAAGTCCCGTTCCGTGAGGCCGTTAGGGTCTGGTTAAGAATCGCACTATTGAGCTTCGGCGGCCCAGCGGGTCAGATAGCGGTGATGCATCGCATCCTTGTCGAAGAAAAAAAATGGATTGGCGAGCGCCGTTTTCTGCACGCGCTTAACTATTGCATGATGCTGCCGGGGCCAGAAGCGCAGCAGTTGGCTATCTATATCGGTTGGCTGATGCATCGTACCAAAGGTGGTTTAGTCGCGGGCAGCCTCTTTGTGCTACCTGGCTTCATCGCCATTCTAGCCCTGAGCTACCTGTATGCCGCCTTAGGCAATGTGGGAGCCGTTGAGGGACTCTTCTTTGGCCTAAAAGCGGCGGTTCTGGCCGTGGTACTTAACGCTGTCGTCCGTATCGGCAAGCGGGCGCTGAAAAATCAGATAATGCTTGGCATCGCCGCTGCCGCGTTTGTCGCTATCTTCTTTTTTGAGGTGGCGTTTCCGCTGATTATTCTGAGCGCGGCCCTTCTGGGGTACTGGGGAGGAAAGCGCGGCATGCCGGCCTTCCAGGTGGGCGGTGGCCACGGTGATGCCGACGAGTCAGTGCTTAGCGACCGAGACTCTCTACTGGGAGAAGGGCTGCCTGCCCATGCACGCCCCAATCACCAGTGGTCGCTACGCATGTCAGGCACGTTACTCCTATTGTGGCTGACGCCCGTGGTACTGCTATTAGCGCTATTCGGTAGCGAGAATGTGTTCAGTCAGATCGCATTCTTCTTTAGCAAGATGGCGGTGGTGACCTTTGGCGGTGCCTACGCGGTATTGGGCTACGTCACTCAAGAGGCGGTGCAAAACTATGGATGGCTGGCACCGGGCGAGATGCTGGATGGCCTGGGCATGGCGGAGACAACACCGGGCCCATTAATTCAAGTCGTCCAGTTTGTTGGGTTTATGGGCGCTTATCGTGACGCCACAGGCCTTGATCCCATGTTGGCGGCAACGCTCGCCGCACTGCTGACCACATGGGTAACGTTCATTCCTTGTTTCCTTTGGATATTTTTAGGGGCTCCCTATGTGGAGCGTCTACGTGACAACCGCGCCCTAAGCGCTGCGCTGTCCGCCATTACCGCTGCGGTCGTCGGGGTTATCCTCAACCTGGCCATCTGGTTTGGCGTTCACGTTATTTTCGCTGACGTAGGCGAGTGGCACGTGATGGGGGCGCGTATTTTAGCGCCGAATTTAGCGTCTCTTGATCTATTGGCGTTGTTACTGGCGGCAGGCGCCATGGTCGCGATTTTTCATTTCAAGGTGGGCATGCTCAAAGTGCTGGCGGGTTGCGCGCTTCTGGGTATCTTAGCGTCTCTTGTGTTTTTTTAGCCAGCAGTCCCCGCCGGTGACGTTTCCGTCTCATTAGCGTCGTCCTTTATAGTTCGCTGCGCTTACTCTCACACGCTTGGTTGTGAACCCACCTGATCTCCACTAGTATCCCACCTATCCCCCCTGGGGGGATAGGTGGCGTCGCAATGCTCGATAGCGCCTACGCTGAATATGATCTTCTTTCCTTAGGTACGCCCGTCATGCATCACCATCGCCTTGACCAATGGCAACACGATCACACGTTTGGCCAGAATCATAAACGCTCCGGTGAGTCGCGGACGCTCATTGTGGTCGGGCTGACCCTGGCCATGATGGTGTGGGAAATTACGGCGGGGGTGATCTACGGATCAATGGCGCTGCTGGCCGATGGGTTGCACATGGGTTCTCACGCAGTGGCACTGGGCATTGCCGCCTTCGCGTATGCCTATGCTCGGAAGCAGGCTACGAGTGACCGGTTCTCGTTTGGCACCGGAAAGGTCAACGCGCTGGGCGGGTTTACTGGGGCGATACTGCTGGCCGTATTCGCCCTGTACATGGTGATAGAAAGCGTGGGCCGCCTGTTCGATCAGGCCAAATCCACATAAAGTGACGAAGAACCCCCAAAAAGATCTAGTATGATTTAGTTATCGTTGTTATCTGCCGCTAAAAGTAAATGGGTTCGTTCCACTTCGCTCATTGAGGCTTTCTGTAAGGCTGTCCAACTATCCGGTGGGTTGCCACTGCTGAGCATTTTCTGAAAGACAGAGTAAGCATCATGCTTACTGCCATAAGCGCGTTTTGTAGCGTCATCATTGACCCATGCATAAATAATGATTTTGCTCGCAGCATCATAGCGAAAGAACAGCCGGTACTGCTGGTAGAACGTTGCTCGTTGCCAATGAGTGTGCTCTGTGCCAAGCGTGCTCCCTTGGCGATATTGAGTGCCTGATGGATCCTGCGGAATATCATTCAAGGCTAGCTTCATGATCGCTGCTAGACGCTTGGTGGACGCCTTGTTTCGATAACCGGCAGGATCTTTCGATTGAAGATGTCTCACCTTCAAGGTGAGTGCTTCGACTTGTTCCAAGAACAACGGATGGGCATAAATCGTCCACCCATTAACCTCCAGAGGCTTCATTCGTCGTCATCATCCTCTTCCAGCGCCTCTTCGAGGTCTACCTCAATACCTGCGGTAAGCCGTTCGGCCTCGGCAAAGCTACTGGCAGTCACCGGGCGAATATTTTCCGGATGCGCCAGAAGATCGCGCTCTAGAAAATTGAGGAAGTTGACCATCACAGGGTCGTGCTTGGCCTCATCACTCGCCCGGGAAAGCACCACTTCTCCATCAGGACGAACGGTATAATGGATACGGTCTCGGCGCTTCAGCTTTAGCGCCCGGCGAATCGATGCCGGAACAGTCGTTTGATAGCGATCCGTCAGAGTTGAGTCGTCTTCGATAAGCGTGCTCACTGTCGCTCTCCGCTTGATAGCAATGCAAAGGTAATGCATACAAAGTAATGCAGGCGCATTACCTCGTCAAGCCATCTCCGCTACTTGAACCAGTTGCTTAAGCGCTACCAAAGCCTTCTTAATTACGTTAGGTTAAATACTTAAGCTAATATAGCTTTATCCTACATTGGAGTAAGTGACAACAGCAGAGGAAAGGCGATGACGCTAGCCATTGTCGCCACGCGGGCAGGCGTGGGGTTGGAAGCACCGGCGGTGCATGTAGAGGTTCATTTAGCCAACGGTTTGCCGGGGTTAACCCTGGTGGGCTTACCGGAAACCGCCGTGAAAGAGAGCCGCGAACGGGTGCGCAGCGCCTTGATCAACGCGGGCTTTGACTTCCCCAACACCAAGCGCATTACCCTCAACCTCGCCCCGGCGGACCTGCCCAAAGAGGGTGGCCGTTTCGATTTGCCGATTGCGCTGGGCATTCTCGCGGCATCGGGCCAAATCCCGGTGGATGCGCTGGAAGGCATGGAGTGCGCAGGTGAGCTGGCCCTGGATGGCAAGCTGCGGGCGGTACCCGGTGTGCTGCCGTTTGCGCTGGCCACCCGGCGCGCCAACAAAGCGCTGATCGTGCCCCGCGCCTGCGCCGATGAAGCCGCCCTGGCGGGCGATTTGCCGGTGCTGCCCGCCGACTCTCTCTGGCAAGTGGTGGCTCACTTACTGGGCCAGGAGAAAATTCCGCCCCACCAGCTCTCCGCCTCCGTCAAATCTACCGCCCCGGTGGCGGACTTAGCCGACGTTCGCGGCCAGCATCAGGCGCGCCGGGCGTTAGAGGTCGCTGCTGCAGGAGGCCATAACCTATTGCTCGCAGGCCCACCCGGCACCGGAAAAACCATGCTCGCCAGCCGCTTGCCCGGCATTCTGCCGCCGCTTTCCGAGGACGACGCCCTGGAGGTGGCGGCGGTGCGTTCGGTATGTGGCTTGCCACTGGAAGCCGACTGGGGCCAACGGCCCTTCCGCCAACCCCACCACAGCGCTAGCGCCGCCGCACTGGTCGGCGGCGGCTCCAAACCCAAACCGGGTGAAATATCGCTTGCGCACCACGGCGTGCTGTTTTTGGATGAGCTGCCAGAGTTCTCCCGCAACGTACTGGAGGTCCTTCGGCAACCCCTAGAAACAGGGGAAATTCATCTGTCTCGCGCCAGCCATGAGCGCCGATATCCCGCTCAATTTCAGCTCGTTGCCGCGATGAACCCTTGCCCCTGCGGGCACCTGGGCGACCCACGCCAACGCTGCCAGTGCAGTGCCAGCCAAATTCAGCGCTATCAGGCACGCCTCTCTGGCCCGCTGTTGGATCGTATTGATCTGCAAGTGGAAGTGCCCGCGCTGCCCCCGGAGCAACTCACCGCACAAACCCAGGGCGAGCCCTCCAGCGCGGTGCGCGAGCGAGTGATGGCGGCCCGGGAGCGGCAAATGGCTCGGGGCGCGCTCAACAGCCAGCTCAGCGGTAAAGCGCTGGAAGCCGCCTGCGCCCTTAATGATGAAGAGCGCGCCTGGCTGGCAGGCGTGCTGGAAAAGCTCAAGCTCTCCGCCCGCGCCTACCACCGCGTGCTACGCGTGGCGCTGACGCTGGCTGACTTACAGGGCGAACCCAAGCCCTCCCAGCCGCACTTTATCGAAGCCATCGGCTACCGGCAGTTGGATCGGCTATTGAAGGGAGCTTAATGCACGTTCTCGATAAAGCGATCGAGCGCTTCAAACAGCACTTGGCGAATCGGCTCGGCTTCGTTCACCAAGTGGTGGCGCGCCTCCGGGTGGCGGTGAATCTCCGCGTTGGGGAATTTTTCCGCCAGGATGGCCAGGTTCCACTCCCAATCCACGGTGAGGTCCTGCTCGCCCTGCAGAATCAGCGTGGGCAGCGGGTTGGGCTCAAGCGCTAACAGGCGCGGCATCCAACGGCGCATGGCCGTGATCCAGGCCACGCTCAAGCGCTCGGGCTGTAGCGGGTCCTGGTCGCGTAGAAAGGCGGTGAACGCTTCATCGGTGGAGTTGGGACGATACTTGCGCGGCAGCTCTTTGACAAAGGGGCTGGCGATTAAATGCAGCCAGCTGGCTTGGCTCCAGCGCCAGGGGCGCACCAGCGGGGCCAGCAGCACGATACCGGCCCAATGGGCGGCTTCTCGGCGGGTGAGCGCGTCGGTGGCGAGAATCGCCGCGCCGGTGCTTTGGCCAACGCCCAGCCACGGTTCCGGTGCCATGCCGAGGGTTTGCAGCGCCTCTTGCAGATGCGCCAAGCAGTGCTGGTAGTCATCGAAGTCCTCAATTTCCGCCCGGGGGCCGCTGGAAAGCCCGTGACCAGGCAAATCCCACAGCACCACGCGCCAGCCTTTGGCCAGCAGGCGGTTAAGGAGGTGGCGGTAAAGGCCCAAGTGGTCAAAGTAGCCATGAATAACAAACGCGGTGCCGGTGGGCGCAGGTGGACTCCACACTTGGCACCACAGCGCGAACCGTCCGGTATCGACGAATCCAGCATGCACTTCGCTAGTGTCGTTGAGCAGCGCCTCTAGACCGTAGTGGCGAAAGTAGTCATGCACAGCGTCCGTTAGCGCATCGCCTGGCGCCAAGCGGGAGAGCGACGACTCCCCTTGCGCCTGCCGGAACAGGTCTTCCAAGTGCTGGAAATTATGCATTGACGTCTCTCCGTGAACACCACACTTCCATGGACTGAGTAACAGCACAAAATAACAGCGGCGGTGCCGCCCGCTCTTATCATTTGGTCGAGCATTTTAACGCTTTAGGGTCTACGCTGTTTACATGCCAACGCAGGTGTGGAAGTATTTTCCATAAATCACCCTTCACCCGAACCGTGGCACTCAAACCAACCACGGGCACCTTCACAGGAGAACCCCATGAGCGAGCGTATCACGCGTCACCGTTTACAGGTGGCAGCCGACCTAGATCGTTTCATCAACGAGCAGGCTCTGCCGGGCACCGGCGTCGACGAAAGCGCCTTCTGGGCCGGTGTCGATGCTCTATTTCACGATTTGACCCCGAAAAACCGCCAGCTGCTCGAAGAGCGCGACACGCTGCAAGAAAAGCTGGACGCTTGGCACCGTGAAAACCCCGGCCCGGTCAGCGACATGCCCGCCTACCGCAGCTTCCTGAAAGAAGTGGGTTACTTGGTAGACGCGCCAAATAGCGTGAAAGCCACCACGGCCAATGTTGACCGCGAAGTCGCCACGCAAGCAGGCCCGCAGCTGGTGGTGCCGGTGAGCAACGCCCGCTACGCCCTGAACGCGGCCAACGCCCGCTGGGGCAGCCTGTATGACGCGCTGTATGGCACCGATGCCATCTCCGAAGAGGACGGCGCGGAAAAAGGCACCAGCTTCAACCCGAAACGCGGCGAAAAAGTAATCGCTTACGCCCGTGGCGTGCTGGACCGTGCCGCCCCGCTGGCCACTGGCTCTCACCGGGATGCCGTGAAGTACGCCATCCGCGACGGCCACTTGGTCGTCAGTCTGGAAGGCGGCCGTGAAACCGGCCTAAAAGACGCTGGCAAGCTGATTGGTTTTAACGGTGATGCTTCCGCCCCCGAATCGATTCTGCTGGCCAACAACGGTCTGCATCTGGAAATCCAGATCGATGCCAACCATTCGATCGGCAAGACAGATCCGGCGCACGTCAAAGACGTCGTGGTTGAAGCCGCGCTGACCGCCATCATGGACTGCGAAGACTCCGTTGCGGCGGTAGACTCCGAAGACAAGGTCGGCGTGTACAGCAACTGGCTCGGCCTGATGAAGGGCGATCTGGAAGAGAACATCGAAAAAGGCGGCAAAACCTTCACCCGTAAGCTGCACGCCGACCGCACTTGGCAAACCACTGACGGCAACACCGTCACACTGCCGGGTCGTTCGCTGATGTTCGTGCGCAACGTGGGCCACCTGATGACCACGCCTGCGGTGCTGGACGAAAACGGCAACGAGCTGCCGGAAGGCATTCTGGACGCGGTAGTCACCTCGCTGCTGGCCCTGCACGACCTGAAGAAAGACGCCGACCAACCGCGCAACTCCCGCGCAGGCTCGGTGTATATCGTCAAGCCGAAGATGCACGGCCCTAAAGAAGTCGCCTTCGCCAACGAGCTATTTGGCCGCGTCGAAGACATTCTGGGCATGAGCCGTGACACCCTGAAAATGGGCATCATGGACGAAGAGCGTCGCACCACGGTGAACCTCAAGGCGTGTATTGCCGAAGCGACCTCACGCGTAGTCTTCATCAACACCGGCTTCCTGGACCGCACCGGCGATGAGATGCACACCGCCATGGAAGCAGGCCCGATGGTTCGCAAAGGCGATATGAAGAGCGCTGCGTGGATCACCGCCTACGAGAAAAACAACGTGCAGGTCGGTTTGGCCTGTGGCCTGCGCGGCCGCGCCCAGATTGGTAAAGGCATGTGGGCCATGCCGGATCTGATGCACAACATGCTGGAGCAGAAGATTGGCCACCCGAAAGCCGGTGCCAACACTGCGTGGGTACCTTCCCCCACGGCGGCTACCCTGCACGCCCTGCACTACCATCAGGTAAACGTGGCCGACGTTCAGCGCGAGCTGGAAGCCCAGGGCGAGCCGGACTTCCTGGACGACCTGCTCACCGTGCCGGTAGCGGAAAACGCCAACTGGTCAGAGGAAGAGATTCAGCAAGAGCTGGATAACAACTGCCAGGGCATTCTGGGTTACGTGGTGCGCTGGGTGGAACACGGCGTCGGCTGCTCGAAAGTGCCGGATATTCACAACGTCGGCCTGATGGAAGACCGCGCCACGTTGCGTATCTCCAGCCAGCACATTGCCAACTGGCTGCATCATGGCATCGTCGATGCGCCCCGCGTTGAGGAGACCCTCAAGCGCATGGCGAAAGTGGTTGATGAGCAGAACGCTGGCGACCCCACGTACACCGCCATGAGCGCCGACTTTGAAGGCTCTACCGCGTTCAAAGCCGCCTCCGACCTGATCTTCAAGGGCCGCGTACAGCCGTCTGGCTACACCGAGCCGCTCCTGCACGCATGGCGTCAGGTACACAAAGCCAAATAAGCCTCATCGCTTAATGGCCCCCAGCCCCAAGGCTCGCGCCTTGGGGCTTTTTTATTTATGCTGACTTACGTTAACGTCAAGGAGAACAACAATGACCGCCATGACCGTCGAGCAGATCGAGCATTTTCTGGATGAGGTCTTTCCCCAGCGCATGGGCAAGATAGAGAGCGTTGGAGAGATGTGCGCCACCATGCGTCTAACTATTGGCCATGAGCACTTGCGCCCTGGCCCTCGCGTGTCGGGCCCTACCATGATGGGCTTTGCGGATGTGGCGCTGTACGTGGCGATACTGGCCCAAATTGGCCCCGAAGCGATGGCCGTGACCAGCGATTTAAACTGCCACTTTCTACGCGCAGCCTCGGGGGATCACGACATCATCGCCCACGCCAGGCTGATCAAGCTGGGCCGCCGCCTGGCGGTGGGCGAAGTGCAGATTTTCTCCGCCAGCGATGACACGCGCCCCGTGGTGCATGTCACCGCCAGCTATGCGCTGCCGGATAAACTCTAGGCAGCCGAACAGCGCGGCCGTCCGCTCATCGGCCTGGAGCGCATGCTGCGGATCTACTTCCTGCAACAGTGGTATGCGCTCGCCGACGAGGCGCTCGAAGATGCGATCTACGATAGTCAGGCGATGCGCGACTTCGTGGGTATCGATCTGACCATCGAGAGCGTACCAGACGCGACCACGCTGCTGCACTTCCGTCATCTGTTGGAGAAGCATGCGCTGACCCAGCGGATCTTCGAGGTGACGAAAGGACTCAATATTGATGCAACACTTGGATCGGCAGGTGATTGAACATACTCAGCAAAACAGGCAGTGCGCGGAGAGCGCTCATCACGTCGTCGCGCTCGTGATGGCAGCAGGTTACTCACGGCGCTATGGCGACGCCGATAAGCGCCAAGCGCGCCTTGCCGATGGCAGAACGCTGTTGGCCACGACGGTGGCACGCATTGAGCAGGCGTTTCTCCAGGTAAGGGTTGCGATTCGAGAGGAAGACGACGCACTTCAGCTCGGCTTGGCGCCGAGCACGCCGCTGATTCGATTGCATCGGGCGCCACTGGGTTTGGGTGCGAGCCTTGCCGAAGCGGTGGCGGCGTTGAGTCGTGATCGTCGCCTAAAAGACGCTCAGGCCGTCGCGGTGCTGCTAGGCGATATGCCTCGCTTTCAGCCCGAAACGCTACTGACGCTGCAGCAGTGCATCACCCGAGACACCATCTGGCGGCCATGCTTCCGCGGCCAACCTGGACATCCGGTACTGTTTGGGCGGGATTTTTGGCCAGCCCTGGCAGGCATCGACGGCGAGTCAGGGGCAGCGTCTTTGATTCGGCAACATGCTTCACACTACCGTACCCATGACGTGGACGATGCCGGGGTGGTATTCGATGTTGATACGCCAGACACACTCTCCAGCCTCAAGGACGCCCTGTAGGATGGCGCGGTGCTATTTGATGATGGAGCGCGCATCAGCGCTTAACCTTGGAGCTCACTGAATCGCTGCTAATGAGCGATCCAGAGGGCACCATCGATAAGATGCTGCGCCTGCGACAGCTGGGCATTCGCTTTGCGCTGGATGACTTTGGCACCGGCTACTCATCGCTGGCGTATCTCAAACCGCTGCCGCTGGAGACGCTCAAAATCGACATTGCCTTCGTCAAGGTTTTAACCTTGGATATGCAGGCAACGCCGATAGCCGCCACCATTATCGCCCTAGCAGAGAGCCTGGGATTAGGCGTGATTGCCGAAGGCACGGAAACTGCTGACCAGTGCAGGGTGCTGGCTCGCTTAGGATGCCATGTGTATCAAGGCTACTATTTTGGCAAGCCAGCACCCGCAGCAGAGTTTGCGCGATGCAACGGCGCTTCTTCGCCTACAGCGTCATAAACGGCTGGGCGTCTTGATCGCTGAATAGGTAAACGTTGTAAGGCTCGCTTTGGGGCCCAGGCATGCCCGGTGTGCCAATTGGCATACCGGCTAAGCCGATGCCATCGACATCCGGTTGCTGTTCAAACAGTGCCTCAACCGCTTCCATCGGCACGTGCCCTTCGATCCAGTAGTTGCCTATCTCGATGGTGTGGCACGAGCCCATGCCGTAAGGCACGCCCGCCTGCTGCTTAATATCACCCAGCTCGACGTCATCGATGATGGTGACGTCTACGCCCAGCGCTTCAAGATGACGCGCGTACTCATCGCAGCAGCCGCATTGCGGGTTTTTATACAGCGTCGCCTCATCCGGCAGCGCGGCGTGGGCGGTCGCAGCGCCGAACATCAAAGCACCGGATACCAGCAGCGCAGTGGCATGTCGTTTCATATCGCTCTCCTATGACACCGTTTTTTGCAAAGCTTACCACCTTGGGGCTACCCACAGGTCAAGGACCAGACAACGGTCTTTCCCTCTCATTTGACCTATGGGCGGCACCAGGTTCTACGCTAAAGGTTGGACGTTGATCGTAAGACGACAAGGAGGCTGATGATGGCAGCAACGACCCACCACACCGCACAGGTGTATCGGATGAAAACCGCCGAGCACATGTGCCCGTTCGGCTTGAAGACCGTCGACCTGCTCAAACGCAAAGGCTACGCGGTGGATGACCACACCCTCACCTCTCGTGAGGAGATCGACGCGTTCAAGGCGCGAGAAGATGTCGATACCACGCCGCAGGTGTATATCGATGGGGAGCGTATCGGCGGCTACGAAGAGCTGCGTGAGCATCTAGGGATGAGCGTTCCCAATGCCAAAGAGACTACCTACCGCCCGGTGCTGGCCATTTTTGCCATCGCGCTATTGATAGGCCTGGCGATGAGCTGGACGACCCAGGGCACGCTGCTCACGGCGCGCATGCCAGAGTTTGCCGTAGCGACCGCGATGGTGCTGCTGGGCCTGCAGAAGCTGCAGGATATCGAAAGCTTCAGCACCATGTTTCTCAACTACGACCTGCTCGCCCAGCGCTACGTGCCCTATAGCTACGTTTACCCCTACGCCGAAACCGCCGCCGGGCTGTTGATGCTGGCTGGTACACTGATTTGGGTAGCCGCGCCGCTGGCGCTATTCGTCGGCACCGTGGGCGCGGTATCAGTCTTCAAAGCGGTTTACATCGATAAGCGCGAACTCAAGTGCGCCTGCGTGGGTGGCAACAGCAACGTACCGCTCGGCTTTGTGTCGCTCACCGAAAACCTGGTGATGATCGGCATGGGCCTGTGGATGCCGCTGCGCATGCTACTGGGCTAGCATCGATTAAGAGCGGCTTAGCAGCGCCGTGACGCCCAGGGCCAGCCAACCGGCCATCAGCAGCAGCCCGCCGATCGGCGTCACGATACCTACGCTCAACCCGGCCAGCGCCATCAGGTAGAGCGAACCAGCAAAGGCCAGCACACCTAACGCCCATAAGGCGAGTACGACCTGCTGACCGGGGAGCGGACGTTGGCTGCGCCAAGCAAGCACCGCCAGCATGGCCAGCGTGTGCCACGCTTGGTAGCGCACGCCGGTTTCTACGATATCTACCATGGCAGCGCTGGTGCGTGCCGAGAGCCCATGGGCCGCGTAAGCCCCCAGCATCACCATGGTTGCCCCTAAAAGCGCCACCACACACCACCACAGCTTGTCGATTCGCTGCACGCCTGACTCCTTTTCACCTATGTTGGCGGCGCATCGCCACCCCGTTAATCATGAGATATTCACCCCGCTGCATACCTTGCACGGGTCGAAACCGCTACAATAGAGGCCGTTTTGCCTCATCCACCAGGGTGCTTACTGTTTATGCCTACCCCCAATGAGTCGATACAGCTTACGCTCAACGGCGAACCCTACGCCATGACCGCAGGCCTCACCGCTGCCGATTTGGTCGAGCAGCTTGGCCTGGGCGGGCGTCGTATCGCTGTCGAAATCAACGAACAGATTGTGCCTAAGAGCCAACTGGCCGCGACCCCGCTGGCCGCAGGCGACCAGATCGAAGTGGTCCACGCCATTGGCGGCGGCTAGCTGCCGGTGCTTTTTCAAGGAATCGCTATGACGCAACTGACTGATACACCGTTCACCATTGCCGGACGTGATTTTAGCTCCCGCCTGTTAGTGGGTACCGGCAAGTACAAAGACTTTACCGAAACCGGTGCTGCCATTGCCCAGAGCGGTGCCGAAATCGTCACCTTTGCCGTGCGCCGTACCAACCTTGGTCAGGATGCCGATGCGCCGAACCTGCTCGACGTCATCTCGCCCAAGCAGTACACCCTGCTACCCAATACCGCTGGCTGCTACAACGCGAAAGATGCCGTGCGCACCTGCCGCTTGGCCCGCGAACTGCTGGACGGCCACAACCTCGTCAAGCTGGAAGTGCTCGGCGACGATCACACGCTCTACCCCAACGTGGTCGAGACGCTCAAAGCGGCCGAGACCCTGCTGGCCGACGGTTTCGACGTGATGGTGTACACCAGCGATGACCCGATTGTGGCACGCGAGCTGGAAGCCATGGGCTGCTGCGCCATCATGCCGCTGGGCTCGTTAATTGGCTCGGGCCACGGCATTCAAAACCCGCATAATGTCCGCCTGATCGTGGAGCAGAGCAGCGTGCCGGTCCTGGTGGATGCAGGCATTGGTACGGCCTCCGATGCCGCTATGGCCATGGAGCTTGGCTGCGACGGCGTGCTGCTCAACAGCGCCATTGCCCACGCCCGCGACCCGCTGCGCATGGCCAACGCCATGAAGCTCGCCGTCGAGGCTGGCCGCGATGCGTTCTTGGCAGGCCGCATGCCGCGCCGCCAAAATGCCGACCCCTCTTCGCCTTTTGCAGGCCGAATCAACGGCTGATACAGAGACACCATGACCGATACGAACGACACCGCGCCCGAGAGCAACACCACTGGCCCCGAAAGTGCCGATGCGCCGCTGCACCGCCGCGGCATTAAAAGCTATGTGATTCGCGCCGGGCGCATGACCCAAGCCCAACAACGCGGCCTGGAAGACGTATGGCCGCGCCTGGGGCTGACCATTGCCGATGGTCGCCAGGATTTAGACGCCCTGTTTGGCCGCCAAGCCCCCCGCGTGGTGGAAATTGGCTTTGGTATGGGTAACTCGCTGATCGAACAGGCCGAAACCCACCCGGATACCGACTTTATCGGCATCGAAGTGCACGCCCCCGGCGTTGGCAAACTGCTCGATGAAGTGGATAAACGCGGCCTGACCAACCTGCGCGTTTACCGGGAAGACGCCCTGGCAGTACTGGAACAGTGTCTGCCCGAAGGCTCGCTGACTACGCTACAGCTATTCTTCCCCGACCCGTGGCCGAAGAAGAAGCACCATAAACGGCGCATCGTGCAGCCTGCGTTCGTGGAACTGATTCGCACACGCCTCAAGCCCGGCGGCACGTTCCACATGGCCACCGACTGGGAAGCCTACGCCGAGTGGATGGCGGAAGTGATGGAAGCTGCCCCCGGCTACGCCAACACCGCCACCGCCGAGACCGCGCCTTACGTGCCCCGCCCGGCCTTCCGCCCGCTCACCAAGTTTGAGGCCCGCGGCGAAAAGCTCGGCCACGGCGTCTGGGATCTGATTTACCGGCGGGAAGCGTAACGCTTACTCAAACGCCGTTAGCGCAAAGCTGTCGCACTCGGTCACCTTGGCAAACCACGCCTGCAGCCGTGGAAAGCGGTTCGGCCAATCAAAGGCCGGTAAGCGAAAGCTGAGGTAAGCCAGGGCAACAGCGACCACAATCGCCCCTAGCGTGCGCTGGGTATGACCGGCCAGCACGCTAGGGTGCGCTTCCAGCGTCACCAGTGTGCGCTCAATCGCTTTTAACCGCCGGTTTCCTAACAGCGTCTCATCCACGTCTGGCCCACCATGCTTGCGGCCAATCACCACGTTAAACGCCGCCTCCATCAAGCCCTGCCCCAACCCCGCCAGCGCCAGGGTTTCCGCTAAACCATCCGCTGGTAGCAGCTTCGCGCCTTCGCCCACGGCATCCAGATAGTGGGCAATCAGTAGCGACTCTGTCAGCACCTCGCCGCCTTCCGTCACCAGCGTCGGAATACGACTCAGCGGGGTAATCTTTAAAAGCTCGCTATCCGCCGCCCAGGGGTCGCACCAGCAAAGCTCCGTGCGCTCCATGAGCTCTTTTTCATACAGGCATACCCGCACGACGCGGGCGTAAGGTGAAGAAGTATTGAGATAAAGCTGCATGGTGGACTCCCCTCAGGTGACGAAAACGTATCGTAAACCACTCGATGCGGCCTGCCGCTACCACTTTTGAGGTAGACCACCGACGCCAACGCACAACCCATGGGAAAAAGTTTGCCCTGCAGCCCATCAACAGGGCATGAAGGGCTGAGTGGTATTTATAGGAAGGCATAAAAAAGAAAGCCGCTCCAAGGGGAGCGGCAAAAGACCGTGACTAGCAATGAGAGGGAGAAACCATAACAGGGTACCGGCGCTGAACTGCCTAGTCGCTGTCGTGGTTGCCAGCGGCTCATCAAACGCTGACAAACACAATATAATCATTCTCATTTACCCCGTCAACACAAATGCGAATACTTTTTATTTATTTTTTCAGCCGACCAGCTTGAGCCAAAATGGCAGCGTCAGCATGGCAAGCAGCGTTTGTCCGGTAATAATGGCCGCCATTAATTCCGCATCACCGCCCAGCTGGCGGGCAAGGATGTATGCCGAGGTGGCCGTGGGTAGCGCAGCAAACAGCAGCGCGACGTCCCGGCTGACGGGGTCGAGCCCCAGTAGCCACGCTAACAGCAGTACACATGCTGGCATGCACAGTAGCTTAATGGCGTTAGTAGCAATCACCCCTCGGTCAATACGCAGCAGCGCCATGGGCTTAAGCGCGACCCCCACGGCCACTAGGCCCAGCGGTAGTGCTGCGCGTCCCAGTAACGTGACGGTATCTTCGCTCCAGCCGGGCAGGCCAACGCCGCTAAGATTCAGCCCAATCCCTGCCAAGCAAGCCAAAATCAGCGGATTTTTCGCCAGCGCTAGCGCGCTTTTACCTAGGCTTGCGCGACCCAGCGTGCCCGCCGCCACAAAGCTGGCCACGCACATAACGTTCACCACGGGCACCATCAGCGCCACGGCGACCGCAGCCGTTGTGGCCCCCAACGAGCCGTGCAGCGCGGCGGCCCCCGCTACGCCCACATAGGTATTAAAGCGCACGGCACCTTGAAACACCGAGGTGAATGCCGCCGGGCTGAGCTGTAACCAGGCTCGAAAATGCCACAGCACAAGACCAAACAGCGCCATTGCCCCCAGCAATGCCAGCGCCAACCGGCCAACGGGCACTTGGCTCACATCGGCTGTCGCCAGCGTGCCCACCAGCATGGCAGGGAACAGCACAAAGTAGATAAACCGCTCCATTTGCGCCCAAAAATCGAGGCTAGGCCAGCGCCTATACCCCATGGCTGCACCCAATAAAATCAATAAAAACAGCGGCCCTAATGCTCCGGTAATGCTCTCCATTGTTCTTCCTTATTAAGTGCGACATCCCAGCACAGCGACATCTACGGGATAGCTGTTACCATGAAACGCATACCATGTAATAAATTTCCTCGCCTTATGGCCTGCGTAGCGACTATTCTGCCATGAAGAATTTGCCTAAACCTGTCGATGTTACGGGTTTTCCAGCGCTAAAAGTGCTTATCCTGGTGACTGGCCTCGCGCTGGCTGCGTGCACATGGTACGTGTTCGCTAACTGGCTTCGTGCCGATAGCGATATCGTGTGGTTCTCTCCTAGCAGCGAATGCAACTTGCATATGACCCCCTGTTCGACAACGCTGGGGGACAGAGGCCGCCTTACGTTAGCCATTGATGCCGATGGCCGTATCGAGGCGCTTGAAGTGCTGCCCTTGGATGTCGAGGTGGAGGGCATTACCCCCAGCCAAGTGACGGTGGATTTTGTTGGCCGCGATATGGATATGGGGTTAAACCGCTTTGCGCTTACCACCACTGCGCCCGGACACTTTCATGGCCTGGGCCAAGTGGGCGTTTGCACGCAAGAGGTGATGCCGTGGCGCGCTAGGGTTATTCTGGAGACGCCTGACGGTAAGCTGGGTAGCTGGTTCGATTTCGATGTTAAAAGGAGTTAAGCGCATGGCAGCCTCCATAAAACGCAAGCCGCTTTGGCTTGGCCTAGCCCTGTTAGGCGTGCTAGTGGTGGCGGCCACCCTGGGCCTTTACCAGCTAGGCGTCGGCCAGGAGAGCGACGAACCGCAGGGCGGCCCTATCGCAATGCCCTCTACCCAGGGTGACTTCTCCCTTACCCAGCTAGGCGATAATGAAATTGCCATTATCTCCTTTGGCTACACTTACTGCCCCGATGTCTGCCCCATGAATCAGGCGGTCAAACGCCAAGCCCTGGCTCAATTGAGCGATGCTCAACGTGAGCGGGTTGTGCCTGTCATGATTACGGTCGACCCCGAGCGCGATACGCTCGACCGGATGAGCGAATATATGCAATTCTTCGGCAGTGAGTTTATCGGCTTAGCGGGAAGCCAAGAGCAGCTTACCGATGTGGCTGAGCGTTACGGGGTGATTTGGCGGCGGGTAGAAGCGCCGGAATCGGCCATGGCGTATACCATCGACCACAGCGCTTCGCTGTTTTTGGTCAACCGTGAAGGGGAAATATTGCAGCGGGTGCTCTACTCTCCAACGCCCCACGGGTTAGTATCGGCGCTGGAAAGCGAACTTGGCAGCTAACGCTAAAAGGGGAACCTCAATAAGTTAGCTGCCATGTAGTTACTCAGCCGTTGCGGCTTTGTTAGCAGTTGCCGATTGTAGATGATCCAACATCGCCATCAGCGCCTGTGTCTGGGTGCCATCGCGGGTATCGTGCAGCGGATTGATCTGCCACGTACTCTCAGCAAAGCCCCACCAGTCCCAGCACGCTTGCGGGTTGGCCATGCTGCTCTCTGCCTGTGGGTAAAGTACCACCTGACCATGTTCCGCCGCCCAGTGGTTTAAGCCGCTGTAGCGAACAAAGGTGTCGTCGATGGCCTCCGCGTTCATCTGGCAGCCGTGCAGCGCCACCGTTACCGGGCAGCCGCCCGCCTCACATGCCTCGGGTACGAACACATAACCGGTATCGGCAAAGCCCTTCGCTGCAAAGTCGGACTGGTCAAAAGCTAACAGCTCGCCTTCGCTGGCGTTCGTCTCACGCTCGGGATAGAGCCAAGCCATCATCTCACCGGCCACGTCTTCTCCACACGCCAGCACATGACTGCCGCCGCCGTTGTGACAATCGCCCAAAGACTGCGGGTCAATAGGGGCATCTTTTGGCATCGCTACCGGCCAGCCGTGCCCGGTGTTTGCCCGCTGAACGTAGCGCAGTTGCTGCTCAGGGCTTTCCAGCCAGCCTTGCCACTGCTGAGCCAGCAGATCTCCTAACGCAGGCGATACCGTCTCGTCCGCATCGCCATGCCACACAAAAGCGCGTAGCTGGCTTAGCGCGTCTTGGCTGCCTACTTGGTCTAATGAAAGATAGCGCTCACGCCGCTGTTCCAGTTCATCCAGCGATGGGAGCCCGCGGCGTGTCATCATGCACTGGTTCAGGGCTAGGCTTAATGCCCCTTGAGCGCACCCCCATGGGCCTGCGGCTAGCATGCCCACACCGCTAAAGCGCTCAGGCCAAGCAACTGCCAACTGAGAGGCCATATAGCCGCCAGAAGAGACTCCTACCACGCTGGCTTGGTCACTAGCAGCGCCCAGCGCAGGTAGGCCGGGCGCCTCTTCCTCGGCGTGGGCAACGGCGCTGCCCAACAGAATAAGCGCAGCCATAAGACGGCGCTGATGAACGGCTATGCCCATGGCTTATTCAATGCCTAGCAGTTCAACGCGGAACGTGAGCATTTCATTCGGGCCAATGGGGCCTTGGCCGCGTTCGCCATACGCAAGATCAGCAGGAATATAGAGCATCCAGCTATCGCCAACGCTCATCAGTTGCAGGGCTTCTTGCCAGCCTTCAATCACTTGGTTGACCTGGAAGCTAACCGACTCACCGCGCTCGAAGGAACTATCAAATACGGTACCGTCGAGCAGCATGCCTTCGTAGTTCACCTCTACGGTATCTTCTGCGCCGGGCGTTGCGCCGTCGCCAGACTCAAGCACTTCGTACTGCAAGCCAGACTCGGTTACTTCGACTTCATCCCGCTCAGCGTTTTCTGCCAGGAAGTCTTGTCCTTCTTCAAGATTCGTCTGCGCCAGCTCGGCGGCTTGCTGTTCACGCGCCTCCATTGAACTCTCTTGGAAAGCCATTAGCGCTTCCATCATCTCTTCTTCGTTCATCGCCAGCTCGTTGCCATCGAAGACATCGCGCATACCGTCGGTGAACGCATCAATATCGAGGTCTTCAATATCTGCCTGCATGCTTTCGCCCAGCGTAACACCCAGGCTGTAAGCCAAGCGCTGCTCGTCGGTTTCCGGGGCGGCGGCGGCAAACGGCGCTACCAGCAGAAGGCCAGTCAACGCGGTAGAAGAGAGTAGTGCTTTCATGGAAAAAACCTTATCCAGCGGCGCAGCGCGCCAAATGTTTTGGGTGCCTCAAAGACTAACACTCGCCGCTTCAGGCTGCATTACCTGAAACGGCGGGTGTTAGTCAGACCGCAATGATGCATAGAGGTTTAGCCAGTGCTACCGCGTACGTTACACCACCAGCGTTGGGCAGTGGGCGGCCCCGGCAACACGCTGGGACACACTGCCCAGCAGCAGATTTTTCTCACCGTTCGTGCCTTGAGCGCCAATCACAATCAGGTCGCACTCCCGTTTACGGGCAAAGCGTACAATTGTGCGGGAGGGTCGTCCTCCTTTCACAAAGGCACGTACTCGCATGCTATCCGCCCCTAACTCAATGGCGTGGGACTTAGCGTGTACAGCAATTTCCGTGGCGTACTCTTTGAGCGCATCATCGGGGATATCCAGCTTATTGGGGCGCACCATAGAGAGCGACGCTTCCAATAGGCTGTGGTGCTTAAATACGCACAGCAGGTACAGCTCTGCACCAGTGAGCATATGCAGGCCAACGGCTTTCTCTAGCGCTTTGATGGCCCCCTTGGAGCCATCGACCGGGACCAAAATGCGATTAAACATCTGCGTTCTCCTTGTGACTGCTTAACGGAAGGCAACATCACGCAGGAACAGCGCAATTTGCGGGAACATAATCAGCAGCGCCGCCGCCAAAATCAGCATAAAGATAAACGGTGGCGTGCCTTTGATCACCTCCCAGTAGGGGCGCTTAAAGATTGCAATAGCGGTAAAGATATCGCAGCCAAACGGTGGCGTTGCCGAACCTATCGCCACCTGCAAGGTAATTAGAATACCCACCAACACGGGGTCTAGCCCAGTGGCCGCAATCGCCGGTGCAAAGATAGGCGTCAGCACCAGAATAACCACGATAGGGTCAACGAACATACAGGCCACAAAGAACGAAATACAGATAGCGATCAGTACGCCCGTTGGCCCGGCGTCATTCACGCCCACGGCCTCCAGGATAGCCTGGGGTATCTGCGCAAAAGAGATAATCCAGGAGAACCCATTGCCTACGGCCACCAGGATAAATACCACGGCGGTAATCAGGCCAGTGGATTTGGCGATGGCGTAGATATCGCGCATTTTCAGCGAGCGGAACACCACAAACTCTAACAGCACCGCGTACAGCACACAGGCTGCCGCCGCTTCGGTGGGGCTAAAGATACCGCCATAAATACCACCCACGATAATCACCGGGAAACCCAGCGGCCAGAGCGCTTTTTGCACGGCGGTGGCCCGCTCTTTCCAACTGGCGCGCTCTTCGGTAGGAACATCTTTTACGATGGCATAAACAATGCAGTAGGCAGAGAACATAAACAGTATTAACAGGCCCGGCCCAATCCCGGCGATAAACAGCTCGCCAATCGAGGTGCCGGAAATCACCCCATAAATAATCATGCCGATGCTGGGTGGGATCAAAAAGGCAATGTCACTGGCATTAATAATCAGCGCCAGCGTAAAGGGATCAGAGTAGCCCGCCTTTAACATCTTCGGACGCAGCGGAGACCCCACGGCCACCACGGTGGCCTGGGTCGAACCCGATACCGCCCCAAACAGCGTACAAGAAGCGGCAGTACTCACCGCCAGCCCACCTTTAATATGGCCAATAAACGACATCACCATATCAATCAGGCGGTTCGCGGATTGCCCACGAGTCATAATATCGGCGGCCAGAATAAACATCGGTACGGCGATCAGCGAGGCAGGGCGAATGCCCGCCATCATCTGCTGAATCAGCGTATCCATTTGGCCAAAGCCGTTAAACATCATATAGAAGCCAATCACCGCGGCGGTGATCAGCGGAATCATCATTGGAAAGCCCAGCAGCAGCAGGGCAATCATGGTGACTACCATTATCGTCGTCATAGCGTTCCCCTAGGGTGCAATCCCTGCTTTACACTTCTGTTTCGGTATCTTTGTAGCCGTCCACAACCCCAGTCGAGAGATACACGTCTCGGGTAGTCAGGTTTTTAATCGCGGTCAGCATGTACTGAATCCCGGTAATCAAAAAGCCCATGGGCACCCAGATATAAATAATCCATACCGGCAAACCTAGCGACGGCAGCACGCGCCCTTTGCTATACAGGTCGAGGATGTACACCACCGAGTAATAAAGTAGGAAAAACATCACCAGCGAGGTGAGGAACGCAATGCCGATCATCAATACTTTACGGCCACCCACCGGCAGCGCATCGTAAATCGCTGACATCCGAATATGACGACCGTGGCGGGCAGCGTAACCAATGCCCGCAAAGGTAATCATGATAATCAAGATACGGTTCAGCTCACCTGAGAACATAATGCTATTGCCGAATACAAAGCGGGCAATCACGTTGGTGACCGTATTCAGCGCCATTAGCAAAACCCCCATCGCCAGTATCACTGACTCGATTTTGCTAATTGCAGTGTCGATCACTCCCAAAAACCCGGGCAAACCGGACCGGTAGCTCTTTTCGGACTCTTCTTCCGTCATGGCCGTTCTCCTTTAAACCCAGCGTGGTCGCTTGCTATCTCAGCGTAGCGACTCTCCCGTCACTGACCACCGAACGGAGTATGTTCGGCCTTGCTTCATTTTGTAGCGTAACGGGTAATGACTCTTTTCGCTTCAACGCTGGATGTACGTAGATTTTTCTGTGTTACGCCGCCGAGGTACACATTTTTTCGTGGTGGGGCGAGCTGCGCCGATGAACCCACTCACCTGCAGGGCACTTTGGCAACAGCGAGTAGGGTGAGGCGTCTCCGCCTCATCCCTCTCACAGAACCGTACATACGGACCACGTATACGGCTCATGCCATTAACTTACCCCGAATTCGGGGACAGTGATGCCGGTTCTGACCCT
>Ga0208316_1000238_pt1 | contig 58032 bp, 58 predicted proteins | sample MalvireepMed_231_FD_184240 | JGI IMG/M metagenome (GOLD analysis project Ga0208316, IMG submission 184240) | Marine viral communities from the Global Malaspina Expedition - Malaspina viral metaG DeepMed_231 (SPAdes) (version 2) | ecosystem: Environmental > Aquatic > Marine > Oceanic | place... | reverse complement strand
GTCATGAGAGGTGTTCCTTATTCGCCGGCGGGCGCTGCGGGCGCCTCTGGCATGCTGACGTCGATGTCCACGTCCTTTTCGCCGCCCGGCATGCCCCCGCCCGAGAACAGGAACCAGGCGATGATGATCACCACCACCACAAGCCCCCCGACGATAAACGCCAGCCCGGCGTTGCCGCCGCCCTTGCCCTCTTCCGCCATGATCAGATTCTCCCATTGTTTCGTTGTGGAGCGGAAACGGAATCCGGGCGTGGCGGTTCCCGACGGTCGCGCTGGCGCGTCGCTGCGTGCTACTTATGTTCTCCCCTTTCGAATCCGCATCAGGCAGCCTTCCGTTTCGTGACCGATCTTCCGTCTCCCCGCATTTCCGACCTGGCCCGCGCCCGTCCGCCCGAGGGCGCCCCGCAAGGCGCCGGCGACTACATGGCCGGGCTCAATCCCGAACAGCGGCTGGCGGTGGAAACCACCGAAGGGCCAGTGCTGGTTCTGGCGGGCGCGGGCACGGGCAAGACGCGGGTTCTGACCACCCGGCTGGCGCACATCCTGGCGACGGGCAAGGCGCGGCCGTGGGAGCTGCTGGTGGTCACCTTCACCAACAAGGCCGCGCGCGAGATGCGCGAGCGGATCACCCACCTGATCGGGCCGTCGGCCGAGGGCCTGCGCTGGCTGGGCACCTTCCACAGCGTGGCCGCCCAGATCCTGCGCCGCCATGCGGAGCTGGTGGGTCTGAAATCCAGCTTCACCATTCTGGACATGGACGATCAGGAGCGGGTGCTGAAGCAACTGCTGGAAGCCGCCAACATCGACACCAAGCGGTGGACGCCCCGATCCCTGTCCGGAATGATCGACCACTGGAAGAACCGTGGCTGGACCCCGGACACCCTGCCGGCAGGCGAGGACTTCGCCAACGGCAAGGGCAAGGGCCTGTACGCGGCCTATCAGGCGCGGCTGGTGTCGCTGAACGCCTGCGATTTCGGCGACCTGCTGCTGCACAACCTGACCATCCTGGGCAAGAACCCGGATCTGGCCGAGGAGTACCGGCGGCGGTTCAAATACATCCTGGTGGACGAGTATCAGGACACCAACGTGGCCCAGTACCTGTGGCTGCGGCTGCTGTCGTCCTCCACCGGCAACGTCTGCTGCGTCGGCGATGACGACCAGTCCATCTATGGCTGGCGCGGCGCCGAGGTGGACAACATCCTGCGCTTCGAGCGGGATTTCCCGGGGGCCAAGGTGATCCGGCTGGAGCGGAATTATCGCTCCACCTCGCACATTCTGGGCGCCGCCTCGGGCCTGATCGAGGCCAACAAGGGCCGTCTGGGCAAGACCCTGTGGACGGAGGCCGACGGCGGCGAGAAGGTGCGGGTGCAGGGCGTCTGGGACGGCGAGGCCGAAAGCCGCCTGATCGCCGACGAGATCGAGACCCAGCGCCGCGCCGGCCGCAAATACAGCGACATCGCCATTCTGGTGCGGGCCTCGTTCCAGATGCGGGCGTTCGAGGAGCGGTTCGTTCTGCTGGCCATCCCCTACACGGTCGTGGGCGGGCCGCGCTTCTTTGAGCGGGCCGAGATTCGCGACGCCCACGCCTATCTGCGGCTGGTCCAGTCCGAGGACGACGATCTGGCCTTCGAGCGCATCGTCAATACGCCCAAGCGCGGCATCGGCGACACCTCGGTGCAGAAGATCCTGGCCATCGCCCGCCAGCACAATCTGTCGGCCCTGACCGCCGTGCGCGGCCTGATCAATACGGACGAACTTCAGGCCCGCACCCGCACGGCCCTGTCCAATTTCGTGCGGGATGTGGACCGCTGGCGCGCCATGGCGGCGACCGTGCCGTACTGGGAGCTGACCGAGACCATCCTTGAGGAGAGCGGCTACACCGACATGCAGCGCGCCGACCGGGCCAGCGGGCAGACGCGGCTGGATAACCTCAAGGAACTGACCCAGTCCATGCAGGCGTTCGACAGCCTGCAGGCCTATCTGGAGCACGTCTCGCTGGTCATGGATCTGGACCGGGGCGCGGGCGAGGACGCGGTGCAGATCATGACCCTGCACGCCGCCAAGGGGCTGGAGTTCCCGCTGGTGTTCCTGCCCGGCTGGGAGGAAGGCGTGTTCCCGTCCCAGCGCAGCATCGACGAGAAGGGCGAAAAGGGTCTGGAGGAGGAACGGCGCCTGGCCTACGTGGGCGTCACCCGGGCCCGCGAGGACGCGCGCATCAGCTTCGCCGCCAACCGTCTGGTGTATGGCCGCTGGACGTCGCAGCTGCCCAGCCGGTTCGTGGACGAACTGCCCATCGACCATGTGCAGGCCGAAAGCGACACCGGCTACTACGGCGCCGGGCCGGGCCTGAAGGAAGCCAAGTCCCGCTGGGATGACACGCCGGTGTTCGGCGCGGGATACTCCAGCCCCGGCTGGAAGCGCGCCCAGAACTTCACCGCCGGCCAGACACCCCGCGACCGCATGGCCCGCAACGCCGTCATCGAGGGCAAGGGCCGCCTGATCGCCACGGGGGACCCGAAGGCCTCGTCCAACTGGGCGCGCGGCGAGCGCGTGTTCCACCAGAAGTTCGGCTACGGCGCCATCCGCGCCATCGAGGGCAACAAGCTGGTGGTGGATTTCGAGAAGGCCGGCGAGAAGAAGGTGATCGATACGTTCGTGGAGAAGACCTGATCAGGCCGGGCGTAACGGGGCCAGCAGATCGGGATGTTTGTCGAGATACCGCAAGGCGTCCCGGCGCAGCGACGCGATCTCCGGCTTCAGGTACGGCTCAATGCCGCCATCGTCGCCACGCAGCCGCGCGAACACAGCCAGAGCGAAGGCCCAGCTTCGTGGCGACAGATAGCCCGAAGATTGCGAGGACCATCCCTGACTGAAGGCGTCCCCGTGCTGGCCGAAGCTGAACGCCGTATTAGCGCCGAACAGACCGAGGCCCACATAGGCGACCGCAAGGTCGGTCATAAGCTCGTGGGTCTCGTCTTCCACAAGCTCCTCGTGGCTGGCGAGCAGGTAGTGCGCCAGTTCGTGAGCCAGTGTCGCAACCAGATCACCGGGCCGATCAACCAGCTCCGGTGAGTAGGTGATCACCACCCGCCCGTCCGCCTCAACACGGAATGTTCCCGCCGGCGCGTCCACGGACTCCGTAGACACGAACTCGGCGATCCGCTCGCCTCCCCGGCGTTCCGTCTGGGCCTCAAGTGAAACCGGCCACGCCTCCATGCCCATGACGGACTTCACACAGGCGAAGACGTGTTCGGCCCGGGCATGGCCGGTCGCTTCGGTCGGGGGAAAGAACTCTCGTGTGGGCAGGACGACGGGCGTTTCCGAAAGAGAGACCTGCGCACCGAGCCGTTGGAGCAAAAGCGCCCAAGTCTCGAGATGCCAGCCCTCCACGTCAGGGTCCAGAAACGTGCCCTTGCCAAACAGCCGCTTGAGCATGAAACCCCTCCCCCCTGAACCTGTGAAGCGTTGCACAGGTGAATGCGGCCGACCAGCGCCCACGCTTTCCCGATAGGCGGGCGCGCCAGATTCGACTATTGTTCAGCCATGGCAGACGGTGCGCTGAACCTGACCTTGAGCGACTACACAGTCGCCAAGCTGACCAAGAAGGCGGAGGCGCTGGGCGTCACTCCGGAGGCTCTGGCCGCGATGCTGCTGGACCAGCATCTGTTCGATTATGACGACTTCACCTGGACCAACGGCGATCCGCGCGATGATCATGTCTCGAACTACGACCTGAACGAACCGGGCCGCCTCTGGAGTGAGGTGCGGCCGGAACTGATCGCCCGACTGGAACGCAAGCTCGCCGAGCGCGAGTGAAGCTTCGGCTTTCAGTGCGCGCCCAGCGCGAACTGGACCAGCAGGTCGACTGGTTGGCGCTACGCTCACCTCGGGCGGCGCGCGATGCTCTCGCTGCCGTCCTTCATGTGTTCGATCTGCTTGAGCACCATCCAGAGCTGGGCATGGAAACCGACAAGGGATGGCGCGAGAAGGGCGTGGACTTCGGCCGGGACGGCTATGTCATCTGTTATGTGATCCGGCGTGACGGCATTTTCGTCCTCCGCTTCAAGCACGGTCGGCAGGACCGGTCCCGGTAAGCCAATCCTTAACGCCCCGCGCGCAACCTTCCGCGCGTGACTCACGCTCCCGCCCCGCCCCCGCACAGGACGCCGCCGCCCGGCTATCGGGAGCCGGCCCTGTGGGAGCGCGTGGCGTCGATCGGACTGCTGATCATGCTGTCGGGCGCCATCCTCGGGCCCGTGTTCGCGCCGTCCAGCGGCGGGGGGGCGGACTCCAGCCTGCTGCGGCTGATGTGGCTGCCGGCCTATGTGGCGATCCTCGGCCTGATGGCGTCCCGGTACGAGGCCATGGCGCGGCTGTGGTTTCCGCTGTTGCTGCTGCTTCTGCTGGCGCTGCTGGCCTATGCCTCGCGCTACTGGTCGCTGGCGCCGGACGTCACCATCCGGCGGGTGATCGCCCTGGTGATGAGCACCTTCTTCGCCGTCTATCTGGCCGCCGCCTGGCCGGGACGGCGGCTGCCCATTCTGCTGACCCAGACGGCGCTGATTCTGGCGGCGCTGAGCCTGATCTTCGTGGTGGCCCTGCCCTCCATCGGCATCCACCAGGACGTCAACGCCGGGCTGTGGCGCGGGGTCTGGTACGAGAAGAACACCATGGGCTGGGTCATGGTGGCGGGCGCCGTGGCCGCCGCCGCCGTGCTGGCCTCGCCGGGGCCGCACCGGCGACTGGCCATGATCGCCTTTCCGTCCTGCGTGCTGATGATCCTGGGCACCCAGTCCAAGACCGCCCTGCTGTGCCTCATGGCCGCCTGCGGGGTGATCGGCGGGCTGTGGGTGCTGCGCAAGATCGGCCCGGCCCTGGCCGTGGCGGGGGTGTGGACCGGCGTGGTCGCCGTGGCGGCGTTGATCGGCATTCTGGTCGCCGCCCCGGAGTTCATTCTGGAGGCCCTGGGCAAGGACCCGTCCCTGACCGGCCGCACCGAGATCTGGGAAGCCATCGGCCGGTTCAGCGAGCAGCGGCCCATGACCGGATACGGCTACGCCGCCTTCTGGGGCCTGCATTCGGACCCGGCCAACTACATCCGCGTCCAGAACCAGTGGGACGTGCCCTCGGCGCACCAGGGCTGGCTGGAGGTGCTGATCCAGCTGGGCTGGATCGGGGTGTGGTCCGTGGGCGCGGTGGTGGTGGTCGGCGTCCTGGGCAGCTTCCTGCGCCTGCCGGTGGCGGGCCGTCAGGAAGGCTTCTGGGCGGCGGGCTATCTCGTGGCGTTCCTTCTCCTGAGCCTCTCGGAAAGCGTGCTGCTGCGGCATCAGGACCTGCCGTGGGTCCTGTTCATGGCGGTGCTGGCGCGCGCCTTTGCGCCCCTGACGCCGCCCGAAGTCATCGACGAGCCGAGACGAAGACAGGCCGCCCGACGGCCTGCGGCGCGGCCCCTGCCCGCCCATGCCCGGGTGCTGAACCGCTGACGCTTGCTACCCGGGGCGTCGAGGCTTAGCTGATCGCTCCCCGAATCGCGGCAAGACTGGCGAATGGCTTCTTCTGCTTCCCTGTTTGACGACCTCCCCGAGCCCGCCCCCAAGGCGGACAAGCCCGAACTTAAGGTTCAGGCCCCCGCCGCGCCCGAGGCCGTGGCCGCGCCGGTGGCGACCCACCCGGCCCCCACGGGCGGGGCGGCCAATGCCTATTCCGCCTCGTCCATCGAGGTGCTGGAGGGGCTGGAGCCGGTGCGCAAGCGGCCCGGCATGTACATCGGCGGCACCGACGAGCGCGCCCTGCACCACCTGTTCGCCGAGGTGCTGGATAACGCCATGGACGAGGCGGTGGCCCGCCACGCCAAACTGATCACCGTGGATCTGGACGCCGAGGGATTCCTGTCTGTGCGCGACGACGGCCGGGGCATCCCGGTGGACCCGCACCCCAAGCACCCGGGCAAGTCTGCGCTGGAAGTGGTCATGACCGTGCTGCACTCGGGCGGCAAGTTTTCCGGCAAGGCCTATGAGACCTCCGGCGGCCTGCACGGCGTGGGCGTGTCGGTGGTCAACGCCCTGTCCGAGCGGCTGGACGTCACCGTCTGGCGCGACGGGCACGAATGGCTCCAGTCCTTCAGCCGGGGGCACCCGCTGGGGCCCATCGAACAGGTCGGAACCAGCCGCAAGAAAGGCACCCTGATCCGCTTCCGCCCGGATGAGGAAATCTTCGGCCAGGGCGCGGCGTTCAAGCCCGCGCGCCTGTACCGCATGACGCGGTCCAAGGCCTATCTGTTCCGGGGGGTGGAAATCCGCTGGACCTGCGCGCCGGAGCGCATCACCGACGCCACGCCCGCCGAGGCGACCCTGCACTTCCCCGGCGGTCTGGCCGACGCCCTGGCCGAACGCATCGGCGAGATCGACACCGTCACCCCCGCCTTCGCGGGCCGGGTGGAGAAGAAGGGCGAGGCCGGGGCCGTGGAATGGGCCGTGACCTGGTCGCCCATCGGCTTCGGCGACGCCGACAGCTTCGTCTCGTCCTACTGCAACACCGTGCCGACGCCCGACGGCGGCACCCACGAGGCGGGCTTCCGCTCAGCCCTGGTCAAGGGCCTGAAGGCCTATGGCGAGATGTCGGGCGAGAAGCGCGCGAGCCTGATCACCGCCGAGGACGTGACCGCCAACGCGGGCGCCATGGTCTCGGTGTTCATCCGCAATCCCGAGTTCCAGGGCCAGACCAAGGACCGCCTGTCCTCGCCCGAGGGCCAGCGCCTGACCGAACAGCTGGTGCGCGACCCGTTCGATCACTGGCTGACCGAAAGCCCCAAACAGGCCTCGACCCTGCTGGGCTTCGTCATCGACCGGGCCGAGGACCGGCTGCGCCGCCGCAAGGACAAGGAAGTCCAGCGCGCCGCCGCCACCCGCAAGCTGCGCCTGCCCGGCAAGCTGTCGGACTGTTCGCGCCAGGCCGCGGCCGGCACCGAGCTGTTCATCGTCGAGGGTGACTCGGCCGGCGGCTCGGCCAAGCAGGCGCGCGACCGCACCACCCAGGCCATCCTGCCCCTGCGCGGCAAGATCCTGAATGTGGCCTCGGCCACCGCCGACAAGCTGCGCCAGAATATCGAGCTGACCGACCTGATGCTGGCGCTGGGGGTGCAGGCGGGCAACCGGTTCAGCGTCGACGACCTGCGCTATGAGCGCATCGTCATCATGACCGACGCCGACGTGGACGGGGCGCACATCGCCGCCCTGCTGATCACCTTCTTCTACCGCGCCATGCCGGACCTGATCCGTCAGGGCCGGCTGTTCATGGCCCTGCCCCCGCTCTACCGCATCAGCGCCGGGCCGCTCAGCGACTACGCCCGCGACGACGCCCACCGGGACGAGCTGCTGGCCACCACCTTCAAGGGCAAGAAGGTCGAGATCGGCCGCTTCAAGGGCCTGGGCGAGATGATGGCCGCCCAGCTCAAGGAGACCACCATGGATCCGAAGAAGCGCACCCTCGCCCGCGTCACCCTGCCCGAGAGCGAGGACGAGATCATGGATCTGGTCGAACGCCTGATGGGCCGCAAGGCCGAGGCCCGCTTCGACTTCATCCAGCAGAACGCGCGGTTCGCCGTGGCGGAGCTTGACGTTTAAGCCCTACTCCTCCAGCGGCTCGGTCAGGTCGAAGGCCACGCGGAACAGGCGGTTCTCCCGGGCCAGTTCGTAGACATAGGTCTCGCCGGGGTTCACCTCGACGGCCCAGACATTGGTCGTCGAGACGGCTGCGTCATTGGCGTTGAACAGGTCGATGGAGAATTGGTCCACCGGGAATTCCTGGCGGTTGGCCGTGCCCTCGGTCTCGGTGTCGCCGCCGTACCAGTGCAGGGTGTGCTCCGTGCCGTCCGGGTCGCGGTGGTCGTGCTTCAGGGTCAGGCCGCCGTCGTCGTTGCGGGTGATGACCCAGGTGCGGCTGTGGTCCTCGCCCACCCAGAACGGGATGCGGATCTCGGTGTCCGAACAGTCGCGCACGTGCATCAGCAGGCGCTGGCTGCGGAAATCGTCGTCCAGGGGGTCGTCGGTGATGACCTCGCCTTCGTACCGCTGGCCGCACAGTTCGGTCAGATTGGCGAAGAAGGCGTCCTGGGCGTCGACGGTTTCGGTTTCCGCCGCCGGAGCCTCGTCACTGGCCGGCTGCGAGCAGGCGGCGAGGGCCAGGGCGGACAGGACGGCGACGGGGGCGCTGAACGCCTTCAGGGTGGTTTTCATGGCAGACAGCCTAACGGCCAAGGCAGTCGGCACAAGGAAAACCGGCGCAGGACGCACAAGGTCCGACCCGCCGTTGACTTTGCCGCGCGCCTGAGTATGTTCCGCCGCTCTGATTTTCGCGGCCGCGACTCTCGTTCCGGCTGCTTGCTCCAAGGTAGTCCCGATGGCCAAACCGGCTTCCATCAAGATCCGCCTGAACTCCACGGCGGACACCGGCTTCTTCTACGTCACCAAGAAGAACGCCCGCACCATGACCGAGAAGATGGTCGTCCGTAAGTACGATCCGGTCGCGAAGAAGCACGTGGAATTCAAGGAAGGCAAGATCAAGTAACTCCTTGATCTGCTGACTGAATTGAAAGCGCCCGGTCGCACGGCCGGGCGTTTTTCTATGCCTGCTGTTCAGGTGGCGGGGGTCAGGCCGCCCGGGCGATGACCCGGTCGCGCCCGGCGCTCTTGGCCTCATAGAGCGCCTCGTCGGCCCGCTTCAGCAAGGCTTCGGGCGTGTCGTGAGGGCCGTCGGTGGCGGCCACGCCGACCGATATGGTGACGCTGAGCAGCTCGCGGCCGCCCATGATTCGGAACGGCGTCCCGCCCACGTCGCGGCGGATACGGTCCGCGACCCGCTCGGCGGCCTCCAGCGAGGCGCCCGGCATGACCACCACGAATTCCTCGCCGCCGTAACGGCAGGGCAGATCGATGGCCCGCACATTGGTGGCCAGACGCACGGCGAACTCCCGCAGCACCTCGTCACCGGCGTCATGGCCGAAGCCGTCGTTGACCGCCTTGAAGTGGTCGATGTCCAGAACCATCACCGCCGCCGGCTCGCCGCCGCGCGAGGCGCGCGTGGCCAGGGCCTGCAGCTGGGTGGTCATGTAGCGGCGGTTGTGAAGGCCGGTCAGGGCGTCGGTGACCGCCATCTCGAGGCTGTGGTCCAGCTTGTCGCGCAGGAAGTCGGTGTAGCGCTTGCGCCGGATCTGGGTGCGGGCGCGGGCGGCCAGCTCCTGGGCGTCCACGGGCCGGGGCAGCACGTCATTGACGCCCAGCTCCAGCGCCTTGACCAGACGCTGCCGGTCCTCGGGCTCGATGATGATCAGCAGCGGCAGATGCCGCGTCATCTCCGCCGAGCGGATGTGGGCGGCCAGACGCAGGCCGTCGAAGCTGTCGGCCGCGGCGTTGATGATCATCAGGTCCACAGGCCCGCGCGACGCCATGAGGGCGTTGCCGGCGTCCGGCTCGATGACCGGCCGGTGCTCTTCCTTGAGCTGGTCGAAGATCTTCTGCGCCTGGCGCTCGTTGTCGTCCACGATCAGGACGCGTCCGCCGATGCCGCGCATGCGGGCGGAGCCCTCCTCCAGCCCGAGGCGGCGGCCGGACTCCTCGCGCTCGCGCAGTTCGTCCATGACCAGCTTGAGCCGGCTCAGCGAACGCACGCGGGCGAACAGGACCACATCGTCGATGGGCTTGGTGACGAAATCGTCGGCCCCGGCCTCCAGCCCTTTGATACGCTCGTCGCGGCCATCCAGGGCGGTGACCATCACCACCGGAATGTGGCGGGTGGCGGGGTCGGCTTTCAGTCTGCGACAAGTCTCGTACCCGTCCATGCCGGGCATCATGACGTCCAGCAGGATGATGTCGGGCTGGTCGCGGGCCGCGATCTCGAGCGCGGTCGGGCCGTCAGAGCAGGTCAGGACGTCGTAGTACTCGATCGTCAGCTTGGCCTCGAGCACGCGGACGTTCGCCTCGACGTCATCGACCACCAGAATGCGCGCGGTCATCGGCCTGCCTCGTTACGCCACATACCGTTTCACAGTGTCCAGAAAGCCCATCACCGAGATGGGCTTGGAGATATACGCTTCACACCCCCCCTCGCGGATGCGTTCCTCGTCGCCTTTCATGGCGAAGGCGGTGACGGCGACGACCGGGATATGGGCCAGGTCCTCGTCCTCCTTGAGCCATTTGGTGACTTCAAGGCCGGAGATTTCGGGCAGCTGGATGTCCATGAGGATCAGGTCGGGGCGATGCTCGCGCGCCAGGGCCAGAGCCTGCAGGCCCTCACGGGTCTGCAGGGTCTCGTACCCCTGGGAATCGAGCAGATCATGAAAGAGTTTCATGTTCAGCTCGTTATCCTCGACGATGAGGACTTTCTTGGACATCATCACCGACCGGTCTGTTCCCTGCCGAGACGCTTTAGCCATCCCCGCGGAAACGGCCTGCATCTTGTTGAACAGCACTATGGCCGGCCATCCTTAAGTTGGCGTGAAGGGCGAACACAGGGCGATGAAGGCCATCTGCCGCGACTGTCTGTGGACCGGCTACCGGGCGGTTTCGCGCTGCCCGTCGTGCGGCTCGCCGCGCGTGGTCGTTCACGACGAGCTGGACCGGCTGACCATCGCCCATCTGGACTGCGACGCCTTCTACGCCTCGGTGGAGAAGCGCGACCGGCCCGAACTGCGCGACAAGCCGGTGATCGTGGGCGGCGGCAAGCGGGGCGTGGTGTCCACCGCCTGCTATGTGGCGCGGCTGTACGGCGTCGGATCGGCCATGCCCATGTTCAAGGCGCTGAAGGCCTGCCCTGAGGCTGTGGTCATCAAGCCGGACTTCGCCAAGTACAAACATGAGAGCGGCCGCATTCTGGGCGCGTTGGCCAAGCTGACGCCCCTGATCCAGACCCTGTCGCTGGACGAGGCCTGGGCGGACCTCTCGGGCACCGAGAGGCTGAACGGCGGGCCGCCCGCGTTCCAGCTGATCCGGCTGCAGAAGCAGATCGAGGAGGAGACCGGCCTGACCGTCTCCATCGGCCTGGCGCCCAACCGGTTTCTGGCCAAGATCGCGTCGGAACTGGACAAGCCGCGCGGCTTTTCGGTGATCGGCGCGGCCGAGGCGAAAAGCCTGCTGGCCGACAAGCCGGTCACCATCCTGCCGGGCGTGGGCAAGGTGTTTTCGAAGAGCCTGCGCAGCGACGGCTACGCCACCGTCGGCGATCTGGCCCGCGCCGAGGTGAAGGCTCTGGTGCGGCGCTACGGGGAGTCCGGCCTGCGTCTTCACGACCTGGCCCACGCCCGCGACGCCCGCCCGGTGAATCCGGACCATGACCGCAAGGGCATGAGCGCCGAAACCACCTTTAACGACGACCTGAGCACGCTGGAGGCGCTGGAGGCCGAGCTGTGGCCGTTGTGCGAGAAGCTGGCGGCCAAGGCCCGGCGCGACGGCGTGGCCAGCCGGGTGATCGTGCTGAAGCTGCGCGCAACCGACTTCCGCATCTACACACGCCGACGCAGCGTGCCGGACGCCATCCAGACCGCGCGGGGCCTGTTCGCCGTGGGCCGCGAGCTGCTGAAGCCCGAAATCGGCCGTCCGTGGCGCCTGATCGGCATCGGCATGGCCGACATCGTGGACGCCGAGGACGCCCCCGCCGGACTGTTCGCCCATGACCAGAGCCGCGCCCTGAAGACCGAAACCACCATCGACGCCCTGCGGGAAAAGTTCGGCGCGGGCGCCGTGGTGGCCGGCCGGGCGTTGAAGCCGGGCGGCGGGACGTCTAAATCCCGTGCAAAGCCTCAGGAGCCCTTATGACCATCGAAGCCCGCCTCAAAGACCTCGGCATCGACCTGCCCAAGCCCGCCGCCGCCGTGGCCAACTATGTGCCCTTCGTGCGCGCCGGCAATCTGGTCCACATCTCGGGTCAGCTGTCGAACGACGCCAAGGGCGGCATCAAGGGCACCGTTGGCGACGACGTGGACCTGGAGACGGCGGTGGCCGGCGCGCGCCTGTGCGGCATCAATCTGGTGGCCCAGATCAAGGCCGCCTGCGACGGCGACCTGGAGCGCGTGGTGCGCATCGTCAAGCTGGGCGGCTTCGTCCAGGCGGCGGGCGACTTCATCGAGATCCCCAAGGTCATCAACGGCTGTTCCGACCTGATGGTGGACGTGTTCGGCGACGCGGGCCGCCACGCCCGCTCGGCGGTCGGCGTCTATCGCCTGCCGCTGGGCTTCGCCGTCGAGGTGGACGCCGTCGTCGAGGTGCGGTGAGCACCGACGCCGACTTCATCCTGAAGGTCCACGGCCGCATCGCCCAGATCGGCCGCGACGCTTGGGACGCCTGCGCGGCGCCCACGGGCGATCCATTCGTGGGCTTTGATTTCCTGAACGCCTGCGAGGAGGCGGGTTGTGCGGTGGAGGCGCAGGGCTGGGGCCCGCGCCACCTGTCCCTGCATGGGCCGGACGACGCCGTGCTGGGGGTCATGCCGCTCTATCTGAAGGGCCACAGCCAGGGCGAATACGTGTTCGACCACGCGTGGGCCGATGCGTATGAGCGGGCGGGCGGGCGCTATTATCCCAAACTGCTGTCGGCGGTCCCCTTCACCCCGGTGACGGGACCGCGCCTGCTGAACGCGCCGGAGACCGACGCCGCCACGGTGGGCGCCGCCCTGCTGCAAGGGGCCCGCACCCTGTGCGACCGCACCGGCGCCTCGTCCCTGCACGTGAACTTTCCTTCCGCCGACCAGTGGCGGCTGATGGGCGAACAGGGCCTGCTGCTACGGCAGGACATGCAGTACGTCTGGCGCAACGACGGCTACGCGGCCTTTGACGACTTTCTGGCCGCCCTCTCCTCTTCCCGGCGCAAGACTATCCGGCGTGAGCGGCGCGACGCGCAGGCGGGGCTGGACATCCGGGTGCTGACCGGGGGCGACATCACCGAGGCGCACTGGGACGCCTTCCACGCCTTCTATCTGGACACTGGCGACCGCAAATGGGGCCGGCCCTATCTGAACCGGGCGTTCTTCAGCCTGATCGGCGAACGCATGAGCGACCGCATCGCCCTGGTCATGGCCTTCGACGGCGAGCGGCCCATCGCCGGGGCCCTGAACTTCATCGGCCGCGACGCCCTGTACGGCCGTCAGTGGGGCACGCTGGAGGACCGGCCGTTCCTGCATTTCGAGCTGTGCTACTATCAGGCCATCGAATTCGCCATTGAACGGGGCCTGTCCCGGGTCGAGGCCGGGGCCCAGGGCGAGCACAAGATGGCGCGCGGCTATCTGCCCACGCCGGTCTACTCGGCCCACCACATCGCCGACCCGCTGCTGCGCGAGCCGGTGGCCGCCTATCTGGACCAGGAACGCCCCGCCGTCGCCGCCGAGATCGAGGCCATGACGGCGGAATGCTCGCCGTTCCGGTCCGCCTGACCTATGCTGGTCCAAGCAACAGAAGGAGCCCGCCCATGAGCCTTCACGGCGCCTATGACCCCGACAACATCTTCGCGAAAATCCTGCGCGGCGAGATCCCTGCGGTGAAGGTGTGGGAGGACGACGACGTCCTGGCCTTCATGGATGTGTTTCCGCAGTCCGAGGGCCATGTGCTGGTGATCTCGAAGACCTCCACCGCCCGGAACATGCTGGAGATCGAGGCCGATGTGCTGGCGCGGGTCACCGAGGCGGTGCGGCGGCTGTCTGTGGCGGTGGACAAGGCCCTGAAGCCAGACGGCATCACCATCAGCCAGTTCAACGGCGAGGCCGGCGGCCAGACCATCTTCCACCTGCATTTCCACATCGTCCCCCGCTGGGCGGACCGGGCCCTGAAGGGCCACGGCCACGCGCCGATGGCGGAGCCCGAGGCGTTGCGCGCGCTGGCCGACAGGATCGCGGCCGAACTCTAGGTGGGGAAAGGCCCCCGGAACACGAACCACGCCCCCGCCGCGATCAGCAGGAAGCCGGCGGCGTGGTTCAGGGTCAGCTTTTCGCCCAGGTAAGCCACCGAGAACACGGCAAAGACCGTCAGGGTGATGACCTCCTGCATGGTCTTCAACTCTGCGGCGGAATAGACCTGATGGCCCATGCGGTTGGCGGGGACGGCCAGCCAGTACTCAAAGAAGGCGATGGCCCAGCTGATCATCACCACCACCCACAGGGCCCGGTGGGGAAACTTCAGGTGGCCGTACCAGGCGAAGGTCATGAAGACATTCGACATAACCAGCAGCAGGACGGGCGCGATGTAGGCGCCCAGAGACGCGCCTTGGGGCGCGGGCATCGAGAACGGCATCGTTCGGCTCGAACTCCATACCCCGCTTGCGGTGGGGCGACTCAGCCATCATAACGCAAGCCGAAGCGCCGGTTTAGCTCAGCTGGTAGAGCAGCGGTTTTGTAAACCGAAGGTCGCGGGTTCGATTCCTGCAACCGGCACCATCCCCCTCAGGGCACGAGGCCGCCGACCTCGCCGACGCCCTCGTCGTCCTCGTCCGGCTCTTCGGCGCCCGTTCTGCGCTGCAAGGCGTCCGCGTCGGCCTCCAGGTCTTCGGCCTCCTGCTCGATGTGATCGGCGTCCGGATTTTTCGGGTCGTCGGGATGAACCATGGCCTTCTCCTGTGATGGCTGCCTCAAGGAAATTCTTCAGGCGCGCCGATGTTCCGGTGACGCGCCGCGCCGATTTTCAACGACCGTCAGGACTGGTAGGTGCATCGGGCGTCGGGAGCGGCGCGAGAACGGAGCCAGTCATGCGAACAGTCCGCGCCCTCTTCATCGCGGCCAGCGCCGCGGCCCTCGCCGCCTGCGGATCCCAGGATGAACCGGGCCGCACCGAGACGGGCGGAGCGGCCACCCCGGCGCCCGAGCCGCGCGTGCTGAACGAGGCGGAGCGCGCGGTCGTCCTGGCGTCCCTGCCCGCCCCCTACAGCGAGGCTGACATCGAGAACGGCCGCCGCGTCTTCGCCCGGTGCCGGTCCTGCCACACCCTGCCCGAGGGCGGCGCGAACATGACGGGGCCGAACCTGTGGGGCGTGTTCGGCCGGCAGGCCGGGTCGGTGGAGGGCTACAACTACTCCCCCGCCCTGCGCGGCGCGGACTTCACCTGGACGGCGGAGCAGCTGGACCAGTGGCTGAACGATCCGCGCGGCTTCCTGCCCGGCAACAAGATGGCGTTCGCCGGGGTGCGCGACGAGACGGACCGCCGCGACCTGATCGCCTGGCTGAAGGTCGAGACCGGCTACGCGGCGGAGTAAACCGGGTCACTCCGCCGCGTGCTTGAGCCCGTCGTTGGCGGCGACCTCCTGGGCCTCCCATTCCTCGATCTTGCGGGCCGTGTACTCCGGCGACCGGGTGAAGCGCGCCAAAGCGCCGTAGATCACCGGCACCACGAACAGGGTCAGCAGGGTCGCGAACAGGGCGCCGGAGAAAATGACCACGCCGATGGTCTGGCGGCTGGCCGCGCCCGCCCCCTGCCACAGCACCAGCGGCAGGGCGCCGAAGGCGGTGGCGATGGAGGTCATGATGATCGGGCGCAGGCGCAGGGCCGAGGCCTCGACGATGGCTTCCTTGACCGACCGCCCCTGATCCCGGAGCTGGTTGGCGAATTCCACGATCAGGATGCCGTTCTTGGCCGCCACCCCGATCAGGATGATCAGGCCGATCTGGGAATAGATGTTCAGGCTGGACCCCGCCATGACGAGGCCGAACAGGCCGCCGGCCGCGGCCAGGGGCACGGTCAGCATGATCACCGCCGGGGTGATCCAGCTCTCGAACTGGGCCGCCAGCACGAGGAAGACCAGGATCAGGGCCAGGCCGAAGGCCACGGCCACGGCGCCGCCCGCCTCAGCCTGATCCCGCGCCGCGCCGCCCCAGCGGACGGTGGCGATGCCCTGCGGCTGCCGGGCGGCCTGTTCCTCGAACCATTCAACCGCGTCGGTGATGGTGTAGCCGGGGTTCAGGTCGGCGCTGAGGGTGATCTCGCGCTGGCGGTCCAGACGGCGGCGGTCCGGCGTGTCGCCCGACGTCTCGGTGCGCACCACCGCGGACAGGGGCACCAGCTCGCCCGAGCCGGTGGTGACATAGAGGGTGCGCAGGTCGTCCACGCTGGAGCGGTTCTCGCGATCCGTCTGCAGGATCACGTCGTATTCCTGACCGCCCCGGATGTAGGTGGTGGCCCGGCGCGAGCCGAACATGGTCTCCAGCGTCCGGCCGATGTTTTGTGACGACACGCCGAGCGCGGCCGCCTGCTGCGGGTCCACGTCCACCAGCAGGCGCGGGGCGTTGGGCTCATAGTTCAGGCGCGGACGCGACAGACCCGGGTTCTCCAGCGAGGCGTTCATGATCGGCTGGATCCACTCGAACAGCCGCTCGTATTCCGCGCCGACGATAATGAAGTCCACGGAGTTGCCGCCGCCGCCGCGGAAGGAGCCGGGCGTGGAGGCGTTGACCTGGGCGCCGGTCTCGTTGCGCAGGGACTGGTTCAGCTCCTGGGCGATCTCTTCCGCCGAGCGGTTCCGGTCTCCCCAGTCGGCCAGGGTCAGGATGGCGTTGCCGGCGTTGAAGCCCGAACCCCAGCCCGGCGCCGAGATCAGATAGGAGTCCGCCTCGCCCGACTGGTGATATTCGGCCAGCCGGGGTTCCAGCCCCAGCATGATGTCGCGGGTGTAGTTGAAGCCGGCGCCCTCGGGGCCCTGGACCCGCACCATGACGCGGCCCCGGTCCTCGTTCGGCACCAGCTCGTTGGGCAGGCTCATGAACATGACGGCGGCGCCGCCCATCACGAGGACGATCAGGACGGCCACGCCCGCGACGGCGTGCCGGGCGCCCAGAAGTCCTTCCAGAGACGCCTGGTAGGACCGCTTCAGGGCGTCCATGCCGGTGTCGACCCGGCGCGCCAGCCAGCCCTGCCCCGACGCCGGGCGCAGGATCTTCGACGCCATCATGGGCGACAGGCTCAGCGCCAGGAAGGCCGAGAAGACGATGGCGGCGGTGATGGCCACCGCCAGCTCCACGAACAGGCGGCCCACATAGCCGGGCAGGAACATCAGGGGCGCGAAGACCGCGATCAGCACCACGGTGGTGGCCACCACGGCGAAGAACACCTGACGCGCGCCGCGCTCGGCGCCCACCAGCGGCGGCTCGCCATGATCGATGCGGCGCTGGATGTTCTCGGTCACGACGATGGCGTCATCCACCACCAGACCGATGGCCAGCACCAGGGCCAGCAGGGTCAGCAGGTTCAGCGAGAAGCCGAAGGGCGCCAGGATGATGAAGGTGGACAGCAGGCAGATGGGCGCCACCACCGACGGGATGATCGCCGCACGCAGGGTGCCCAGGAAGATGAAATTGACGAGACCCACCAACGCCAGGGCGATGCCGATGGTGATCCACACCTCGTCGATGGCGTGCTTGGTGAAGACCGAGTTGTCGGAGCCGACCACCAGTTCGCTGCCGTCCGGCAGGCCGGGACGGACCTCTTCCATCAGGGCCTGGACGCCTTCGGAGATTTCGAGGTCATTGGCCTGGGACTGGCGGGTGATGGCCAGACCGATCTGGTCCAGCCCATTGCCCCGGAACAGGCGGCGATCCTCGGCGGGCGCCTCCTCCACCCGGGCGATGTCGCCCAGCCGGGTGACATAGGCCCCGTCGCCCGAGCCCGAGGCGCTGACCGGCAGGTTGGCGAAGTCCGCCGGGGTCGCATAGTTGCGGGCCACGCGGACCGTGTAGTCCTTGTCCACGGACTCCAGCGTGCCGGCGGGAAGCTCGATGTTCTGGCGCGTCAGGGCGGACTCCACGTCCGTCACCGTCAGACCCCGCGCGCCCAGGGCGGCGGCGTCCAGCCAGATGCGCATGCTGTATTCCTGGTCGCCGTAGATGTTCACGGCGGCGACACCCGGCACCACGGCGAACCGGTCGACGAGATAGCGGTCGGCGTAGTCGGTCAGCTCCAGCCGGTTCATGGTCTCGGAGCGCAGGAACAGGATCATGATGGGCTGGCCGTCGGTGTCGGCCTTGGCCACCTCCGGCGGGTCGGCCTGATCCGGCAGGTTGCCCAGCACCCGCGAGATGCGGTCGCGCACGTCGTTGGCGGCGTCGTCGATATTGCGATCCAGCGAGAACTCGATGGAGACCCGCGAGCGGCCGTCGCGGCTGGACGAGGTGACGCGCTCGATGCCCTGGATGCCCGCGATGCGCTGCTCGATGGGCTCGGTGATCCGGCTTTCGATCACCTCGGCCGAGGCGCCCGGATAGTTGGTGCTGACCGAGACGATGGGCGGATCCACGTCCGGCAGCTCGCGCACCGGCAGGAAGAAGAAGGCCGCGGCGCCGATGACGCACAGCACGATGGCCGCAACGGCGGCGAAGACCGGGCGGCGGACCGCGACGTCGGACAGCATCATGGCGCGGAGGTCCGGGTCACGGCGGCGGGCTCGGACGCCGTCTCGGGCGTGTTCCCGGGCGTTACGGGGGCGCCGGGCCTTTCGGCCACCTGCACCGCGGCGCCGGGCTGGATGCGGTTCAGACCCGAGCTGATGACCCGGTCGCCCACATTCAGACCCTGGATGATCTCGACCATGCCGTCCTCGACGACGCCAGCCTGCACCTCGATGCGCTGGGCGGTGCTGCGTTCGCCGTCCGAGGCGATGCGATAGACGAAGGCGCCGGAGCCTTCGTACTGAACCGCCGCCTCGGGCACCGAAGGCGCCGTACGTTCGCCCTGCGCCACCGAGACGCGCATGCTCATGCCCGGCCGGATCGACAGGTCGGGATTGGGGAACTCCGCCCGCGCGGTCAGGGCGCGGGTCTGGGGATCGATGCGGGTGTCCAGATCGGCGATGCGGCCCGAGAACTCGCGCCCGGGGTAGGCTTCGGCCCGGGCCGTGATGGCCACGCCCGGGCGCAGCATGGGCAGGTACCGCTCGGGCACCTGGAAGTCGACGCGGACCACCGAGATGTCGTCCAGGGTGGCGATGACCGTGCCCGGGTTCACCAGCGTCCCGGGAGTCACGGTGGTGAGGCCCAGCACCCCCGCGAACGGGGCGCGGATCATGCGTTCGCCGCGCCGGGCCCGGGCGCCCTCTAGCGCGGCCTCGGCGGTCTCGAAATCGGTGCGGGCCTGTTCGGCGGTGACCCGGGGCGCGATGCCCCGCTCGGCCAGACTTTCCCAGCGCTCCATGTCGCGCTGCGCCTGACGCAGCCGCGCCTCGGCCTCGATGATGCCGGCGTCCTGCTCGTCGGCGCGCAGCTCCACCAGCGGCGCGCCGGCCGCGACGCGCTGGCCGTCGGAGAAGAAGACGCGCGTGATCAGCTCGGTGGTGCTGGAGGTGATGTCCACCGAGCGACGGCCCCGCGCCACGCCCAGAACCTCGAAGCTGTCGCTGAAGGCGCGGTCGGTCACGTGGACCTCGGCGACTTCCTGGGCCCCGCGCCCCCCGCCGGGGCCGCCCGGACCGCCTTCCTCCCCCGCGAACGCCATGCGCAGCACGACCGCCAGCACCATGAGGGCGACGGCGGCGGCCGCCGCAAACAGGAAGAAATGTCGTTTCAGCACAGTGAGCAGTCCGGGGATCAGGGAGACGGGCAAGGCCATATCGGCCTGACCCGTAGAGGCAAGCCCGATTGCAGTAACGTGATGAAGTTACGGAATCCGTCGCTTCCGGATGCGTTTTGTCAGAACCGACGCCACACCGCCAGAACCGGCCCGCCGGACTCCGGCACATTGCGCCCCGCGACGGTCTGCCGCCACCCGGCCTGAAAGCTCCAGTCGCCCGAGGTGCGCACCACCGAGGTCTCCAGACTGGCCCATTCGCTGCCCTGTTCGCTGCGTCCGGCGAAGACCTGGTTCAGGACGCTCCAGCCGGGCGCCAGCTCGGCGCCCGCCGTCAGGTCCACCCGGGTCTCGTCCGGCAGACCGTCGCGCAGTCGCCGCGCCGCCTGCGCCTCGACGAAGGCCCCGCGCCAGGGGAACGACCGTCCCGCCAGCACGCGCAGGTCCCAGTCGCTGTCGCCCGCGCCCGGCGGCGCATAGACCGCGTTACGCGCATCCCCGCCCCAGGCGTGGCCGGCATAGACGCTGACCACGCTCCAGTCGTCGCGCCAGACATTGACCCGCACGCCCAGCTCCACCGGCCCGCGCCCGTGATAGTCAGCGAAGGCGTCCTCCCCGTCCTGCCAGTCGCCCTTGAGCTGCAGGGTGATCCTGTCGGTCAGGCCGTGCTCCACGAACAGGCCGAGCACCTGATCCACCTGTTCGGCGGGCAGCGGCGCACGACCGCCGGACAGGTCGAAGCCGTCGTCCGCCCGCAGGCTTTCGAGCTTGAGGATGACCTGGGTCTCGCCCCTGGGCGTGGGCCACGCGCCCGCCTGGGCGGCCAGAGGCGTCAGGGCCGCCACAGCGGCCGCCGCCCCTGTGAGCGCCCTGATCAGGCGTCGTATCCCGGCGAGCGCCGGTCCAGCTGTCGAAGGGCGCCGGGCCAGGCGAGCGCCGAGATGAACGGCAGGCCGCGGCCCTGCTCCCGCGTTTCCGCCTGGGCCGCGTCCGGGGCGGTCAGGACGCCGTCCCGCCCGGCGCTGAGAGCGCCGATCTGCTGACGACAGGCGCGCTCGAGAAAGAAGATCGCCACCCACGCCGCCGCCGCCGTCTCGCCCACCGCCATGGTGCCGTGGTTCCGCAGCAGCATCAGGGGCTTGTCGCCCAGATCCGCCACCAGACGCTCCCGCTCGTCATGGTTCAGGGCCAGGCCCTCATAGCCGTGATAGGCCACCTGATGCTGCAGCAGGCAGGCGTTCTGGCTGAGCGGCAGCAAGCCGTCCTTCTGCGCCGCCACCGCCACGCCCGCATCGGTGTGCAGGTGGACGACGAATTTCGCATCCTCACGCGCCGCGTGGACCGCCGAATGGATGGTGAAGCCAGCCGGATTGATGAAGTTCGTGGTCTCCTGAACCACGTTGCCGTCCAGATCGACCTTGACCAGCAGCGAGGCGGTCATCTCGTCGAAATAGTAGCCGTACGGGTTGATCAGGAAGTGGTGCTCGGGCCCGGGCACGCGCGCCGAGATGTGGGTGAAGATCATGTCGTCCCACCCGTGCAGGGCGACCAGCCGGTACAGGGCGGCCAGCTCGACCCGAACCTGCCACTCGGCCTCCGAGACCTTGGATTTCAACGAAGTCGATGCGCCGTCGGCCATGACCGTCTCCCAAAGCAACTGTCCTGACCCCACCGTCGCGCCATGGGCGGCGGGGGTCAAGGTTAGCGGCGCGTTAACCCCGTTTTCACCCCGGGCACGGCAAAGCTGACTCGTGGTGGATTCGCCGCCCAGTTTTCGAGAGGCGTTCCGTGGCCCCTGCCCTGTCCAGCGCGATGCCTGATCCTGACGACCTTGTGTCCCTGGCCCGGAGCCGGGACACGGCGGACCAGCAGCGTCTGCTTCGAGGCGTGGCGGCCATGTGCGAGGCCAGTCCGCCGAAGCCGGGGGACCCTTCCCACGCCCTGCTGGGTGATATCTTTCTGGTTCTGGCGGCGAAGGCGGAGCGCGACATCCGCCGCACCCTGTCCGAATGCCTTGCCAGCGCCGATTGGGCGCCGCCGGCCCTGATCCACACCCTGGCGATCGACGAGATCGAGATCGCCCGCCCCGTGATCGCCGCCAGCCCGCTGCTCAAGGACCAGGCGCTGCTGAAGATCCTGGTGGAATGCACCATCGAGCACCAGATCGAGGTGGCGCGCCGCCCCCGCATCAGCGGCCGCATCGCCGACGCCATCATCGAGGGCGGCGAGCCGGCGGTGATGACCGCCCTTGCCGGAAACCGCACCGCCGAGGTCAGCGAGGCGGCTGTGCGCAGGCTGGTGGAGGCGTCGCAGCGCATCGCAGCCCTGCGCGCGCCGCTGGTCCGCCACCCGGCCATGAACGATCAACTGGCCCAGCAACTTTACGGCTGGGTCGGCCAGGCCCTTCGGGAAGCGCTTCAGGAACGATTCCATGTGGACGCCCCGGCCCTCGGCGACGCCATCGATCAGGCCGTGCGCGCCGCCTATGCCCGCAAGGGCGAGGCGCCGCCGTCCCACCTCGACGATGACCCCGCCCGGGACGAGATGGAGCGGCGGCTCGTGGCCAAGATGGACGCGTCCGGGCAGCTTCGTCCGGGTTATCTGATCCGCGCCGTGCGTGAAGGCCGGCTGAGCCTTTTCGAGCATGCCCTGGCCACACTGGGCGGCTTCCCTGTCCTCCAGGTGCGCGATGCGGTGCGCGCAGACAACCCCGAACCCCTTCGGCTGGCCTGCGCCGCCGTCGGCATTGACCGAGCCGTCTTCCCGGCGATGCTGGACGAAATCCGGAAGCTCAGCGGCGGCCTGCCCGCCGGCGCGCTGCGCAAACCGCGTTTCCTCGAGCGTTCGGGGGAAAGCGCCGCGCGCGCCTTTCTCGCCCATCGCGCCGTCTGATTGATCGTGACCGTTTGACTTCCGGTCTCGCGTCCGCTTGCACTGGGGCGTGAACACGCTCCCCTCATCTCCGCGCATCGCCTTCGCCGCCAGCGACCGGCCGGACGCGCTCGCCGCGCGCGACACGCTGATGAAGCGGTACGAGTCCGTCCCCATCGAGGACGCCGACGTGGTGGTGGCGCTGGGCGGCGACGGCTTCATGCTGGAAAGACTGCACGCCCAGATCGAGCGGCCGGCGCCCGTGTTCGGCATGAACCGCGGATCCGTCGGCTTCCTGATGAACGAGTACAGCCCGGACGGCCTGCTGGAGCGGCTGGCGCAGACGGTGCGGACCATCATCCACCCCCTGGAGATGCGGGCCTGGACCAGCGATGACCAGATGCAGTCCGGCCTGGCCATCAATGAAGTCTCGCTGCTGCGCCAGACCCGCCAGAGCGCCAAGCTTCGCATTCTCGTGGACGGACGGGTGCGGCTGGAGGAGTTGAGCTGCGACGGGGCGCTGGTGTCCACGCCCGCAGGATCGACCGCCTACAACCTGTCGGCGCACGGGCCGATCATTCCGCTGGACGCCAAGATGCTGGCGCTGACGCCCATCAGCGCCTTCCGGCCCCGCCGCTGGCGCGGCGCCCTGCTGCCCCACAGCTCCGAGGTCTGTTTCGAGGTCCTGGAGGCTGACAAACGCCCGGTCAGCGCGGTGGCCGACAATTTCGAGGTGCGGCGGGTGCGAAAGGTGGAGGTGCGCGAGCGCCGCGACATCGCCCTGACCATGCTGTTCGACGCCGACCGGTCCTTCGAGGAGCGGGTGCTCGCCGAGCAATTCACCGCCTGAGTCACGGGTTCTTAAACCTGGACAGCGATACTGCCGCGATATTGCTCTTGGAGTCGTCGCCGTGAACAAGTCCGCACAGGTCATCCAGCCGCCCAACACCCTGCGCCAGAAAGTGGGCGGCGGCTTTGGCGGCATCGACGCCGGCGCCATCGCCAAGGCCGAGGAAGCCCTTGCCGCCATGGCCGACCAGTTCGGCGCCTGGCTGCAGGACGAGATCGTGAAGCTGGATGCGGCCTGGATCGCCATCCAGACCGAAGGCTACACGCCCGCCACGGCCGAGGCCCTGTACTTCCGCGCCCACGATCTGAAGGGTCTGGGCGGCACCTACCAGTATCCCCTCGTCACCCGGCTCGCCGGCTCGTTCTGCCGCCTGCTGGACGACCCCGCCGCGCGCATGAGCACGCCGACCCAGCTGCTGGAAGCCCACGTCCTCGCCATCAAGGCGGTGGTGCGCGACAAGATTCAGACCGACGAGCATCCGGTCGGCCGTGCGCTGGCCGAAGAGCTCGAGGCCAAGGTCACCGCCTTCAAGGGCTGATCCGCCGGTCTCAGGCTGCGTTGGCCGCCTGAACCCTCGGCTCCGGCGTCCGGTCGAGCCGCTCCAGCAGATAGGTCAGATCATCGCGCGCCGTGTTCGGACGCTGGGTGAGGAAGCGTTCCAGCATCCGCTGCTGGAACCGTTCGCCGCTGAGCATGACGCCCTCGGCCTGCATGCCGCGCCAGGTGTCCACACCGGCGCGAAAGGCCTGGAACAGGCGCGGCGGAAGGCCCGCGCGGTCATAGATCGCCTTCAGACCCAGCGGTCCCGCGTCGTGGATCATCAGCCATGCCCGGTCATGGGACACCCCCGCCAGCTCTGACAGGCCTTGCTCGAAAAAGGCCATCTGGCCCCGGGCCAGGCCGCGCAGCAGCAGCGACGGGGTCAGCGCCTTGCGGGCGTTCAGGGTGGCCACAAAATCCGCCAGATCCGCCGAAGCGCCAGCCTGGTCGATCAGATCGACGGTGGCGCGCTCCCGGGTGAAGCCGGCCAGCTGAATGGCCACTTCGGGCGCCAGGGCGTGACGGCTGACCAGATGCTGCCGCACCGCCTCGCTGGCCAGGTTGATCAGCTTTTCGGTGATCGCCATGGGAAGGATCGGTCGATAGGCCAGCGCCGCCACCAGTTCCCGGGAGGCGCCGAACCGCTGGATGGCCCGGCCCATCGCGCTCTCGGACAGGTCGGCGTTGTCGTTGGCCGCAAGGGTGCGCACAGCCATCTCGCCGGCCTCGGCGGCGATCACATCGGCCACGTCCCGGGAGACCTTCGGGCGCCCGGCCACCGCCAGCTGGCGCGCGGACGACCCGCTGCGCACGATCTCGATCAGATCGTCGTCGGTGAAGGCGGGCGAAAAGGCGATAACAGGGATGGCCACGCTGTCCACGTCGCGGGCCAGACGCCGCGCCACGTCGCGGGGCAGCAGATCCGAGGCTTTCAGGGTGACCGCCAGCGAGCGACGCACCATCTCGGCCACGTCCCCGGCCAGGACCCGGAGGATCTTTTCCGCGGCGGCGCGGTCCAGCGCGCTCAGATCCGCCCGGTCGATCGCCCGGCAGAGCTTGTGCGCCGCAGTGGCGCGCTCGTCGTCATCACCGCTCTTGATCAGGCGGTGGAGATCCAGGTCGGTCAGGCGGGCGCGAGAGGCGGTCATACGGGCTTCCGAAGGTCAGGCCCCGAGGATGTGTCCGTTATCCTTAAGGTCGCGTTTACCGTAACGCCCGGATCGGGTTTTCGAGCGCCGTTCGCTCAAGTCTGGCGCGATTCCTCCGGCGGCGCGAACGCCTTGAGGAAGGTGCTCGCCTCCCCCTCGCCCTGGGTTCCAAGCAGCATGTTGAGCAGGCTCTGGTCCTGGGCGAGCCGGTCCATGCGTGCGGCCAGCATGCGGTCCTGATCGCTCAGCGTCGGCGCCTGGGGCGCCGCAGGCTGCGGCGTCCCGACGGCCGGATGGTCGCCCGCCGTGCGCTGCAGGTTGGCGTGGACCTCGGCCACCGTTGCGGCCCGGCCGTCGCGGTAGAAGATCGATCGGTTCGCCGCCGCCGCCTGGGGGAACAGCGCAGCGGCGGAGGCGCCGGGCCGCGCGACCATGGCCTCCATCAGGGTCGCGGCGCCCGCCGGCCCGAGAAAGTGCGCCGCATAGAGATCGCCGCCGCCGGGCTCGCGCCCTGTCCGGCCCCGCAGATAGGCGGCGTTCGCCGCCGCCAGCTCGGCGGCCATCACGGAGGCCGCATGGGCGTCAAACCGCAGGTCCATGACCACGTTGCGGGCCGAGCCCTGCACCCGCCAGCGTCCGTCCGAGCCGCGATGGATCAGGTCGGCGTACTGGCCGTAGCCGTGGCGGTGGCCGTTCTGTTTCAGGGTCGCCAGCCAGGTCTGTTCGATGAACTGGAAGAGGCCCGCCGCCGTCGAGGTGCGCGCTTGGGCGTGGGGGTTCATGGCGCTTTCGCGCCGCGCCGTGCGCATCAGGAAATCGAAATCCACGCCGGTCACGCTGGAGGCGCGCCGAATGGCCGCCTCCACGCCGCCCGATGAGGGAATCGCTCCAATGCTCATAGTGTTGACGGTCGTTTACGTTGGTTAACGAAACCCTAAACTTCGTTAACAGGGTCTGACGATCCACAGCTCGCTGTAACTCGCATCACAGAGTGCTGATCAACCTTCGCCGCAAAGTCGCCACAACCCAGGCGCGACACTTCGTTCGTCGGACGCCGGTCTCCGGCTGTTCGATCTGGAAACGAGAGCCTGAGTCATGGCCTCGGCGAAATCGTGACGCGGTTCCGCTTCAGCCGGTCAGGCTCCCGCAAACAAAGGGAGTGGACGGCCATGATGATGAAGCTCGCAGGCGGACCCGGTTCGGTGAACCCGCTGGATTTCAACGCTCGCAAAAGACCCGTGCCGCGCTGGGTCTGGCTGGCGGTCGGCGCCTCCTTGCTGGTGCACGGCGCGGCCGGCGTGTGGCTGTACCAGCAGCGGTTCGAGTTGCGGGCGCCCGAGGCGCGGCCCGAACCGCCGATCACGATCGTCCACATCCAGCCGCGCGTTCGCCCTCCGGAACCGGAAACAGCCCAGACGCCCCCGCCGCCCACGGCCGTCCACAATCCGGCCCCCAATCCGGTCCAGCCGACGGAAACCGCCCCGTTCACGCCGCCGGACATTCCGGTGACGGGTCTGGCGTTTGATCCGATCTTCGTTCCCGCCACCCCGGGCCCGGTGCAGTCTGACGCGCCGGCGCAGACGGCCCCCTCCTCAGCCCCCGGCGTGATCACCAATCCCCGCTGGACCGCCCGACCCACGGCCGATCAGATGGCGCGGGCCTATCCCGACCGGGCCGCCCGTGACGGGACCGAGGGCTCCGCCACCCTGCGCTGTTCGGTGACCGCGCGGGGCAGCCTCACCGGCTGTGCGGTGATGTCGGAGACGCCGGGCGGCCAGGGCTTCGGGCGCGCGGCGATGCAGCTGTCGCGGCATTTCCGCCTCAGCCCGCGCACCGTGGACGGTCAGGCGGTGGAAGGCGCGCTGGTCACCATCCCCCTGACGTTCCAGTTGAACTAGAAGCGCAAGGGATCGAAGGCGGCCCCAAAGGCCGTCTTCGGTTCGCCCGCGATCGCCCCGGCCAGGGTCCGGGCCACCGCCGGCGCCAGCAGCCAGCCGTTGCGACGCGGCGCCAGGGCGGCGAACAGCCCCTCCCCCAGCGCGCCCGCCATGGGCAAGCCGTCGGGCGAGGCGCCCCGCACGCCCACGCGGGTCCGCCGCACGCCGATGGACGTCAGATCGAAAAACCGCCCCGCCGCCTGGATCATGCGCTTCGCCTGGACCGAGTCCGGAGCCAGGTCGCGTCGGTCGAAGTCCATGCTGGCCCCCACCAGAACGCCGTCGGTCATGGGCGCCACATAGGCGCCGGGGCCGCGCCGCATCCGATCCACCGACAGTCCGAAGACCTGCTCCAGCTGGCCCCGGATAGGGCGGATCAAACCGACGATGCGGGCAGCCTCGGGCGGCAGACCCGCGACGGCCGCCTCCGGGCCGGTCGCCAGAATGACGCTTCGTGCGCTGATGACCTCGCCGGACTGCAGCCGGGCCTCCCACCGCTCGCCCTCGCGGGACAGTTCCAGGACCCGGCCCAACGTCATCCGGACTTTGCGCGAACGCCTCAGGGCGACGATGGCGGGCCCCGCTTCCACGCGCCAGTCGTCGGGGGTGTAGGCGACCCCGTCCTCGACCCACGCCGCGAAACCGAGCGCCAGCAGCCGCTCCGCAACCGCCGCCGCATCGGGCCCGCACCATTGGGAGCCCTCAGCCGACAGGGGGATGCCGACCTGCTCGGCGAAGGCTGGCCACAGGTCCCGGGCGTCGCGCAGCAGGTCGGCCCGCTCGCGCGAGGCGTTTTCAAGGGCGCATTCCAGAGCCGGCGCGATCATGCCCGCAGCGACCGACGAGGCGTTGTCGCCGCCGGGATCGACCACTGTGACCTGACGTCCGCGGGCCGTCAGTTCAACCGCCGTGGCGAGGCCCAGAACGCCGGCGCCGATGATGAGGATTTCGCTGGAGAATGACACGCGCCGTCATTGACCGACGCGCGTCCTTTTTCAAGCTATTCAGCCGCCATCCGCGCCGCCCGTGCGCGATCCAGCCGTTTGGTCAGGGCCTCGTGCTGTCGCCACAGGGCCCCGGGCAGGCGGTCGCCGAAGGTTTCGAAGAAGGTCGGGATCAGCGCCGCCTCCTCGCTCCAGACCTCGGGGTCCACGTCCAGCAGCGTGTCCAGCTGCGCCTCGGTCAGAGCGACGCCGTCCAGATCCAGCGCCTCAGCCGTCGGCACCCGGCCCACCGGCGTGTCCACGGCATCGGCCTCGCCCTCCAGCCGCTGGGTGATCCACTTCAGCACCCGGACATTGTCGCCGAAGCCGGGCCAGATGAAGCGGCCGTCCCGGTCCTTGCGGAACCAGTTGACGAAGAAGATGCGCGGCAGCTTCGCGGCATCGGCCCGCTCGCCCAGCGCCAGCCAGTGGGCGAAATAGTCGCCCATGTTGTAGCCGCAGAACGGCAGCATGGCGAAGGGATCGCGGCGCAGTTCGCCGACCCGGTTCTCCGCCGCCGCCGTGCCCTCCGACGCCACGGTGGCGCCCATGAACACGCCGTGCTCCCAGTCGAAGGCCTCGGTCACCAGCGGCACCGCGCTGGCCCGGCGTCCGCCGAACAGGATGGCCGAGATCGGCACCCCGGCCGGATCTTCCCACTCGGGCGCGATGGTCGGGCATTGCTCGGCCGGGGCCGCGAAGCGCGAGTTCGGATGCGCCGCCGGCTCACCGCGCGCGGGATCGTAAGGCCGTCCCTTCCAGTCGGTCAGGCCCTCGGGCGCGTCCTTGGTCAGACCCTCCCACCACACATCGTTGTCGGCGGTCAGGGCCACATTGGTGAAGACGGTGTTCTTCGTCAGGGTGGCCAGGGCGTTCTGGTTGGTGTTGCGGCTGGTGCCGGGCGCCACGCCGAAGAAGCCGGCCTCCGGGTTGACCGCATACAACCGCCCGTCGTCGCCGAAGCGCATCCAGGCGATGTCATCGCCCACCGTCTCGGCCTTCCAGCCGTCCAGTGTCGGTTGCAGCATGGCCAGATTGGTCTTGCCGCAGGCGCTGGGGAAGGCGGCGGCCACATAGTGCACGCGGCCCTTCGGGTCGGTCAGCTTCAGGATCAGCATGTGTTCGGCCAGCCAGCCCTCGTCGCGGGCCATGACCGAGGCGATGCGCAGGGCGTAGCATTTCTTGCCCAGAAGGGCGTTGCCGCCATAACCGGAGCCGTAGGACCAGATCTCCCGCGTCTCGGGGAAATGGACGATCCATTTGTCGTCGTTGCAGGGCCACGGCACATCCGCCTGACCGTCGGCGAGCGGCGCCCCCAGCGTGTGGACGGCGGGCACGAAGGTTCCGTCCTCGCCCAGCTGGTCCAGCGCCGCCTTGCCCATCCGCGTCATGATGCGCATGGACAGGGCTACATAGCCGCTGTCGGTGATCTCCACGCCGAGGGCGCTGATTCTGGAGCCCAGCGGCCCCATGCAAAACGGGACCACATACATCGTCCGCCCGGTCATGCAGCCCTCGAACAGGCCGTTCAGACGCGCGCGCATTTCCGCCGGGTCAGACCAGTTGTTGGTCGGGCCGGCGTCAGCCTGATCCTGCGAGCAGATGAAGGTGCGGCTCTCGACCCGCGCCACGTCCTTCGGATCCGACGCGGCGTAGTAGCAGCCGGGCCGGGTTTCGGGGTTCAGCGGCCGCAAGGTGCCGCGCGCCACCAGATCGGCGGCGATGGCGTCGGCCTCGGCCCGGGACCCGTCGCACCAGTGCACCCGGTCCGGCCGGGTCAGGGCGGCGATTTCCGCCACCCACTCCATCAGCCCACGGTGGTTCGTCGGGGCGGCGGCGAGCCCCGGAATCGTTTCTATGGTCAACGCACGTCTCCCTGAGCTTCCCGGGCCCGGCGATCTGTCGTCGCCGTGGCCCCACGACGATCACGCCGTGTAACAGCTGGCAGAAACACCCCTTCTGACACGGCGTCAACCGACGCAAGAATCCACCCTTTGCCGCCGCGCGATCACCGAATTGCGGGCTTTTCCGTTCGCGGGAACCCGTGTCCGGGGCTAATCAGGAATGATGCAGACCATGGACTCCATCGCCGCCCTGCCCGAGGGCGCAGCATCATCACCCGCCGCGAACCGCAACGTCGAGCCCATCCTGGCTGTGCTCAAGGCGCACCTCGCCGCACGCGGCCGCGTTCTGGAGATTGCGGCGGGCAGCGGCGAGCACGCCCTCGCCTTCGCCCGCGCCCTGCCCGATCTGGAGTGGACGCCCAGCGACCCGTCGGAAGACGCCCGGGCCAGCATCGCGGCATGGCGCAAGACGGCTGGGCCGGACAATCTTCAGACCCCGCTGTCCGTGGACGCCGCCGATCCCGCCACGTGGCCGGACGGTCCGTTCCACGCCGTGGTCTGCATCAACATGGCGCACATCAGCCCGTGGGCCGCGACCGAAGGCTTGATGCACGGCGCGGCGCAGGTGCTGGTCCCCGGCGGCCTGCTGTATCTGTACGGGCCTTACCGTGAGGCCGACGCGCCGCTGGCGCCGTCGAACGCGGACTTCGACCAGAATCTGAAAGCCCGCAACCCCGAGTGGGGATTGCGGGCTCTGGAAGACGTCTCGCAGCTGGCGCGGGATCACGGCCTGCACCTGACCCTGAGGGTCGAGATGCCGGCCAACAATCTGAGCCTGCTGTTTCGCAAGACCTAGCTCAAAGGCTTAACCCAGCGTCTGGGCCACCAGGCTCAGTTGCTCGCGGGTCATCAGCGGGGTCGCGCCCTCGCTGTCGATGACCGCGCCCGGCGCGTCGGCCAGGGTGGCCGGGTCGATGTCCATGGCGCGGGCCGCCTGGGCGACGCCTTCACCGAAAGCCAGAACCGTCATGCCGTTGGCGCGCGCCGTGGTGATCATATTGGCCACCTTTTCCTCGGCGGCGGCGTCCGCGGCGCCGCCCGGAATGATCAGGCCGGCCATGGAGCCGTCCTCGATATCGCTCATCTTGGCGGTCGGCAGCACCGTCACGCCGCCGACGGACATGCTCGCGTCGCCGGTGGAGATGGGGGCCATGGAGATGCCTTCGTACTGCATCAGCTGTTCGACGTCGCCCAGCGGGCCGAAGTCCATCGAGCGGCGCATGGCCAGGCCCACACGGGCGCGAATGGGTGCACGGCGAAATCCGCCGCGGGGTTTTCCAGATTTACCGGCGTTGCGTTGAGCGTTCATGCTTCTCCTGAAAGGTTGATCTCAAGTCGACGGACAGCACGACGCCGTCCATTTCCTCACGCTTTTCGTGTCAAAGACACGAAAATGACGGGTTGAGCCGCCGCCGCGTCAGGCGCGGGGCGGGACAAGGTGATCCGTCATGTGGATGTCTTCTGATATAGGTCTTTGGCCCTGAGGGTCAACCGCCCGGCCTTGCCGTCAGGCCCGTGCGTCGCCAAAAGAAGCCCTCCTCGCAGCACGGACCGACCATGGCCTTCACCCGCACCTACGACGGCGACGAGCCCGTCCGGATCAACAAGTGGCTGGGCCAGACCGGGGTCTGCTCGCGCCGCGAGGCTGAGGGCCTGATCGGCCAGGGTCTGGTGCGCATCGACGGCGAGGTGGTCACCGATGCGGGCCGCAAGATCGAGCGGGGCCAGACGCTGACCCTGAGCGACGCCGCCGAGGCCGAGCTGGCGTCCGGCGTCACCATCGTCCTGCACAAGCCGGTCGGCTACGTCTCGGGCCAGCCGGAGCCCGGCAAGATTCCGGCGGTGCGCCTGCTGACCGGCGCCAATCGCGTGGGCGCGGGCCAGACCCCGGCCAAGGACGCCTCCCTGCCCCCCATCGGGCGGCTGGACGAGGACTCGCGCGGTCTGCTGCTGCTGTCCACCGACGGCGTCGTGGCCAAGGCCGTGATTGGCCCGCAGTCCGAACTGGACAAGGAGTATCTGGTCACCGTCCGGGGCCCGATCACCGAGCGCAAGCTGAGCCTGCTGCGTCATGGTCTGGAGCTGGACGACCGCCAGCTGAAGCCCGCCCGCGTCACCGTGGTGCAGGGCCAGACGATGCGCTTCATCCTGACCGAAGGCCGCAACCGCCAGATCCGGCGCATGTGCGATCTGGTGGAGCTGCGCGTCACCGACCTGCACCGCGTCCGCATCGGCCCGCTGGCGCTGGGCGATCTGCCGGAAGGCAGGTGGCGGCTGTTGACCGCCGATGAGCGCGCGGCGCTGATCCGTAACTCGGGCGCGGCTCAGTAGGTCGGCGGCACCGAGGTGGAGGCGGCCGCCTGCGGGGCCATGGAGGGCAGGTCGCGACCGCCCGCGAACCGCACCAGGGCGTCGATGCGCTTCTCGATGGGCGGGTGGGTGGCGAACAGACCTGAAAGGCCCGCGCTCTTCTCCTGATTGTCCAGGAACATGCCGCGCAGTTCGTCGGGCGCTTCCAGCTTGGACTGGCCCGACACCTTGCGCAGGGCCGAGATCATGGCGTCGGGGTTCTTGGTCAGTTCGGCCGCGCCCGCATCGGCCACATACTCCCGGGTGCGCGACAGCATCATGCGGATCACCGCCGCCAGCACGAAGCCGATCACCGCGATGGCCAGGCCGATCAGGATCAGCGGCCCGGCGTTCTTGTTGTTGCCGCGCCCGCCGCGCGAGAAGAACAGGCCCCGGAACACCAGCTCGGCCATGACGCTGATGATGCCCGCGAAGATCGAGGCGATCACCATGGTGCGCACGTCCTTGTTGATGACGTGGGTCAGTTCGTGGGCGAGCACCGCCTCCATCTCGTCCCGGTCCAGGGCGCCCATCAGGCCGCGCGTGACGGTGACGGAATAGCGCCCCTCGTGCAGGCCCGAGGCGTAGGCGTTCAGCTCGGGCCGCTCGATGATGCGCAGGGTCGGGGTGCGCAGGCCGCGAGAGATGGAGAGGTTTTCCAGCAGGTTGTAGAGCTCGGGCTCATCGCGCCGCTCGACCTTCTTCGCGCCGGTCATGGCGTCGATCATGGCCTGGCTCCCGAAATAGGAGATGGCGAACCAGATGGCGGCGACGATCAGGGCCGTGGGCACGGTCCACCCCAGCATCGACGCGGCCAGGGCCATGTCGTCGCCGAGGGTTCCGCCGGAGTTCGGGATCACCCCGAACCCCATCAGCACCAGCTGCAGCCCGTAAAGGATCACCACCAGCAGCACCGGGAACCCGGCCAGCAGCAGGATAGAACGGGTGTTGTTGGCCCAGATGTGAGTCTTGAGCCCGACGGCCTGACCGTAAAACGCCATGAGGCTCTAGAACTTCACCTGCGGCGGCGCGGCGTTCATGGCCGCGCGGTCCGCTTCGCCCAGATCGAAGAAGGGCTTGTCCGAGCCGAAGCCCACCAGACCGGCGAACAGCACGGTCGGGAACTGGCGGCGCACGGCGTTGAACTCGGCCACGGCGTTGTTGAAGAAGCGACGGGCGGCGGCCAGCTTGTTCTCGATGTCCGACAGCTCGTTCTGGAGCTGCAGGAAGTTGGTGCTGGCCTTCAGGTCCGGATAGGCCTCGGCCACCGCGAACAGACGCCCGAGGGCGGCGGTCAGCATGTTCTCCGCCTGGACCTTCTCATTGACGCTGCCGGCGCCCTGGGCGGCGGCGCGGGCCTGGGTGACGGCCTCCAGCGTGCCGCGCTCGTGCCCGGCGTAGCCCTTCACGGCCTCGACCAGATTGGGGATCAGGTCCTGACGCTGACGCAGTTGCACGTCGATGTCGGCGAACGACTGATCGGCGGCCTGATCCAGCGCCACCAGCTTGTTGTAGGCGCCGACGACGAGAAACAGCAGTACGACGACAACGACGCCGATGATGATCCAGGTGACCATGAAGTCCTCCTTATCCTAGAGCGCCACTATCGCGCGGATGACGGTGCAACCCCAAGTGAAATCGCGGTCAGGAACGGGATTGTCAGAGTTATTTGAGTGCGATCGAAATTCGGCTTGTCGCACCTCACAGGGGGGCAAGAAGAGAGCCAGGAAGGAAAATGGGACTGGAAATCCCACCCTCACCAGTTAACCGACCGACAACAACGACATATGGCCGCTTAATAAATTTTGCAAAAAGCCAGATTTTAACAACTACGATCTTGTCGGATACGGCTCGAATATTACCACCAGAGGCCCCCAACATGAACCGTTCCAATATTTCTAAATTCATATAATGAAGTACGTTCGGATATGGGCAAGGTTCATCAGACGAACCTACAAGTTGAGTGAAACTCTTATTTGCAGGCCCAAACAACACCGGTTTTAGCCAGTGCTCAAAAGATCTTGGACCCAACACCGCGCTTGCAAATGAATGAGCTTTCTTCGCAACACTCTTAAAAATGAACTCGTCTTTCATCCTTATCGTCTGGCCCCATTCAGGAAATTTTCCGTTGGGATTCGGGACAAATGTCAATGAGAACTTGTAGCTATCATAACCGGGGACGTTCAAACCCGTGAGAGCGATGGGCTTACCAATATCCAAGAAAGGGATAACAAACGGCGGCCAGTCATCAATATGCACTTCAACCTCTAAAGGTTCGCCGTCTCTATATATCGTAACTTTAGTCGTTTTTTTCCGGTCCTTTGCCCTCGCCCTAGTGTTCATTAATAATGCAAATCTAGCGGACCCATAAACAAGTTTTAATGCGGGCTGCTCAAACTTATTAATCTTTCCCGCGCATATCCTGCAACTACTCTTATCTAGTATAAGAGACCCGTTCAGGCTGTAGGCAATTACGTGCTCATCCGAGAGTTTAGAAATGTGGAACCGGCCGCAGTATATGCAGAGGCCTGGCGAAGGAACATGCGTTTCTCCTCGATTCCATAATGGTTGAACCCACTCAGCAATCATATATTTGCCACATCATCTAGCCTGATGGTGAACCGAGGTGTTTACGCTTACCTGAACTTCCTCAGCCCTCGCGGGCCCTGTCGCCCGGCCGCGGCGCGCTTGCCCAGCCAGTCGCGCCAGTCGGGCCAGTTGCGGCGGCGATCGCCGCCGTCGCGCCATTCCGGGCCTTCCTCCGCGCTGAACACGGTGATGTCGGCCAGACCGCCCTGCTTGTAGGTCTGCAGCTTCACGCCCTTGCCGCGCGCCATCTCCGGCAGTTCCTCCAGCGGGAAGACCAGCGCCTTGATGTTGTCGCCGATGACCGCCACGTGGTCGCCGGACACGCGCAGGCAGGCGACCATGTCGCCGTTCAGCACCTGCTTGCCGCCGCGCTTCTGGGCCAGGGCGTCGTCCTCGGGCGTGACGAAGCCGTAGCCCGCCTTTGACGCCACCAGCAGTTTCGCGCCCGGCTGGTGCGCCAGCACGTTGATGATGGCGGCGCTCTCGTCCAGGTCGACCATCAGGCGCAGCGGCTCGCCGTGGCCGCGCCCGGACGGCAGCTTGTCGGCGCCGAGGGTGAAGATGCGCCCGTCGGACGCCGCCACCAGCAGCTTGTCGGTGGTGAAGGCGGGCACGAGGAAGGCCAGGTCGTCGCCTTCCTTGAACTTCAGCTCGGACGGGTCGTCCACCTTGCCCCGGGCGGCGCGGATCCAGCCGCGCTCGGACAGGATGACGGTGATGGCCTCGCGCGGGATGAAGGCGTCGATGGACACGTCGCTGACGTCGGGCGCGTCGCCCATGGTGGTGCGGCGCGGCGAGATCAGGGCCTTGCGAACGTCCTGCAGCCCCAGCGCCAGCAGCTTGGTCTGTTTGGCCGGAGAGGCGATCATGGCCTTGAGGCCCGCCAGTTCCTCGGTGAGTTCGTCGAACTCCTTCTGGATGGTCATTTCCTCAAGCCGCGCCAGCTGACGCAGGCGGGTGTCGAGGATGAAGTCGGCCTGCAGCTCGCTCAGGGCGAAGCGTTCGATCAGCCGGGCCTTGGGCTGGTCCTCCTCGCGGACGATGCGGATCACCTCGTCCAGATTGAGGAAGACGGTCTTGAGGCCTTCCAGCAGATGCAGGCGCTTCTCGATGCGCTCCAGCCGCCACTGTCCGCGCCGGATCAGCACCTCGCGCCGGTGGTCGAGGAAGGCGACCAGACAGGCCTTCAACCCCATGACGCCCGGCGTGCCCGTGGCGTCCAGCACGTTCATGTTGATGGGGAAGCGCACCTCGAGGTCGGAGAGCTTGAACAGGCTCTCCATCAGAACCTCGGGCTCCACCGTGCGGGACTTGGGCTCGAGGATCAGGCGGATGTCCTCGGCGGATTCGTCACGCACGTCCGCCAGCAGGGGGGCCTTCTTGTTCTCGATCAGGTCGGCCAGGGCCTCGATCAGCTTGGACTTCTGCACCTGATACGGCATCTCGGTGACGACCACGCGCCACATGCCGCGGCCCAGATCCTCGGTCTCCCAGCGGGCCCGCAGGCGCACCCCGCCCCGGCCGGTCTCATAGGCGTCGAGGATCGAAGCGGCGGACTCCACCGCCACCCCGCCGGTGGGGAAGTCGGGGCCGGGCACGATAGCCACCAGCTCCCGGGTCGTGGTTTCGGGCGCTTCCAGCAGCTTGAGGCAGGCGTCGATCAGCTCGGCGGCATTGTGGGGCGGGATCGAGGTGGCCATGCCCACGGCGATGCCCGACGAGCCGTTGGCCAGCAGGTTCGGGAACCCGGCCGGCAGGACGATGGGTTCCTCGTCCTGATCGTCATAGGTGGGGCGGAAGTCGACTGAATTCTCGCCGATGCCCTCCAGCAGCAGCTGCGCGGCCGCCGTCAGCTTGCACTCGGTGTAGCGCATGGCCGCAGCGCTATCGCCGTCGATGTTGCCGAAATTGCCCTGCCCGTCCACCAGCGGATAGCGCTGGGCGAAGTCCTGGGCCAGACGCACCAGCGCCTCATAGATGGAGGCGTCGCCGTGGGGGTGGTAGCCGCCCATCACCTCGCCCACCACCTTGGCGCATTTGCGCGCCGCGGCCTGCGGGTTCAGGCGCATCTGGTGCATGGCGTACAGGATGCGCCGGTGCACGGGCTTGAACCCGTCGCGCACGTCCGGCAGCGCCCGGTTGGTGATGGTCGACAGGGCGTAGGCCAGGTAGCGGCGGCTGAGCGCCTCGCCCAGGGGCTCGTCGACGATGCGACCGCCCTCGGGCGGCGGAGTGTGAACAGTCATGGGCCGTCGAATCAGGGATGTGGAGCCCGGAGTCTAGCCGAAGTCGGCGGCCGCCTTCAGGAAGACGGGTATAAGTCGCGAACATCCGCGCCGCGCCGGGCGCCGTAGCTCCGCCATCGCGCAATCTCCGAGGCCCGCATGCTGCTGCTCATCCTGTCCTATTTCGCCGGCGTGCTGACCATCCTCAGCCCCTGCATCCTGCCGGTGCTGCCGTTCGTGTTCGCGCGGGCGCACCAGCCCTTCCTGACCGGCGGCCTGCCCTTGCTGGGGGGCATGGCCGTGACTTTCGCGGGCGTGGCGACGCTGGCAGCGCTGGGCGGCGGCTGGGCGGTGCATGCCAACGAGATCGGGCGCTGGGTCGCCCTGACGGTGATGGCGGTGCTGGGCCTGACCCTGCTGATCCCGGCGCTGGCGGACCGCCTGACCCGGCCGCTGGTGGCGCTGGGCGGACGCCTGAGCGAGGCGGCGGGCGCCGAAGACAACGGACAGGGCGGCCGCATCGGCGCCTCTGTGCTGCTGGGCGTGGCCACCGGCCTGCTGTGGGCGCCGTGCGCGGGACCGATCCTCGGCCTGGTTCTGACCGGCGCGGCCCTGCAGGGCGCCAGCGTGGGCACGACCCTGCTGCTGCTCGCCTACGCCGCCGGGGCGGCGACGTCCCTGGCGCTGGCCCTGCTGGCCGGCGGACGGGTGTTCAAGGCCATGAAGGGCTCGCTGGGCGCCACGGAGTGGGTGCGGCGGGGCCTCGGTGCGGCGGTGCTGATCGGCGTCGTCCTGATCGCGGCGGGTCTGGACACCGGCCTGCTGACCCGGCTGTCGGCGGGCTCCACCAGCCGTCTCGAGCAAGGTCTGCTGGAGATGGGCGGGCGCGGACCGCTGAACGCGGAGCGGGCGCCGCTGGACGCCCTGCCGATCATAGCGCCCATGCCGCCGCTGGACGGCGCGACCCAATGGCTGAATTCCGAGCCCCTCACCGCCGAGGACCTGCGCGGCAAGGTCGTGCTGATCGATTTCTGGACCTACTCGTGCATCAACTGCGTGCGCACCATCCCCTATGTGCGCGCCTGGGAGGAGAAGTACCGCGATCAGGGGCTGGTGGTGATCGGCGTGCACACCCCGGAGTTCGCCTTCGAAAAATCCGAAGGCAATGTGCGGGCGGCCATCGAGCGCATGGGCATCGAATACCCCGTGGCCATGGACAACGACTACAGCATCTGGCGCGCCTTCGAGAACCGCTACTGGCCGGCCCACTACTTCATCGATGCCGAGGGGAACATTCGCTACACCCACTTCGGCGAGGGCGGCTACGACCATTCCGAGCGGGTCATCCAGCAACTGCTGCGCGAGGCGGGTGCGGCGGTGTCAGGCCAGCTGGTGGACGTGCGCGCCGAGGGCGTCGAGGCGGCGGGCGACCTGCGCAATGTGGATACCCACGAAACCTACGTCGGCTGGGGCCGGGCCGAGAATTTCGCCTCGCCCGGCGGGTTCCTGCGCGATCAGCCGCGGGTTTATGAAGGCGGTTCGCCGGCCCTGAACGACTGGGTTCTGAACGGTCGCTGGACCGTGACGCGGCAGCACGCCGAGCTTCAGGACGCCGGCGGACGTTTGACCATGCGGTTCCGGGCCCGGGATCTGCATCTGGTCATGGCGCCGGCGGAGGCCGGTCGGCCCGTGCGCTTCCGCGTCACCCTCGACGGCGCGGCGCCCGGCGACGCGGCGGGCGTGGACATCGACGCCGAAGGCTACGGTCAGATCACCGAAGACACGCTGTATCAGCTGATCCGGCAGGACCGGGCCCGCGAGCGCACCTTCGAGATCGAGTTCCTCGACCCGGGCGCCCGGGTGTTCGCCTTCACGTTCGGCTAGACGTCGAAGTCGAGCCCGAACTGGGCGTACAGCGCCCGGGAGTCCTGCCACTTGGGATCGACCTTGACCGTGATGAACAGGTGGACCGGGCGGTCCATCAGTTCGGTCAGCTCCTCGCGCGATTTCTGGCCGATCCATTTCAGGGTCTGGCCGCCCTTGCCCAGGATGATGGGGCGCTGGCTGTCGCGTTCCACATAGACGGTCTGTTCGATGCGCGCCGAGCCGTCCGGCTTCTCCTCAAAGGCGGTGGTCTCCACGGCGGCCGAATAGGGCAGTTCCTCGTGCACGCGCAGGTACAGCTTCTCGCGAGTGATCTCGGCGGCCAGCACGCGCAGGGGCACGTCGGCGCTCTGGTCCTCGGGATAGAGCCACACGCCCTCGGGCATCAGGGCCGCCAGCCGGGCCTTGAGATCGTCCACGCCGGAGCCGTCGGCGGCCGAGATCATGAACACCTCGGAATAGACGCCCAGGTCGTACAGCTCCTTGGACACGCCCAGCATGGCGTCGCGGCGCACGCCGTCGATCTTGTTCAGGGCCAGGATGGCGGTGGCGCCGGTGGCCTTGAGGTTCTCGGCGATGGCGCGGGTGTCCTCGATCTGGCGGTGATCGGCGGCGGAGCCTTCGCGGGCGGCCACGGCGATCTCGGCGGCCACGTCCACCAGATGCACCACCGCGTCGGCGTCCTGCGCCCCGCCCCAGGCCGAGGCGACCATGGCCCGGTCCAGACGGCGGCGCGGCTTGAAGATGCCGGGCGTGTCCACCAGCACGATCTGGCTCGCGCCGTCGATGGCGATGCCCCGCACCGGGAAGCGCGTTGTCTGGACCTTCTGGGTGACGATGGAGACCTTCGACCCCGTCAGCCGGTTCACCAGCGTGGACTTGCCGGCGTTGGGCGCACCGATGATGGCGGCGAAGCCCGCGCGGGGGGTGGGGGTGGTCTCGGTCAAATGACGCTTTCTCGTTTCAACAGGGCGACGGCGGCCGCCTTTTCCGCCTCCTGACGCGAACGCCCCTGCGCGGTCAAGGGTTCAAGCCCCTCGATCGACACTTCGACGGTGAACGTGGGGGCATGGTCAGAGCCGGTGCGCCCCACGACAGCATAGGACGGCAGCGGCCGTCCCTGCGCCTGCGACCATTCCTGAAGCGCCGATTTCGGGTTGGCCAGTCCGGGCGCGGAAGGCGCGGCGAGTTCGTCGGCCCAGGCCCGCTCGAACACCGCGCGGGCGGCGTCCATGCCCCCGTCCAGCCATACGGCCGCCAGCACCGCCTCCATGGCGTCGGCGACGATGCCGTCCTTGCGCCGCCCCCCGGTCCTGGTCTCGCCGGGCGACAGCCGCAGGGCCTCGCCCAGATTCAGACGGTGGCCGACGCGGGCGCAGGCGGCCTTGTCCACCAGACTGTGCAGGCGCGACGACAGCTGGCCCTCATCGGCCTCGGGAAAGTCCCGGCACAGGCGGTCAGCCACCAGCAGGCCCAGAACCCGGTCGCCCAGGAACTCCATGCGCTGGTTGTCCGGCACGGGCTTGCCGCCAGGCATGCCCCCCTCCCCCACGCTGGCGTGGGTCAGGGCGCGGTCCAGCAGGGCTCTGTCGGAAAAGTCGTGGCCGAGGCGACGCTGAAGCTCTGCGACCGCCTCGGTTCGGGCGTTCATGGGATCAGTTCAGACCTTTGAAGAAGCGACTGGGCCGCAGGTTGGCGAACCAGCTGATCGGGTTCCACAGCGAGGCGCCGGGCTCCCACGAGAACAGGACGATCTGGGCCTTGCCGACCAGATTCTCTTCCGGGACCAGACCCACGTCGGCGCGGCTGTCGATGGAGTTGTCGCGGTTGTCGCCCATCATGAAGTAATAGCCCTCGGGCACCTCGAACACCTGGGTGTCGTCCAGGTCGAAGCCGCGGCCGAAGTCCTGGATGCGGAAGGTGCGGCCCTCGGGCAGGGTCTCGTCGATCTGCGCCGCATCCATGGGGCCGAACGGGCCGTCGATGCGCAGGGACCCGGCGGGGACGTCCTCCACGGCCTCGCCGTTGATATGCAGCTGGCCGCCGATCATCTGGATGCGGTCCCCGGGCAGGCCGATGACGCGCTTGATGTAGTCGGTGCGGTTGTCCTGGGGCAGCTTGAACACAACCACGTCGCCGCGATCAGGCTGGGAGCCGAAGATGCGGCCCTCGAACAGCGGCGGGCTCCACGGCATGGCGTGGCGGCTGTAGCCGTAGTTCCACTTGGACACGATGATGTAGTCGCCCTCGTAGAGATTGGGCTCCATCGACGCCGACGGAATGGTGAAGGGCTGCAGCAGCAGCACCCGCAGCACCAGGGCGATGGCCAGGGCGTAGACGATGGTCTTGATGATCTCGACCGTCTCGTTCTGGGGCTTTGCGGTCTTCACGGGCTTCCCCTGGGAACGGGCGGGACGGGCGACAGGCTCGTCCTCGAACGGTGCGTCGCCGTTGTCGCTCCAGATGGGGCGCGGCGCGGTCTGACTGGTTCCGGACACGGCGGACACCGTGGTGGCGCCGGCGGCGGCGGCGGCCATCATGGCCTGATCGGGCGCTTCCGGCTCGGCGGGATGAACGGGAGCAACCGGCTCCTCCGCCTCGACGGGCGCGTCGTCCACCGGCGCGGCGGACACGTCGTCCTGCGGGTCCTCCAGAGGCGGCTGCGTCTCGGCGAATTCGGGTGCGGAGACGGCATCCGTCTCGTCTGCGGAGGGCTGGTCTTCGGCAGGGGTGTCAGCCGCGATCGTCGCGTCTTCATCCCGATCCGGCTTTTCGTTGTCTGTCATCGGTTTTCACGCCCATCCCCGCCGCCCGACGCGGTCGTTCAGGCGCCTTCGGTAATGCTTGACGCAACAACGGGCAAGGCTTCGATCACCACGAACGCCAGGGCGTAGGGATGTTCATCAGACAGCGTCAGGTGAATTCGCGGTTCGTGGCCAGGCGGGGTCAGGCGCGCCAGATGCGCCGCCGCATGGCCGGTCAGGGCCAGGGTGGGCTGGCCGGAGGGCAGGTTCACCACCCCCATGTCGCGCCAGTACACGTCGCGCCGCATGCCGGTGCCCAGCGCCTTGGCGCAGGCCTCCTTGGCCGAGAACCGTTTGGCGTAGCTCCAGGACGCATCGGGCTTGCGATCCGAGCGGGTGCGCTCGATCTCGGTGAAACAGCGCAGTTTGAAGCGGTCGCCGAAGCGCTCCAGCGACGCCTCGATGCGCCGGATGTCGGTCATGTCCGCCCCGACGCCGATGATCACAGGCCGCGCGCCTCGTCCATCAGCCCGCGCATCCGCGCGATGGCGGGGCCCAGACCCACGAAAATGGCCTCTCCGATCAGGAAATGGCCGATATTCAGCTCCACCACCTCGGGAATGGCCGCGATGGGCGTGACGGTGTCGTAGTCGATGCCGTGGCCGGCATGGACTTCCAGCCCCAGCGCCGTGGCCTGGGCCGCCCCGGCCCGCAGGGCGGCCAGCTCGGCCTCGGCTTCGTCGACCCGGCCTTCGCGCACGGCGTCGCAATAGGCGCCGGTGTGCAGTTCGACCACCGCCGCGCCCGTGCGATGAGCGGCGGCGATCTGTTCAGGGTCAGGGCCGATGAACAGGGACACCCGCGATCCGGCGTCATTCAGCTGGGCCACGAAGGGCGTAATCCAGTTGTGGCCGCCCACCACGTCCAGCCCGCCCTCTGTGGTGCGCTCCTCGCGCTTTTCGGGCACCAGACAGACGGCGCGCGGCCGATGGGCCAGGGCGATGGCCAGCATCTCCTGGGTCACCGCCATCTCCAGATTGAGCGGTCGCGCCTGCTCGCGCAGCAGGTCGGTCAGGCTGTCGATGTCGCCGTCCGAGATATGGCGGCGGTCCTCGCGCAGATGGGCGGTGATGCCGTCGGCGCCGGCTTCCAGCGCCTCACGCGCCGCGCGCACGGGATCGGGATGAACCCCGCCCCGCGCGTTCCGCACGGTCGCCACATGGTCGATGTTGACGCCCAGACGGACCCGCTCGGCCATCGCTCGTTCTCCTCGCCCGACGCGGGCCATGATTGTTCAGGCCGCCCCCGGGCGGCCGGCTTCAAGCTTTCGCCAGACGACGGCTGCCCGGATCCTCCACCGGCACGGCGGCCAGTTCCGGCGGCAGGGCGTCGGCGGGGTACGCCGGCACGTCCAGGGTGGCCAGGGCGATGAGGGGCACGCCCACATCGGCGCGGCCGCCCGACCGGTCCACGATGCAGGCGGCGGCGACCACCTCGCCCCCCGCCTTCTGGATCGCGGCGATGCATTCGCGCGAGGACAGGCCGGTGGTGACGATGTCCTCCACCATCACGACCTTCTCGCCCGGCTCCACGGAAAAGCCCCGGCGCAGGCGGAATTCGCCGCCTTCGCGCTCCACATACATGGACGGCACGCCCAGATGCCGCGCGGTCTCATAGCCGGGGATGATGCCGCCCACAGCGGGGGAGATAGCCACGTCCACCGGCCCCACGGCGGCCGTCACCTTCTCCGCCAGCGCCTTGCACAGACGGGCGCAGCGGTCGGCGTTCATGAACACCAGGTTCTTCTGCAGGAACACGGGGCTGTGCAGCCCCGAGGACAGCACGAAATGGCCTTCGCGCAAGGCGCCGGCGGCTCGGAATTCTTCAAGGACGTCGTCGGAGGTCATGCTTGCGGACCTAAGCCGCCCGCGCCGTTTCGGCAAGAGCCGCACTCAGCCCCGCGCCCGCTCCACCGTGTCGACGCTGGGGTTGGCGCGCAGGGCGGCGATGATCTGGGTGGCGTGGCGGGCGTCGGCCACCTCCACGTCGATCTCCATGTCGAAGAAGTCCTGCTGACGGTGGGTCATGTTCAGGTTCAGGATGTTGCCCCCGGCCTCGCCGATGACGGTGGCCACCTGGCCCAGCACGCCCGGCGCATTGCGCATGGTGGCGACCAGACGGGTGGAGGCCACCGCGTCCTGCTCGGCCTGGGGCGTCCACTGCAGGTCGGTCCACACCGAGTCATCGTCGGCGAAGTCCGCCAGGGTGTTGCAGTCGATGGTGTGGACGGTCAGGCCCTTGTCCGGCTCGATGATGCCGACGATGCGGTCGCCCGGCACCGGCGAGCAGCAGGCGCCGAAGTGAATGCTGACCCCGGGTCGCAGGCCGCCGCCGCGCACATAGAGGCGCGCGTCCGAGCCGCTTTCGATGCGCTTCTTCTCGACCGGGTCCGGGCCGGACGCCTTCAGCTTGGGGAACAGGATGCCGGCCACCTTGCCCGCCTGGACCTGACCGCGGCCGACCTGCTCGAACAGATCCTCCTCGTGCTCAATGGCCAGGGTCTCAAGCGCCGGTTTCAGCGACACGTCCTTCAGCGCCTTGTCCATGCGGCCCAGTGCCTGATCCAGCGCGGCGCGGCCCAGCTTCTGGAATTCCTCGCGCTCGGACAGGCGGATATGGCGGCGAATGGCCGAGCGGGCGCGACCGGTGACGGTGAGCGAGCGCCAGTCCGAAGGAATATCGGGCTTGGCGCCGCGGATGATCTCCACCACGTCGCCGTTCTGCATCGGCGTGCGCATGGGCTTGAGCTCGCCATTGATCTTCACGCCCACGGCGCTGTCGCCCACCTCGGTGTGCACGGCGTAGGCGAAGTCCAGCGCCATGGCGCCGCGCGGCAGGGTGATCAGCGACCCCTTGGGCGTGAAGACGAAGACCTGGTCCAGGTACATCTCCAGCTTGGCGTGCTCGACCCAGTCCTCGCCGCCCTCGCCGTGTTCGATCACCTGCACCAGATGGCGCAGGGTCAGCAGCGGATCGCGCCCGCCGCCCTCTTCCATGGCTTCCCGGTCGAAGCCGTAGGACTGGTTCTTGTAGCGCCAGTGGGCGGCGACGCCCTCCTCGGCCACGCGGTCCATGGCCTCGGTGCGGATCTGCATTTCGATGCGCAGGCCCGACGGGCCGACCACCGTGGTGTGGAGGCTGCGGTAGTTGTTCGACTTCGGCGTGGAGATGAGGTCCTTGAACCGCTCCGGCACCATGGGCCAGGCCCGGTGGATGACCCCCAGCGCCCGGTAGCAGTCGTCCTCGCTCTGAAGGATCACCCGAAAGCCGTAGATGTCGGACAGGGCCGAAAAACCCAGCGCCTTGCGCTGCAGCTTGCGCCAGATGGAATAGGGCGTCTTTTCGCGACCGAACACGCGGGCCTTGATGCCCGCCTCTTCCAGCACCGTCTGGACCTCGCGGGCCACGCCCTGGACGGCGCGGCCGTGCTCGAGACGCAGGGCCTCCAGCCGCCGCTCGATGGCCGTGCGGGCGGTCGGGTTCAGATGCTCGAAGGCGAGCTCCTCGAGCTCCGAGGCGATGCGGTGGATGCCGATGGACCGTCCCAGCGGCGCATAGACCTCCAGCGTCTCGCGGCTGATGCGCTCACGCTTCTCGGGTTTCACGAACTCCAGGGTGCGCATGTTGTGCAGCCGGTCGGCCAGCTTCACCAGCAGCACCCGGACGTCCCTGGAGATGGCGAGGATGAATTTGCGCAGGTTCTCCGCCTGGCGCGTGTGCTCGGCCTGAAGCTCCAGACGCGACAGCTTGGTGACGCCTTCCACCAGACTGGCCACCTCCTCGCCGAACATGGCGGCGATGTCGTCACGGGTGGCGGAGGTGTCCTCCACCACGTCGTGCAGCAGGGCGGTTACGATGGTGGCCGTGTCCAGCCGATAGTCTGTGAGTATGCCCGCCACCTGGATGGGGTGGGCGAAATAGGGGTCGCCGGACGCACGAAGCTGCGAGCCGTGCATCTTCATCGCATAGACATAGGCGCGGTTGAGCAGGCCCTCGTCGGCGGTGGGGTCATAGGCCTTGACCGCATCGACCAGTTCGAACTGGCGCATCACACGCGAACGGGCCGCGGCGGGTTTCGCCTCGGCCCGTTCAGAGCTTGCAGTATCCGGACCCGGCGTGGACGCCGGGGCCCGCGCCGGGGAAATCAGGACTCCGTCGGCTGGCGCGGGTGTCAGTAGCGATCCTCCTGGCCGCCGTCGCGGTCGCTCTGCAGGGCGCGGATCAGCTCCTGCTCGGCCATGTTCATGTGCTGGGGCTCGGCCAGCAGGGCCACGGTCTCGGCCTCGTCCTCGGCTTCGGTGCGCTCGTCCACGCGCTGCAGCGTGGTGATGAGGTTTTCCTGCAGATCGTCCGGCACCACGGTGTCGTCGGCCAGCTCGCGCAGGGCCACAACCGGGTTCTTGTCGTTGTCACGGTCGATGGTCAGGGCGGCGCCGTTCGAGATGCCGCGCGCGCGGTGGCCGGCCAGCAGGACCAGTCCAAAGCGGTTCGGAACCTTCTCGATGCAGTCTTCGACGGTGACGCGGGCCATGAATATCCTCGGAGGGGCTTGGGGAGAACAGGCGAAAATAGAGGGTTCCGCATGGCAAATCAATGGCGGGCGGCGTGCGGAATGTCGCGGCGTCAGGGGATCGGCCGCGCGTCCGCCCCCGCCGTGCAGGTTTCCGCCAGCGCCTTCGCTGTTTTTCCCGCCGTCGGATGCACCCAGTCCGGCGCGATTTCCGCCAGCGGGCCCATGACGAACAGGCGCTCCGCGGCGCGGGGGTGCGGCAGGATCAGGCCGTCCAGATCGCCGCTGAGACGGCCATAGGCGATCAGATCGAGATCCAGGGTGCGCGGGGCGTTGATCCGCCCCCGCTCGCGGCCGAAGGTGTCCTCAACCCGACCCAGGGTCGCCATCAGGGCGTGCGGGTCGTGGGCTGTGGAGACGATGGCCACCCCGTTGACGAAGGGCGGGTCGGCGGGATCGGGCCAGGCGGCAGAGCGCCACCACGACGACAGGGCCAGAACATCAATGCCCTCGGCCCGGAAACGCGCGACGGCGGCCTCCAGCACATCCACGCATGACGGCCAAACCCCCTTGTCATTCGAGCCGAGTGCGATCACCACTATTTCCTCGCCGTCGACACGCAGGTCCGGGTCGCCGGCGGCTTCGATATTCTGTGGATTTTCAGCCATGCATTTCTACCCGACGGAGCGCATCGCGCTGTTCATCGACGGCGCCAATCTGTATTCGGCCGCCAAGTCCCTGAATGTCGATCTGGACTTCCGGAAGCTGGTCGAGTTCTTCCGGACAAAGGGCATCCTGGTTCGCGCCTATTATTACACGGCCATTGTGGAGGGTGAAGAGTATTCGCCCATCCGGCCTCTGGTGGACTGGCTGGACTACAACGGCTTCACCATGGTGACCAAGCCGGTCAAGCGATACACCGACTCCGCCGGCCACACCCGCACCAAGGGCAACATGGATGTGGAGATCACCGTGGACATGCTGTCCATGGCCTCACGCATCGACCATGCGGTGCTTTTCTCCGGCGACGGCGACTTTCGCCGGCTGGTGGAAGCCGTGCAGGACAAGGGCGTGAGGGTCAGCGTGATCTCCACCCTGAAGAGCCAGCCGCCCCAGGCCGCCGACGAGTTGCGTCGCGCGGCGGACCAGTTCGTGGATCTGAACGATCTGCTGGACGTCTTCGGAAGGCCGGGCCGCGAGGCATGAAGGCTCTGATCCCCGAGCCGCCCGCCAAGTGCCCGCTTTGCCCCCGCCTGGTCCAGTACCGCACCGAGAACGAGGCCCGGGACCCTGACTGGTTCAATGGCGCGGCCCCCTCCTTCGGCGATCCCGAGGCGCGGCTTCTGGTGGTGGGTCTGGCGCCCGGCCGCACGGGCGCGAACCGCACCGGGCGGCCCTTCACCGGCGATCACGCCGGCTGGCTATTGTACGAGACCCTGATCAGGACGGGCTTCGCGCGCGGCCATTATGACGCCCGACCGGACGACGGCCTGGAGCTGATCGACTGCATGGTCACCAATGCGGTCCGTTGCGCGCCTCCCGGCAACAAGCCCCTGCCGATCGAGGAGAAGACCTGCCGCCCCTTCCTGGTCGACCGGCTGGCCGCCCTGCCCCGCCTCAGGGTGATCGTGACGCTCGGCGACGTGTCCCGACGCAACGTGCTGAAGACCCTCGGCCTGCCCGCCTCGGCGGCGCCCGCCGGCCATGGGGTGGAGGCCGACCTGGGCCCCTACCGCCTGATCAACAGCTATCACTGCTCCCGCCTGAACACGAACACCGGTCGCCTGACCCCGGCCATGTTCGAGGATGTGTTCAAAAGGGCACGTCAGGCCCTGTCTGTGACGAACTGACGGCGTCGCCGGGAACGCGAATCAGGCGTTCTCCGTTGAAGTCCCGCTGAGGGAGCAACGGATATGACTGGCAATCAGAGAACCTTCACGCGCAAGGAAAAGCGCGTCGCCCTGACGGCGCTGGCCGTCGCCGTCGCGGTGGTCGCGGCCATCACGGTGCTGAACCCGAAACCCTATCTGGGCGCCTATGAAGCCAGCCATGGCTTCGACGCCCCGGCGGGGGTGATGGACGCCCGGCCCATCGGCGCCGCCTGAACCGGCGCTCAGCCCTTGTCGCGCATGAGCCGGGCCTTGTCCCGCTGCCAGTCGCGCTCGGCCACCGCCTCGCGCTTGTCGTGGATCTTCTTGCCCTTGGCCAGGGCGATCTCCAGCTTGGCCATGCCCTTTTCGTTGAGATACAGCCGCACCGGAATGATGGTCCGGCCTTCGCGCTGCACGGCCCCGATCAGCTTGTCGATCTGCTTCCTGTGCAACAGCAGCTTCCGGTGACGGCGCGGCTCGTGGTTGAAGCGGTTGGCCTGTTTGTAGGGCGGGATGTCCGCGTTCACGAGGACGATCTCGCGCCCCTCCACCGCCGCATAGGACTCCGCGATGTTGGCCCGCCCGTCGCGCAGCGCCTTGATCTCGGTGCCCAGGAGGGCGATGCCCGCCTCCATGTGGTCCTCGAGGAAATAGTCGAAGCGCGCCCGCCGGTTCTCGGCGATGGTTTTCGTCGGTGTCTCAGCCATCAGATCAGCCCCGCCGTGCGCATGGCCTCGTCGATGGCCGGCTTGACCGCGTCAGTGCAGGGGACCAGCGGCAGACGCAGCTCCTCGCCGCACAGGTCCAGCCGGGCCAGGGCATATTTTGACGGCGCCGGGGACGCGTCCAGGAACAGGGCCCGGTGCAGGGCGATCAGCCGGTCCTGCCACAGGCGCGCGCTTTCCAGATCGCCGCTCATGACCGCGTCGTACAGGGCCACCATGCCCTCGGGCGCCACATTCGACGTGACAGAGATCACCCCGTGACCGCCGTGCGCCATATAGCCGAGCCAGCTGGGGTCATCCCCGGAGATCAGGGCGAAGCCGTCCATGGCCGGCGCCGCGCGCATGCGGCTGATCCGCCCCATGTCGCCGGTGGCGTCCTTGATGCCGACGATGTTGGGCTGGGCGGCCAGCCGCTCCACCGTCTCATTGGCCAGGTCCACGCCCGTGCGGCCCGGCACGTTGTACAGCAGCACCGGGAGTTGCACCGCCTCGGCGACGGCGTGGAAATGCTGGAACAGCCCTTCCTGGCTGGGGCGGTTGTAATAGGGCGTGACGATCAGGGCGCCGTCGGCGCCGACCGCCTTGGCGTGGCGGGCCAAATCGATGGCCTTGTCGGTGGCCGAGGCGCCGGCGCCGGCGATGACGCGCACCCGCCCCGCGGCCACGTTCACGCACAGTTCAACCACCCTGTGGTGTTCTTCAGGATGCAGCGTCGCGCTTTCGCCCGTGGTGCCCATGGGCACGAGCCCATGCACGCCGGCGGCGATCTGACGCTCCACCAGGGCGGTGAAGGCGGCTTCGTCCACCTTTCCGTCACGAAGAGGTGTGATCAGGGCGGTGATGACGCCCTTGAACAGGGGAGCAGTCATGTCGGATAGCAGTCCAGGCGTGAAAATGAGGCGGCGAGCGCCTTGATGAACAACGGGAATAGGTCGCTAAGGCGACCGCCGCAACACTGATGATGGGACCGGGACTTATCATGTTCGTACAGCTGATCGCAGCCGTCCTCGCCTCCGGCATGACGCAACCGGTGCCCTATGAACAGGTGGCGGGCCAGGCCGCGGTCACCCGAACCTATCAGGGACCGTCCGCCATCAGCCCGGCGGACATGGCCCTGTTCCGCGAGGGTCTGGCCGCCGCCCGGGCCCGAGATGTGGTCCGCGCCCAGGACGCCGCCGTCCGTATCAGCGACCCGGTGGCGCGCCGGCTGGTGGAATGGGCCCTGATCGACACGGCGGGCGACCAGCTCAGCTACGCGACCCTGGCCGCCGCCAATGTCAGCATGGCCGACTGGCCCCGCTATGAGCCCCGCCGCGCCCATGCCGAGATCGCGCTGGAGCGCGCGGCCATGCCGGCCGATGTGGTGCTGTCCTTCTTCGGCCAGACCCAGCCCGCCACCGCCCAGGGCGCCCTGGCGCTGGCCGGGGCGCTGGAGCAGACCGGCCGCGCCGAGGAAGCCCGCACCCTGATCCGCACCTGGTGGCGCGACCAGTCCTTCGAGGCCCCGGAACAGCAGCGCATGCTGGACCGGTTCGGACGCTTCCTGACCCAGGACGATCACGACACGCGCCTGTCCATGCTGCTGCTTGGCCCGCACGGCCCCGCCACCAGCCAGATGGCGACCCTGGCCTCGCCCGAGCGGCGCGCGGTGGCCAATGCGCACATGGCCCTGCGCGGCGCCTACGCGCCCGACACCATCGTCGCGGGCCTGACCATGCAGCAAGCGACCGACCCGGGCGTGGTGCTGGAGCGGGTGCGCATCCTGCGCTCCCAGAACCGGCAGTCCGAAGCCTTCGCCCTTCTGCAGTATCTCCCGCCCGCCCCGACCCATTCGGGCGGCCAGTCGACCCTGTGGAGCGAGCGGCGCAACTATTTCCTCGACGCCCTGCAGGTCCGCAACTGGCAGGCGGCGTATAATTCCATGAACGGCCACGGCTTCGAGAGCGGCGAGCGGGCCGTGGACGCCGAGTTCTTCGCCGGCTGGGTCGCCCTGACCAAGCTGAACGACCCGGCCACGGCGGCGCGCCACTTCGAGGCCCTGCGCCAGATGTCGTCCACACCCATCACCCAGGGCCGCGCCCTGTACTGGCTGGGCCGGGCGGCCGAGGCGGCGGGCGACCGGCAAGGGGCCCAGGGCTGGTATGCGCAAGGTGCGCAGCACATCCAGAGCTTCTACGGCCAGCTGGCCGCCGAGAAGGCGGGCCAGACCACCATCACCCTGCCCGGCGATCCGCAACCCACCGACGCCGACCGCGCGCGCTTCGAATCCCTGGAGCTGGTGCGCGCCGCCCGCATCGTGGCCGAGGCGAACGAGATCGGCCTGTTCAACACCTTCGTCTATCACGCCGACGACGTGGTCGAGGGGCCCATGGAGCTGGCCCAGCTGATCGACATGTCGCGCGGCTACGGCGAGTGGTTCACCTCCATGATGATCGGCCGGGCCGCCAGCCAGCGCGGCTATCTGATGCCCGAGCGCCAGTATCCGGTGCAGATTCCCACCACCGTGCCGGGCGCGGCGCCCATCGAGTTCACCCTGGGCATCACCCGTCAGGAAAGCAGCTTCACCCCCCGCATCGAGTCCCACGCCGGGGCGCGGGGCATGATGCAGTTCCTGCCCTCCACCGCCTCGGGCGTGGCGCGCCGCATGGGCCTGCCCTACAGCCCCGAGCGGCTGTGGGAGCCCGATTACAACATGCAGCTGGGCAGCTATCACCTGCAGGAGCTGGCCGACCGCTTCGGCGGGTCGTGGCTGCTGGCGGCCATCGGCTACAACGCCGGGCCGGGCCGTCCCGACCAGTGGGTGGCCCGCTGCGGCGACCCGCGCGGCGCCGTGACCTCGCCGCCGGACTTCATCGAGTGCACCCCCTTCACGGAGACGCGCAACTACATGATGCGGGTCATGGAGAACGTGCAGATCTACCGCGCCCGCCTGAACGGCGGCACGGGCGAGCTGCGGATCTCCGAGGATCTGGCGCGCGGGACCGGCTATCGCTCCGGCCCGCAGCCGTATCAGCCGGGCCAGTAGGCCCGCGCGGGCTTTCATAAAGTTCACTTGCCCGCCGCACGCCGGGCGATAGGGTTAATGCGGGTTCGCGCCTGAGGCGAAGCCCCGTGGCCGCGCGGCCGCTTTCGGCCTAGAACGCGCTCAGGGAACAGGGTTTGGGGATCAGTTATGTCGCAACAGGAGCCGCACGCGCCCGCCGCGCCGCCGCCGCCGGAACCGGCCACCGAACCCATGCCCCACCCCATGTCGCAGCCCGCGCCGGTCATGGGCGCCGCGACTGCGCCGCCGCCCCCGGGCGCCGCCGACCGGCCTGACCGCGACGCCCCGACCCCCGTGAACGACCCGAACGCCGGACGCACCCGCTCGCGCGACGGCATCGACCGGCCGATTCAGGAAAGCGAGTATTTCTCGAACGATCCCGAGGCGATCCAGCACATCTCGGATCACATCGACGAGTATTTCAACCAGCCGCTGGACATCTTTCCCTTCTGGGAAAGCGAGGGGAAGCCGGACCGTTTCCACGTCCTGTTCCACCGCCAGATCCAGGAACGCTTCCCGGTGGAGTCCGACATGCGCGGCCGCATCCACCGCTATGGCCGCTCCGTCTTCCGCCGTCTGTGCACCCATGTGGCCGTCAAGCGCATGAATCAGGCGCTGGCGCTGATCGCCTTCACCCTGCTGGCCACCCTGGGGCCCACCTGGTTCACCGACTGGACCGGCACGACCGCCGCCGGTGTCGCCATGGCGGCCATCGCCATGGTGCTGACTGTGGGTCTGTACTGGGGGCTGAACACCATCCTGTTCACCCAGTACCGCTTCCGGCTCGAGAACGACTCCTACGAGCTGTCGCGAGAGATCGTGCAGCGGACACGCGAGCTGCAGAACCTGTTCACCAACGCCCGCGCCGTGGCGGATCAGGCCGAAACCCAGTTCCAGACCGACGGCAAGGGCTGGGGCCAGCGCGCCATGTACCTGACCCGCCTGACCATGTGGCTGGGCGCGCGCATGGAGTATCTGGAGAAGTTCGTCCAGATGGAGCTGTGGCGGGTGCGGCGCGAGCGCTACTGGATGCGCTGGTTCAGCCGCTTCATGACGCCGCTGGTGTTCCTGCTGTGGCTCTGGCTGTTCGTTCTGGAGCCCGTGCCGGGCGTCAACGAAACCGAATTCCGCGTCCTGCAGGGCCTCGCCATCGTGCTGGGCGCAGGCGCGTCGTGGATGTCCTATTTCCTGTGGCAGACGCCCGTGGGCGCCATCCAGGACAAGCTGGGGATCGACGGCTGGGTCCGCTACGCCTCGCTGGACGTGGACAACGCCGTGGCCGACCAGGTCCGCCGCGACAAGGAACGTCTGGTGGAATACCGCAACCTGACGCGGGGGCGGGTCTAGTAACGCGCGCCCAGGCTGTCGCGCACGCTGCGGGCGTCATAGACCTCGGGACGGTCCGGGCGAGGGCCGTCGCCGGTGCGGATCTCCAGCACCGTCGAGGTGGGCTGGTCGCCGGAGATGTTCAGGCCGAGACCCACGCCCACGCCCGAAGAGCGATAGCCGCCGTAGCTGCCTGAGCCGGCGCCGATGGAGACGTTGGGCCGGATGCCGCCCTGACTGGCGCGGCCGTCGATCCAGCGCTGGGTCACCTCGAACCACTCATCGCCATTCTGAAGCGTCAGCTCGGCGGCGCGCAGCAGGGCGTAGTCCGACACCGGCCCGGGATCGCCGACGCCGCGATAGGTGACGCGCCAGCGATCGCTTTCGATGCGCTGTTCGGAATAGCCCTGCCCGGACTCGCCCATCTGCGGCCCATAGGGCGACAGGCTGGCGCAGGCGGCCACCAGCAAGGCGGCGGCGGACGCGACGACGACAAACGGACGGATCATGGCGGACTCCCTCTTTCGGGAGGGAAAGCGAACGACGTGATCGATTGTTCCGACCCGCATTTGGGCTAGAAGACCGCCATGTCTTTTTCAGCGATCGTGGTGGCGGCGGGTTCGGGCTCGCGCGCGGGCGGCCCCAAGCAATGGCGCTCACTCGGCGGACGGCCGTTGCTGGCGTGGTCCGTCGGCGCGCTCGTTGATGCCGGCGCCGATGAGGTCGTGGTGGTCGTGCCCGCAGCCGGCGAAGATCAGGCCGCCGAGGCCCTGACCAGCCTGTTCGGCTGGCGCGCCGTTGCGGGCGGCGCCACGCGGGCGGAGTCGGTGCAGGCGGGCCTCGCCGCCCTGTCCGCCACAGACGAGACGCCGGTGCTGATCCACGACGCGGCGCGGCCTTTCCTGACGCAGGATCACATCACCGGCCTGCTGGACGCCCTGACCGGCGCCGACGCCGCCCTGCTGGCCCTGCCCGTCCCCGACACCCTCAAGCGCGAAGGCGCCGAAGGCCTCGTCGCCGGCACCGAGCCGCGCGAGGGCCTGTGGCGGGCCCAGACGCCGCAGGCCGCGCGCCTGAAGACCTTCCGCGACGCCTTCGCTGTCTGGCCGGCCGGCGAGAGCCCCACCGACGACGCGGCGGTGGTGGAGCGCGCGGGCGGGACCGTGCGCCTGGTCCCCGGCGATCCGCGCCTGATGAAACTGACCTATCCGGAGGATTTCGCCCTGGCTGAACAGATGATCCCGCGCGAGACCCGCGTCGGACAGGGTTACGACGTGCACCGCTGGGGGCCCGGCGACACGGCCTGGCTGTGCGGCGTGGCCATTCCCCACGACCATGCCCTGGTCGGTCATTCCGACGCCGACGCCGGGCTCCACGCCCTGACCGACGCCATTCTGGGCTCCATGGGCGACGGCGACATCGGCGACCACTTCCCGCCCAGCGATCCCCAATGGAAAGGCGCGGCCTCGGACCAGTTTCTGATCCACGCCCTGGAGCGGATGCGCGCTCGCGGCGGTCGGGTGGTCAACGTGGACGTGACGCTGATCTGCGAGCAGCCGAAGATCAAGCCGCACCGGCTGGCCATGCGGGAACGGCTTGCGGCCCTGCTGGACATTCCGCTGGACGCCGTCAGCGTCAAGGCCACCACCAGCGAGGGCCTCGGCTTCACCGGGCGTCAGGAAGGGCTGGCCGCCCAGGCGGTGGTCTCGATCACCCTCCCCGCTCGAACCTGATCTGCCGCGTCAGGGCGCCGACCACGTTCACATAGTCGTCGGTCCAGGGCCGCACATCGTTGGGCGAGATGGTCCGCCATCGCGGATCGGCGGCGAACAGGGCCAGGCCTTCCTCCGTCGGTGACAGGATCAGGGCCTCGGTGGACGCCTCGGCCATGACCGCCATGCCCTCGCGCTCCATATAGATCTGGTGCCGGTCGTGGGCGCCCAGCTGCCGGGCCGCGTTGACCGTCGGCATGGCCAGCTCCAGATGCCGGTTCGACAGGTGCAGCACCACCACCCCGTCGTCCTTCACCACCCGCAGATAGTCGGCGATGGCCTCGCGGGTCAGCAGGTGCGTCGGGATCGAGTCCGACGAGAAGGCGTCGATCAGCAGCAGGTCGAACCGGTTGTCCGGCTGATAGGCCAGGGTCAGGCGGGCATCGCCAAGCACCGTCTCCACCGGCCCCTGGGCGCAGTCGCTGATGTAGGTAAACCAGTCTGGATCGCGCGCGATGCGGTCCACCATGGGGTCGATCTCGAAGAAGGTCAGGTCGTCCGCCGGGCGGCGGTAGGCGGCCATGGCGCCGGTCCCCAGCCCCACCACGCCGATGGACACGGCGGGGCGGTCGATCTGCAGCGCGTCCGTCACCTGACCGATGGGGGTAGACGGGGCGTAGTAGAGGGACGGCAGGCACGCCTCGGAGGGATCGGTGGCCTGGGCCCCGTGCAGGGTCGTGCCATGCATCAGCATGCGCACCGGCCCGCCCATGCCGGGGTCATTGAACTCCGCCACCCGCATGACGCCGAAGAAGCTGCGCTCCGAATACAGCCAGTCATAGCGACCGGCCACGTGATGCGCCGACAGGGTGATCATGATCAGGGCGGCGGCGAACAACGGCCCGCGATCCCGGATCATGAAGGCGCTGATGGCGGCAAACAGGAACGCCACCCGCGAGACGGACATGGCCGTGTCCCATCCGAAGGCCGCCAGCAACTCGGGGTTCAGCCGCAAGGCCAGGTAGATAGCGGGCGGCGCGAGGGTCAGCGGAACAATCGCCGCCAGCCAGACCCACTCCGGGATCGTGATCCGCCCCCGCCCCCACGGCCGGAACAGGGCCGTCAGGATCAGCACCAGCGGATATTCCCGCACCACGTCGAACACCACCGGCGCGATCAGGGCGCTGAAGATTCCGCCCAGCACCCCGCCCAGCGACAGCAGCAGGTAAAACTCGGTCAGCCGGTCCGGCGGCGGCCGTCGCGCCGCCAGCAGCTGGTGGCACATCAGGGCGGTGAAGAAGAACGCCGCGATATGGATCAGGAACATGAAGGCCCACTCGCCGCTCTGGAACGGCAGCATGCCCACCAGCGAGGCCACCAGCGCCGCCTGCACCAGAAAGGTCACCGGCAAGGGAATCCACGGCCGCGCCTGAAACGCGATGATGAAGGTCAGCAGATACAGCGCCAGCGGGATGACCCACAGGAACGGCGCCGAGGCGACGTCGGTGGACAGGTGCGCGGTGACGCCCAGCATCAGGCTGGAGGGCGCGGCGGCCAGCAGCACCCACAGGCCCTTCGTCCGCCACGGAATGGGCGCGGTCGGCGCCAGCGGCTCGGGCGGCGCGGCCTGGGTCCGGCGACGCCAGACCACGAACGCCAGCCCAAGCACCAGCGCCGTGAACAGGCCATAGCCCACGCTCCAGCTGATCCGCTGGCCCGTCAGGCTGAGTATGGGCTCGATCACCACCGGATAGGACAACAGGGCCAGGAAGCTGCCCAGATTGCTGGCGGCGTACAGCACATAGGGGTTCTTGCCGTCCGGCTCGTGGGCTCGCACCCGCGCATACCAGGCCTGCATCAGGGGCGCGGTGGCCGACAGCACCGCGAACGGCGCGCCGATGGATGCCGCCAGGGTCAGCAACAGCCAGGTGATGGGGGCAGACGGGTCCGGGTCGCCCAGCAGGCCGTTGATCCTCAACGGCAGGAACAGCGCCGCAATGACCAGCAGCACCAGATGGGTGATCACCTGCCCCCGGATCGAGCGGATGCGCTGCAGCGCATGGGCGTAGGCGTAGCCGGCCAGCAGCGCCCCCTGAAAGAACACCATCGCCGTGTTCCATACCGCCGGCGACCCGCCCAGCGCGGGCAGCACCAGCTTGGTCACCATGGGCTGGACCACAAACACCAGCGCCGCGCTGACGAACACGGCCAGGGCGAACAGGGCCGGAGTCAGCGGATCGTTCAGGTCGCGCAGGCGCGGACGAGCGGGCCCGGCCTCGGTGGTGATTTCAGTCATTACGCCCCCGTCTTGCGCGCCCGGATGAAACGGGGCGTTCTCTTCGACGTTACCGCGACTCGACAGCTGATGAGAACGCCATGTTTCCCGCCGACATCGAACCCATGGCCAAGGCCATCACCGACCGCGCGTCCGATGCGGGCATCATGCTGGCCACGGCCGAAAGCTGCACCGCCGGCCTTCTGGTCGCCGCCCTGACCACCGTGTCCGGCTCCGCGAAGGCGGTGGACCGGGGCTTCGTCACCTATTCCAACGAGGCCAAGGCCCAGATGCTCGGGGTCGAGCCCGAATTGATCGCCCTGCACGGCGCGGTGTCCCGTTCGGTGGCCGAAGCCATGGCGAAAGGCGCGCTCAAGGCGTCGGGCGCCGGCCTCGCCGCCTCTGTCACCGGCATCGCCGGGCCCACCGGCGGCACGGCGGAAAAGCCGGTCGGCCTGGTCCATTTCGCCGTGGCCCACGAGGACGGGCGGTTGATCCATCGCGAGGAACGCTTCGGCGACATCGGCCGCGACAGCGTGCGGCTGGAATCGGTCCGCACCGCCCTCAGGATGATGATTGAGGCGCTGGGCTAGGCCTCGTCCCCACCGTGCCCCCGATTCCGGGCAACACGGCCAATTGGTAGTCCGGCGTCGGCGCGAACCAGCTGGCGGCCTGACGGGCCGGGGTCAGGCTCAGCACCTGATACAGCGGCCGTCGCCGCCCGTCGGGGTGCAGTTCCAGCACGATGCCTTCAGCGGTCGCGCAGACCGAACCCGCCCGTCCCATATAGCCGGAATAGCGAAACCGCTGGCACGGGCGTCCGGCGATGTTCGACGCCCCGACGCGGGTCATGCGCGCCGCGCCGCGCTCGATCACCAGCAGGTCCAGCGGCAGGGGCGACATCTGCTCCTCGCGCGGCAGGGGGAAGACGAACGCCACCCGCCCCTGCCGCTGGACCTGCTGGTGAT
>Ga0208316_1000236_pt1 | contig 58213 bp, 62 predicted proteins | sample MalvireepMed_231_FD_184240 | JGI IMG/M metagenome (GOLD analysis project Ga0208316, IMG submission 184240) | Marine viral communities from the Global Malaspina Expedition - Malaspina viral metaG DeepMed_231 (SPAdes) (version 2) | ecosystem: Environmental > Aquatic > Marine > Oceanic | place... | reverse complement strand
AAGCGGCTCGGTCACGAGCACGTGGCTACCGGAACGAGGCCAACTTTATCGCCATGATCTACCTGATTGGGAGCCCGGTGGGCCGCCTATTCGATCAGGCCAAATCCACGTGAAGTGACGAAGAACCTCATAATCACTCCTGTCCGTTAAACAACGAACCAGGAGTGGATTATGCAACGACAGTATTTCAACGAAACGAATGAACGTTTGCTCACCTATGAAGAGGTTTGTGCCGTCACCCAGCTTTCGCAATCCACGCTTCGAAGGTACGTGAAAGCAGGTCGTTTCCCTGCCCCCATAAAGCCAAGCCCGCAAGGAAGAGCCGTCAGGTTCCGGATTCAGGATGTTCGTGACTGGCTGGACCGGTTGTGACGGAGGGACGAATGAAATTTCAACTGAGAGACTCCGGGCTTTACTGCTATAGCTCTGAAGAATGGCAGAGAGTTGGCGGGTGGATTGAGGTTATTGCCAGAACCCGACTTGTAGACAAGAGGCGCGGTCATGGTGCGCTACTCCAGTGGAAGAATATGGATGGCGTCATGCTTCAAGAAGTTGTCTATGCCCGAATTCTTAATGGGGAAAACTCACGTCAGGTGAGAGAGTTGTTGGTGGATACCGGATACCCTCTGGAACCAACGAATACAAGTTGGTCTAGGTTGCAACGATACCTCCTGGAGGAAATGGCGAAGGCACAGCCTGCAACAACAGTTGATAGAGCTGGGTGGCATGGGTCGATATTTGCGACCAGCGGCTGGACAATCGGGGAGGCAGATGAAAAACATCACTTCGTTGGGCAGCTAGCGGCCTCGCCCGTTCTTCAGGAAAGTGGGACACTTGAAGAGTGGCAAGCCAACGTCGGAAGGCTATGCCGGGGTAACCCTCTTGCGATTTTCAGTGTTGGAGTTGCCTTGGCTGCCCCCCTACTCAAACACGCAGAAATCGAGAATGGTGCCAAGCACATCGTTGGTAACTCCAGCGGTGGCAAGTCGACGCTTCTTCAAATAGCAGCCAGCATCTATAGCTCTCCAAGCTTTGTGCGGAGTTGGGCCTCCACTTCAAATGGCCTATCTGCTGCTTCAGCGGAACACAACGACATACTACTCGCCCTTGACGAAATCGGCCTGGCACGGCCTGAGGACGTGGATACAGCGATCTATCAGATTGTAAATGGCACAAGTAAATTGAGGGCGACCATCACGGGCGAGCTCGCTGGACAAGCCTGTTGGCGCACTCTCGTGCTCAGTACAGGCGAAATTTGGCTGTCTGAGGTTTTTCAAAGGCTGGGAAAGGAGGTGAAAGCAGGGCAAGAGACACGTCTCGTCGAAATACCGGTTTTCGGTCGTTACGGAGCATTTGACGAGCTCCACGAATTCTGCAGCGCTCAGGAGCTGGTTGACGCCCTGAAAAGTGCGACACGGCACTATTACGGCACACTGTTTCGCGCATGGATAGAATGTTTAACAGAGCGGGGGGATGAGCTCTCGATATACGCAAAGGGGGAGGTAAAGAGGCTAACCGATCAATGGACCACACCCTTGATGGCATCGCAAGTTGTCCGAGTGATGCGGCGGTTCGCGTTAATCTCTACGGCCCTTGGATTGGCCTGTAGAAACTATTTGCTGCCCTGGACCGAGGAAGAATCTGAACAAGCAGTGCATCAAGTGGCCGACGCCTGGATAAAGTCGAGAGGACACATATTCAACAAGGAAGAGTACCGGATCCTGTTGAAGCTCAATGAATATATGAGGTCGCGGAGACATAGCTTCGCCCCAATCGAGAAGGGCAGAGCGGAGCCACCCTACGAGGGATTCAAGAGAATGGTGGATGGTGAAAAGCAGCTACTTGTTAGGAAAGCCAACTTCTTGCAGTTTTTCGGGCTTCCTACTCGGTATATGCGTGAAATCGAATTCCTGATCCAGAAAGACCTGTTGGAAACTAATGAAAGGAGCCGGGGCACCCTGAGAGTCAAAGTAAATGGCAGATTTGAAAGGTTTTTCGCCTTATGGCCGGATCGCATCAGGAGCTATCAGAATTCCTTATCAGATCTTGATGGGCTATCCCAGTTTCCCACTCTTCCCAGTGAAAATTCGGAGGTAACGGAGAATGAGTGACAAAACTTTCAGTCCGCCTTCGGAGGAGCTGCGCACTAAGCTGCTGGCTCGTTCTGGACAGTGTGAGCGGCTGGTCCGGGAGTCAGACCGTCGAGCGATTACAGGTGTCAGCCGGACTCAGTGGTGGACCTTGGAACGAAAGCGAGCGGCTCCGGCACGGCTCAAGCTGGGCTGCAACTCGGTGGCGTGGCGGCTATCGGATCTGTTGGCCTGGATCGAGCAGCAAGGGGCTTGATCTGGCCCCTTTTACTCTCCAGAACTGACCTCCCCTCTCACGATGGGCGCTAGCCATTCGCAGAGCGCCTCGTGGGCCTCTCTTCGTTCTTCAAAGTACGCATGCTTGTTATAGACCCGGTCCGTCCGGTTGCCGGGTAGCTGATTCAGGCAGCGCTGAGCCAGATTATCATCAAAACCGAGCTTGCCTAGCTTCGTCCGGGCCGTGCCACGCAGATCGTGGACGCGGCGCTTGTCGAATGAGAAGAGTTTTTTCTCAAAGAGCTTCTTGAGCGCATGGTTCAGCGTGTTTTCACACACATGCGGAGTCCGTGCCTTTTTACTGATCCTGCGAGCTGGAAACACCCAATCACTCCCACAGGAGCGTACTTTCAGTTCATTCAACCATTCCACGGCGGGTTCCGCCAACGGGATATCGATGGCCCTTCTCTTTTTGGTCCTTTCCTCGGGCAGGTACCAGATACGGCTCTCCAGATCGAATTCCGACCAAGGCGCTGCCAGAAGCTCCATTTTTCTCGTACAGGTCGCAATCAACAAAGCACAGGCCAGGTAGTTTTCACGGCTGAACTGCGCCGGAATCACCCGGAGCTTGTTGAAGAACTCGATAACCTCGGGTTCCGTCATTGGGTAGTTGGCGGCCTTCTCCTCCCCGCCGGCGTCCCGGGGGCGGAATGGCGAGGCTGGATTGAACCTGGTGACGTCCAATTTGATGCCATGATCAAACAGGTTTCTCAGCAGGCGCATCAAATCATTTGATAGGGTTGGGCGGGGCTTATTGTCGTCATAGCCAGTGGCCACGTCCCGCAGGATTTCACTGATATCCACTGGTCGGATCTTTTCAAGTTCCACCTTTCCGATGCGCCAGGCGACCTCACGCTCGTACAGGCTCTTCTCTTTATGGTGGGACGCGATTTCTCGTTTGCGAAGCTCGTAGTAGTCCGCGTACAGGTCATTTAGCGTTTTGAAGGGGTTTTGGTTGACCTTCTGCCGCTCCTGAACCGGGTCAGCACCCTCACGCTTGATCGCCAACCTCAGCTTCGCCGCCTCATCACGGGCGTCGGCCAATGACCAGTCGTCCACCTTGCCGATGGTGTATTCGCGCCGGAGCTTGGTAGCTGGGGTGGTATAGCGCAGCATCCAGTAGGCATCGCCGCGCTTCGGGGTCATGAGGTAGAGGCCATTGCCGTCGGCATGTCGCACGGATGGATTCTCTTTGATCAGTTTCTTGACGGTCTTGTCGTGTAGCTTGCCCACTTTCCTGCCTTAAAAAAATTGGGGAGTACAATCTCGCTGATACAATATAGCGAGAAAATACTCCCCAATCTACTACCCATCACTACCCAAACTTGGCAGAACTTACATGAACGCGGTGACTGTAAAAATTACATAACCATTTGATTTTTAAAGAACTAAAGAACAACGATAAACACCCAAGAACATCACTCTATGTTTTGAATCTGCTCCCGAATCTGCTCGATCAACACCTTCAGCTCCACCGCGCAGCGGGTCGTCTCTGCTACCACCGATTTTGACGAGAGCGTATTGGCTTCCCGGTTAAGCTCCTGCATCAGGAAATCCAGGCGGCGGCCTTTGGGGCCTTTTTGGGCGAGCTGGTGGCGCACTTCTTCAATGTGCGCGGTCAGGCGGTCGAGTTCTTCATCCACATCGGCTTTTTGGGCGACCAGTACCAGCTCGGCTTCCAGGCGTTGGGGATCGAGTTCGGTTTTGGCGACTTCTAAGCGCTCTAGCAGCTGGGCGCGTTGGCGTTCCAGAATCTGCGGCAGCAGGCTGCGTACGGTGGCTACTTGCTCGCTGACGGCGTCCAGGCGAGTGGTGATCATCTCGGCCAGTTTTTCGCCTTCCCGGGCACGGGCGTCGATCAGTTCATCCAGCGCTTGGTTAAAGAGCGCGTTGGCGGCGGCTTTGATGGCGTCTTGGTCGAGGTGCTGGGTTTCCATCACGCCGGGCTGGTTGAGCAGCGCCAGCGTAGTGGGCGGCACGGCGCTGGGCACCTGCTGCTGAATGGCGGCCAGGGCGTCGGCAATCTCTTTTAGGCGCTGGGCGTTCACGGCCGGTGCTTGGGCGGTGTCGGCGCTCTCGAAGCGTACGCTGCACTCAACCTTACCTCGGGCCAGGCGCGTGCGTAGCGCTTCGCGCAGCACAGGTTCTAAATCTCGCAGGCTTTCATGAAGGCGAAAGTGCGGCTCTAGGTAGCGCTGGTTCACTGAGCGAATCTCGACCTGCAGGGTGCCAAACGGGGCGGCCTGCTCGGTGCGGGCGAAGGCGGTCATGCTGTGTACGCGGCGGGAAGCGGCCATAAGTCGATGCATCCTTTACATCAATGTGATTCCGAACAGTCTAACCGATAGGCCCATCCGCGCACGCTCAGACGTGTACAATAGAGGGCTTTTCCACTTTTAAGATGATGTGAGGTGCTATGCGTCCTGATGTTGTTCGCCCCAGCGGTCGCGAGGCCGACCAGCTCCGTGAGATTCGCTTGACCCGTGATTACACCCGCCATGCGGAAGGCTCCGTGCTGGTGGAGTTTGGCGATACCAAGGTGCTGTGTAACGCGAGCGTGGAAGCGGGCGTGCCGCGCTGGCTGCGCGGTAAAAATCAGGGCTGGATTACTGCCGAATACGGCATGCTGCCCCGCGCGACTCATACCCGCAGCGGCCGCGAAGCGACCCGTGGCAAACAGGGTGGCCGCACGCTGGAGATTCAGCGCCTGATTGGCCGCAGCCTGCGTGCGGCGGTGAATTTGAAGAAGCTGGGCGAGTTCACCATCACCGTGGATTGCGATGTGATTCAGGCCGATGGCGGCACGCGCACGGCAGCCATTACCGGCGGCTGCGTGGCGCTGGTGGATGCGCTCCGCTACCTACAGCGAGAAAAGAAGATCAAAGGCGACCCCTTCAAGCAGCTGGTCAGCGCGATCTCAGTCGGCATCTACAAAGGCGTGCCGGTGCTGGACCTGGATTACCCCGAAGATAGCAAAGCCGACACCGACCTGAACGTGGTGATGACCGAAAGCGGCGAGCTGATTGAAGTACAGGGCACGGCGGAAGCGGGCGCGTTTAACCGTAAAGAGCTGAACGCGATGCTGGATTTGGCCGAGAAAGCCGGTGATGAATTGCGTGAGAAGCAGCGTGAAGCGCTGGGGATTCGCGGTTAAAGGAGCCCAGCATGACTCGGGCCCTGAAACCCAACAGGCCAGCGGTAAGCTGGCCTGTTGGCGGTGCGACGCGGGAAGTAGCTAACGCTTAAAGCGTTAGATCATACTCAACGATCAGCGGTGCGAACTCTGAGAAGGTCGCATCGTAATCAATCCACGCGTCCACCACGTGACGACGGAAGTTGGGGCCGACCAGTTGGTAGTCGATCCGCCAGCCTTCTTGACGATCACGGGGCACGTCTTGGTCAAGTTTTGGCCACCAGGTGTACTCGCCTGCATCGCGATTAATTTCGCGGAAGGTGTCGATAAAGCCTGTTGGGCCAAGCACCTGATCCATCCAGGCACGCTCTTCCGGGCGGAAACCCGAGGTGAGCTGGTTGTCCGACCAGTTGGCCAAATCGATGGTTTTGTGGGCAATGTGCCAGGTACCGCAGATGATGTATTCGCGGCGTTTGCGCGACATCTTCGTCAGGTACTCCTGGTACTGCTCCATAAACGCCTGTTTGGCTTTTTGGTCGCTGCCATCAGGCATCAGGAAGGTGGCAATACTGAAGCGGTCGTAATCCGCCTGCAGAAAGCGCCCTTCGTGGTCGCACTGAGGGAACCCCAGGCCGTACATGATGGCTTTGGGGATTTTGCGGCAATAGAGTGCCACACCGGAGAAACCATCCTCCTCAGCATCCAGGAAGTAGCCTTCGTAGCCTTCCGGATAGAGGATGTGGTCACCCAGTTCGAAACTTTTCGCCTTGATGTTCTGCACGCAGACCACGTCGGCATCCTGCTGAGCCAGCCAGTCCAGGAAGCCACGGTCGACGGCATCACGTATACCATTGACATTGATGCTGGCAATTTTCATAAATCGTCCCTTTTGCGTCGCTGCTGTATGATACCCGACGTTTAGACGTTTGGGTAAAGGCAGCGAGTAAAACTTGCCATTTACCCTACTTTTATTGTTGCTTTCGTGCCGATTGAAACCTACCGCTTAGTGAGGAATGCCGTGGCCACCACTCTACAACCCTACCAGCGCGATTTCATTGCTTTTGCCATTGAACAGGGCGTACTTAAGTTTGGCGAGTTTACGCTAAAATCTGGCCGCGTTAGCCCCTACTTTTTTAATGCTGGGCTGTTTCAAACCGGTCGGGCGCTGGCCAAGTTAGGCCGCTTTTACGCTCAAGCGATTGTCGATAGCGGCCTGCAGGCGGATGTACTGTTTGGCCCCGCCTATAAGGGCATTCCCTTGGCGGCGGTCACCGCGGCGGCCCTAGCCGACCACCACGACCGGGATATGCCTTATGCGTTCAATCGTAAAGAAGCCAAAACCCACGGCGAGGGCGGCAACATCGTGGGTGCCCCGCTTTCTGGCGATATTTTGATCATTGATGATGTGATCACCGCAGGCACCGCAATCCGTGAGGTGATGGGCCTGATTGAGCAAAGCGGCGCTCGCGCAGGCGGCGTTATTATTGCGCTTGACCGTCAAGAGCGCGGCCAGGGCGAACAGAGCGCTATTCAGGAAGTACAGGCCCAGTACGGCATGCCAGTGGTCAGTATCGTTACCTTAGAGCAAGTGCTGACGTATCTAGAAGAGCACGCGGGCGGCGAAATGCTGGCTTACGCCGAGGCCGTTCGCGCTTATCGCGACCGCTACGGCATCGCTGGCTAGTCTTGCCTGTTACTCGCTGCCTAATGCGCCAGCATAGCCTTGCTGGCGCCACGCTTCATAGCTCACCACGGCGACCGCGTTGGAAAGATTCAAACTACGGTTATTGGGCTGCATGGGGATGCGCAGTTTCTGCTCAGCCGGCAGCATAGCGTGCACCTCCGGGGAGAGCCCGGCGGTTTCTGAGCCGAACAGCAGCACGTCTCCCGGCGCAAAAGCCGCGTCGCTGTGGGCACGGGTGCCTTTGGTGGTAATCGCCCAGATAGTACGCCCCTGCATGGCGGTGTAAAACGCCGTAAAATCCGCATGGCGCGTCACGTTGGCAAGGTCGCGGTAGTCTAGCCCAGCGCGACGTAGCTTTTTCTCTTCGAGATCAAAGCCCAGCGGCTCGATCAAATGGAGACGGCAGCCGTTGTTCGCCACTAGGCGCATAATGTTGCCCGTATTGGGAGCCATGCGCGGCTCGAATAGCGCTACTTCAAACATCACCACCTGCCTATGAGTTACCTGCTGTATTAGCCTGCTGCGCCTTCGTCAGCGCTGCTGATTGTAATAGAAATTGCCCCGAAACACTTGTAGAGGTCACCCTTCGCCATGACGCCCCAACCGCCAAAGAGCATTCTTAGCCGTATCAAAGGGCTCAACCCACGCCAGCAAGAAGCGGTGCGCTATATCGATGGCCCCTGCCTGGTACTGGCGGGCGCGGGGTCGGGCAAAACCAGCGTGATCACCACCAAGATTGCCTACCTCGTGCAAGAGTGCGGCATGAGCGCCCGCCGGATCGCCGCGGTGACCTTTACCAACAAGGCCGCCCGGGAGATGAAAGAGCGGGTGGGCCAGATGCTGAAGGGCAAAGAGGGCCACGGGCTAACGGTTTCGACGTTTCACAACCTGGGGCTCAACATCATTCGCGGCGAGCTAAAGACCTTGGGCTACAAGCCGGGGTTTTCGCTGTTCGACCCGGAAGACGCCAAGGCGCTGCTGCGGGACTTGATGAATAAAGACGCTCAGGTCGATGCCGAGCAGATCAACGCCGTTCAGGCCAAGATTTCCCAGTGGAAGAACGACCTGGTGCTGCCCGGGGATGCGCTTTCGTTTGCTGCCGATGACGACGAGCATTTCGCGGCACGGGTGTACGAAGCCTACGTTCGCCACCTGAAAGCCTACAACGCGGTGGATTTCGACGACCTGATTCTGCTGCCCGTAGTGCTCTTGCAGCGTGACCCGGAAGCACTGGCCCGCTGGCGGCGCAAAATCCACTACATGCTGGTGGATGAGTATCAGGACACCAACGTCTCCCAGTACCTGCTGGTAAAGCTGCTGATGGCCGAACGCGCCACCTTTACCGTGGTCGGCGACGACGACCAGTCGATTTACGCCTGGCGGGGCGCACGGCCGGAAAACCTGGTCACCCTGGGGGAGGATTTCCCCCGTTTGAAAGTCATCAAGCTGGAGCAGAACTACCGCTCTACCGGCACCATCCTACGTGCCGCCAATACGCTGATTGCTAACAACCCCCACGTCTACGACAAAACCCTGTGGTCGGAGATGGGCGACGGCGCGCCGATTCGCGTGGTGGTGAACCGTCATGAGGAGGCCGAAGCTGAGCGGGTGGCTAGCGAGATGCTGACGCGTCGCATTAAAGAAAACGCCGAATGGCGCGATTTTGCGGTGCTTTACCGGGGCAACTTCCAGGCGCGGCTGCTGGAATTGAAGCTGCAGCACTATCAGATCCCTTACAAGCTCTCCGGCGGCACGTCGTTTTTCTCGCGTAACGAGATCAAGGACGCCATGGCGTATCTGCGCCTGCTGATCAACCCTGCCGATGACAACGCCTTTTTGCGCATCGTCAACGTGCCCCGGCGGGAAATTGGCCCCGGCACGCTGGAAAAGCTCGCCAACTATGCCACCGAGCGCTCGATCTCGCTGTTTGCTGCCTGCCATGAGCTAGGGCTTGAACAAACCCTGCCTACCCGCGCCGTGGAGCGCCTCTCGCGCTTTACCCACTTTATTGATGGTGTGCGCAAGCGGATGGATCAGGGCGATGCCATTGCCGCGATCCGCGATATGCTGCGGGATATGGATTACGAGGCGTGGCTCTACCAAAACGCCAGCGCCCCTACTATTGCCGAGCGGCGCATGGCCAACGTATGGATTTTGATTGATCAATTAGAGAAGTCGCTGAACCGCGATCCGGAAGACGCAGATGACTCTACCGCAACAGAAACCGACGGCGTAGAAGCGGCCATTTCACGCTTAGTGCTGCGGGATATTTTGGAGCAACAGGCCGAAGAGGATGACTCTGACCGGGTGCAGCTGCTCACCATGCACGCCTCGAAAGGGCTAGAGTTCCCCCACGTTTACTTGATGGGCCTGGAGGAGGATCTGCTGCCCCACCGTAACGCCATCGAGATGGGTACCGTGGAGGAGGAGCGCCGCTTGGCCTACGTGGGCATTACTCGCGCACGGCGCACGCTAACGCTGACGCTGGCCCGCCAGCGCAAGGCCTATGGCGAGCTGATGGACTGCCAGCCCAGCCGCTTTTTGGATGAGCTGCCCGCGGATGATTTGGAGTGGGAGGGCCGCGCCGATAAAGAGGACCCGGAGAAAAAGCAGGCACGCGGCAAGGATGCCATTGCTGGGTTGCGCTCGCTGCTGGGATAAGCGTGCTGGGCAAGCGCTATGTATCGCGCAAAAAAATATCCACAGAGGGTTTGGAGCACCCACCTGTGGATATTTTATAACGCCTGACCTACCCGCCCCATGAGAGCGGGCTGCTAACGCTTACTGTACTTGCGAGACCATGTAATCCACCACGGCCATAATCTCTTCATCGGAAGCGCTGCTACCACCACGCGGCGGCATCACGCCTTTACCGTTGAAGACGCTTTGGTAGAGTGCATCGGTACCCTGCTCAATACGCGGGCCCCAAGCTTCAGCGTCGCCAATCTTCGGTGCACCCGCCACGCCAGCGGCGTGACACGCCACACAGCCCACACTGGCGTAAAGCGCTTCACCGTCTAAACCGCTACCACCGCTGGAAGCGTCTTCTTCACTGGCGACTACTTCATCTTCGCTGGCCACAGCATCTGCCGTCGCCATCTCGTCGCTACCACTCTCGTCAGTTGCTTCGGCAGCCGCGCCTTCATCACCGCCACCTAGCTCAGGAACTTCCATGACAGGCTCGACCATATACGCTGTCGCCGCTTCCATCTCTTCGTCTGACAGGTTGGGGTTGCCGCCACGGGCAGGCATTGCGCCAATACCATTAATGGAGTGGTCTAGCAACGTGGCAAAACCTTGCTCAGTACGCTCAGCCCAGGCCGCTTCGTCACCGCGCACCGGTGCTCCAGCGGCACCCGTTTCGTGGCACGCCATACAGACGTTGTTGTAAATACCGGCACCGTCAATTTCACCACCACCGCTACTGCTGGCCGCGGCCGGAGCTACCGCCGTACCACAGTCTTGGCCTTGAAGGCAGAGTTGTCCTACCGGCGCTAGGCGCTCAGCGATTGCGTCACGCGCTGCATCTTGGGCATAAGCACCGGATGTGCCTGCCATGACGCCGAGGGCCGCCAGCCCGCTCATGATCAGCTTAGATTTCACTCTCACCACCTCTTAAGTTTTATGTAATAAACGCGTTGCGCTTCAAAACGAGTGCGTCCGTTTCTTGCTTATGCTGGATACCTAGCGCCTGGAGACACCGTTCTTGCCCTTGGGTGCGGCCGTGCCACGCTCTATGGTGCTACCGCGGCCACCGAAACGCCAAGACATACGTATAGAGTTAGTATACCGAGAACATAAAGGGTAAGAAAATGCTACTAAGCGCGGCAATTCAACCTACAACGCCGATAAGCGGAGGATGACGCTACTGAACGGCCAGATTAATACCACCCTAACAAGCGCTCGCGCCCCAGTTGTATGAACCCCGCTTGGGCATAAACCCGCTGAGCAGGCGTATTCTGTTCATCCACCGTGAGAGTTAAGCACTGCGCCCCGGCCTGGGCAGCCAAGCTTTGGGCATGCTCAATAATAACGTGCCCCAGCCCCTGCCCGCGCCATTCCGGAACCAGCCCCATAAGTTGCAGGCTCCACTGCAAAGAGGGGGTGGCGAGCAACAATACTCCTACCGGCTCTTCTTGGTATTCCAGCCAATACCAGTGTTGTGGATAAGCCGAAGTCGCCTGAGATTGGAACCCAGCTAGCAGCGTGCTAACCGGCAGCGCATGGCGCAGCGCTGGGCAATCCAGAGAATCTTCACCTACCCGCGCCAGTAACGCCTGCTGTTCAGCCAGCGTTAACGCCTTGAAAGGGCGTAATCTCAACGGCTGTTGAGACGCTAGGGCTGCTCGGCATGGCCACGCACGATGCTCTAGGGTGGCCATCGCACGCATACCGCTTTTAATTAACGTGTCTTCCCACGCTGCCCACGGCTCAGTGAGCACCACATGGCAAAGGATGATCGGCTGCTGCTTCACCCACCCCGGCAGGGCACTCAACAGAGCCTGGGCGGCGGCATCGTTATGCCTGGGCAGCCATAGCTGCGCCGTTTGGTTTGCCAGCGGCTGTACCCAGGCAGTCGCGCGTATATATTCGCCTTCCATCGCCACCCACAAACCCTGCCAATCAGACTCAGTCGACGCCGTTAAGGCCTGCTGCAAGCCAGCCTGCAGGGAAGGAGTGTGGACAGCCGCTAAATGCAGCAGCGCTTCGCGTCGTCGATGTGCGGGACAGGGCACCACCTGATAGCGGCTAGCGTGGTGGCGCTGCGCGTCGGATGTCACAACGACTCTCCTTATTTAGTAACCCTAAGGCTTAATCACTTTAAGGCTTAATAAGCCTACGAAAGGATAATATGCCTTTTTACAAGGTTTAAGTTTTCGTTAAGTAATGTCAACGAGAGTATCGGGAAATACGATGGAGATTGCCCGATGGCTCATCTACGTTCACTGCCCTTAACGTCTTTGCGCTGGCAAGAAGCGCTTAACAGACATGATCAAACGCAGCTAAAACAGTTGATACAGGCGCGTTTCGCGCATCAACACAACGCCGCGGTCCATCACTTTCTACCGCGCCTATTTGGCCTTTGGCGGCTAGGCAGGATAGCCAACCGCCTTAGAAAAGACTGGCGTTGATCAGCAGGTGTGTCACGATACTGGCTACGTAACCTAACAAAATAGCGGGCACCCAGCGCAAATGCACCGCAAACGTGTAGATACCACGGGCTTGCCCCATCAGCGCTACCCCGGCAGCCGATCCCATGGAGAGCAGGCTGCCCCCCACACCGGCTGTCAGAGTGATCAGCAGCCAGTTGCCTTCCGACATATCCGGCGCCATGGAGAGCACGGCGAACATCACTGGAATGTTATCCACCACCGCTGAGATCAGCCCCAGCACGACGTTGGCCCACACCGGGTCCCAGCCGCCGTAAAGCGTTTCCGAAAGCAGGCTGAGATAGCCCATGAACCCCAGGCCACCCACACACATCACCACCCCGTAGAAGAACAGCAGCGTGTCCCACTCGGAGCGGGCGATACGGCTGAAGATATCGAACGGCACCACGCTGCCTAGCTGCTCCAGCTTTTTCCAATCTCCGCGGCGGGAGTAACGCTCACGTTTGCGCTCCAGCGAACGGGGCAAACTGCGACGCAGGTAATAGCCAAAGAATTGCAGCAGGCCTAGACCAAACATCATGCCCATAGCGGGCGGCAGGTACAGAATCGAGTGGCACAGCACAGAGATCGCCACGGTGATCAAGAACAGTACGATGATGCGCCGGGCGCCCCGCTTCAACCATACGTTCTCGGTGAGCGCAGCGGGCTGACGATTGACGATGAAAAAGTTCATGATCACCGCAGGCACCATGAAATTCACGATGGCAGGTACCAACAGTGCAAAGAAGCCTTCGAAAGGCACCTGACCGGCTTGCCACACCATCAGTGTGGTGATATCGCCAAACGGGCTGAACGCACCACCGGCGTTGGAGGCCACCACCACGTTGACACAGCAGAGGCTGATAAACTTGTTATCCCCCTCGGCGACCTTTAGCACCACCGCACACATCAGCATGGCAGTCGTCATGTTGTTGGCGATGGACGAAATACCGAACGCCAAACAGCCGGTAATCCAGAATAGGCTCCGGTAGCTAAACCCCTTGCGCACCAGCCACGCACGCAGTGCATCGAACACACGACGCTCTTCCATGGCGTTGATGTACGTCATCGCCACCAGGAGGAACAGCAGCAGCTCGGTATACTCGAGCAGCGTCTCTTTGAAGGCGCTCTCTGCCTCATGGGGCATACCTGCTTGTACGTAGACCCACGCGACCATAGCCCAGATCAGGCCAGCAGCCACCAGAACCGGTTTGGATTTACGCATGTGGATGATTTCTTCACTCATGACCAGGGCATAGGCCAGAATGAAAATGGTCACGGAGACAATACCGGCAAGTGAGGTGGTGAGATCGAGGGGGCCAGCAGCAGCAAAAGCAAGAGAAGGAAAAGCGAAGAGGCAGAGTGCGGTCAACAACCAAGCAACGCGGCAAGCGGGATGCCGAGTTGCAAGGACGTTAGGTGGTTTCATAGCAGCGTGATCCTGGCAGGGTTAGAGAATACCGCCACGATAATAAGCACACTAACTATGTGCTGCAACGCAGCGATGGCGCATAAGATGCGGCTATTTGCCGCATCTTGTAAAGCGCTTTATTCATCCAACTGCAATTAATTGTGACACGGCACTTATTCGACGGTCACACTCTTGGCAAGGTTACGCGGTTGATCCACATCGGTGCCTTTGAGCACCGCTACGTGATAGCTCAGCAGCTGCAACGGTAGAGTGTAGAGCAGTGGTGCCAGTGCTTCGTGTACTTCAGGAAGTTCCAACACACGGATATCATCTTGAGAGCTGATTCCTACCTTTTGATCGGCAAACACAAACAGCTGGCCGCCGCGGGCGCGCACTTCTTGAAGGTTGGATTTCAGCTTTTCCAACAGGTCATCATTCGGGGCTACTGAAATTACCGGCATCTCGCTATCCACCAGCGCCAGCGGGCCGTGCTTAAGCTCCCCGGCAGGATAGGCTTCCGCATGGATATAGGAAATCTCCTTGAGCTTCAGCGCGCCTTCTAAAGCAATGGGGTAGTGCGCCCCACGACCCAGGAAGAGCGCGTGATGCTTCTCTGCAAATGCCTGAGAAAGCACTTCGATCTGCCGATCGAGACCCAACACCTGCTGACAGAGCGCGGGCAGTGCCTGCAGGGCGCCAATGATCTCTGGCTGCTCTGGCTGGCCTTTCGCTTTACTGACCGATAGCGTCAACAGCATCAGCGCAATCAACTGAGTGGTAAAGGCTTTAGTCGAGGCCACACCAATTTCGGGGCCTGCGCGGGTCATCAGCGACATGTCCGACTCCCGCACCAGCGAGCTTCCGGGCACGTTGCAGATCGCCAGCGAGCCGACATAGTTGAGCGTTTTAGCAAAGCGCAGCGCCGCCAGCGTATCGGCCGTTTCTCCAGACTGGGACAGCGTTACAAACAGCGTGCCTTCCGGCACCACCGGGTGGCGGTAGCGATATTCCGACGCCACTTCGACCTGTACCGGCACCCCAGCATAGCGCTCCAACCAGTAACGCGCGACCATGCCTGCATGGTAGCTGGTGCCACAGGCAATAATATGCACATGGCGCGTTTTCTGGAACAGCGCCAGCGCATCCGGCCCAAAACTCTCTACCAACACGCCGTGGCTACTTAAACGCCCTTCCAGCGCGGCACTAATAACGGCGGGCTGCTCAAAAATCTCTTTGAGCATGTAATGACGATATTCGCCTTTGCTAGCCGCACCGTCGCCATGTTCAAAGGTATGGATAGGGCGCTCAACGTCATTGCCTTGGCGATCAACAATGCGAATCACCCCATGCTCACGCAGCTCGACTAAATCGCCCTCTTCCAGATAGATAAAGCGGTCGGTCACTTGAAGCAGCGCCAGCGGATCAGAGGCTAAAAAGGCTTCATCAATACCAACACCTACCACCAAGGGGCTGCCTTGGCGTGCGCCCACGACCACGCCGGGCTCGGCCGCACTCATTACACCCAGGGCGTAGGCACCGCCCAAGCCACTAACAATCTCTTGTGTCGCCTCAAACAGCGTCTTGCCCGTAGCGAGTTTGTCCGCCAGCAAATGGGCAATCACCTCGGTATCGGTTTCCGAGGTGAAGGTATAGCCACTGCCCTGCAGCGTCTCTTTAATCTGCTCGTAGTTTTCGATAATGCCGTTATGCACCACGGCGACGTTATCGCTGCTGTGGTGCGGATGGGCATTGGCCTCGGAGGGTTTGCCGTGGGTGGCCCAGCGCGTGTGCGCGATACCGCTGTTGCCTGGCAGCGCGGCGGCGTCCAACTGTTCAGCGAGTGCCGCGACTTTGCCCAAAGCCCGGTGACGCGTTAACACACCGCTGTTAAGCACCGTCATGCCAGAAGAATCGTATCCGCGATACTCCAAGCGTTTCAGCCCTTCCAACAAGATTCCCTGCACATTACGCTGCGCAACCGCCGCGACGATGCCACACATAACTCTTTCTCCTAGGGCGTTTGCACGCCGTATTATTCAACGTGTCGATGCACTTATTTAGTCGTTTTCACCGGGCGCGGCCAGTCGGGCTTCTCTAGCTGCCGGCTGCGGGTGACCGCTAATGCATACTCAGTCACATCTTTTGCAATCGTGGAACCAGCGCCCACAGTGGCACCCTTACCTACCGTGACAGGTGCCACTAAGGCAGTGTTGGAGCCGATGAAGGCGTTATCGCCAATTTCGGTGCGATGTTTGTTCACGCCATCGTAGTTGCAGGTAATGGTGCCCGCGCCCACGTTCACATCGCGCCCCAGGCGCGCATCACCCACGTAGCTTAAATGGTTGATTTTACTACCTTCACCCACGTCGGCATTTTTGGTTTCGACAAAATTGCCCACCTTGGCTTTCACGGCTAAGCGCGTGCCAGGACGCAGCCGTGCGTAGGGGCCGACCTGGTTAAGACCCGCCGCCACGGCCGTGTCGATGACGCTGTGGCTGTGAATCTCACTCTCTGCGCCAATGGTGCTGTTTTTGATAATGCAGTAGGGGCCTACCCGCACGCCTTCGCCAAGTTCGACGTCCCCCTCAAAAACACAGCCTACGTCGATGAAGACGTCGTGGCCGCAGGTAAGCTTACCGCGCACATCAATTCTCGCTGGGTCAGCCAAGGCAACGCCTTGGGCCATGAGCGTCTCTGCCGTCTGCTGCTGGTAAGCACGCTCCAAGCGGGCCATTTGCGAGCGGTTATTGACCCCCTCTACCTCGGTGGCGTTATGAGGCTGCGCCGTGGCGACCTTGACGCCTTCGCTGGCTGCCATGGCGATAACGTCCGTCAGGTAGTACTCGCCCTGGGCATTTTCCGCTGATAGCTGGGGCAACCAGCGCTTCAACTGGGCACTGGTCATGGCCATGATGCCGGTGTTGCACTCGTTAATCGCCAGCTGCTCCTCATTAGCATCTTTCTGCTCGACGATCGCCACGGCGTGGCCCTCGGCATCGCGCACGATACGCCCATAGCCACTGGGGTCTTCCAGCGTGACGGTGAGCAGGCCCATGTGCTGCTCATCCACCTTGGCCAGCAGGTCGGCCAACGTATCGCGACGAATTAGCGGCACGTCGCCATACAGTACCAACACGATACCGCTGCCCAACTGAGGCTGCGCCTGAGCCACCGCATGTCCGGTGCCTTTTTGCTCTTCTTGCAGTGCAAACGAGACATCATACTCCGCCAACGCGTCGCGAAGTTGGTCAGCACCATGGCCAATCACCACGTGGGTACGACTCGGGTTCAGACCACTGGCCGTTGCCAGTACGTGCTCTACCATGGGCTTACCCGCTAGCGTGTGCAGTACTTTGGGCAACTGAGAGCGCATCCGTGTGCCTTTACCTGCGGCTAAGATGACGATATCGAGGTCGTGCATGTTATTCACCTGTTTGCATTTGGCGATTCGCTGAGGAGGCCGTCCAAGGCTCGATGCCCAGTTCATCGATCAGCGCATCACCGAAATAGTTGACGAAGGCGGGGCTAGCCAAGCTACGCCAACGCTCCCCCTCACGTACTAACATCAAAATATTGAGGTTGTTTTCGACGGCCAGCTGCATACCCTGCTCGCTCCCCACGACGGTGAGCGCCGTGGCCCAAGCATCGGCCCAGGCATTGGAGGGGTGGAACACCGATACCGACGCTAGCCGATGCTTGATGGGCTGACCGGTTCGCGGATCCAGAAGATGCGAGAAACGCTCACCATCGACTTCAAAGTAGTTACGGTAATCACCGGAGGTAGCCACCGACATGCCCTCCAACGCAATCACATGTTGCGCTTCCGGTACCCCGCTTTGCGGCACTTCAATGCCGACACGCCAAGGCGTTTGATCTTCGATGTCCCGGTAACCACGGGCAATCAGCCCGCCACCGATATTGACCAGGTAATTATCGATGCCCTGCTGATCCAGATACGCCGCCACGCGATCGGTAGCGTGGCCTTTGGCGACGCCAGAGAGATCGGCAAATACATCCCGGAGGCGACGCGCCTGCATCCGCTGGGTATCCACCTCGACTGCATCGAACCCAATCGTGGCCATGCGCTCGCTTAACTCGGCCTCGCTAGGCACCTCTTCGGGACGTGCCTCGGGACCAAAGCTCCATAGATTCACCACATCGCCAATGGTGATATCAAACGCCCCTTTGCTTGCTTCCGACACCGAGCGGCTTATCGCCAGCACTTCGATCAGCTCGTTAGAGAGCGGCTGCCACTCGTTGAGCGGCGCGTCGTTAAAGGCGACTAGTTCTGAATCGTCACGGTAGGTCGACATCGCTTGGTCAACGTCTTCCATCTCGGCCAATATGCCCTCTTCCAAAGCATTGGCTTCGCCCTGCGTCAGCGGGTCGACCAGAGTAATTTGATAATAGGTGCCAAAAATACCGCCTTCAAAGCGCACTGGTGGCTCCAGCGGCCGATCATTTTCTGAACAGCCCGCCAGCAAAACGCCCACCAGCGTCACGACGCCCAGTCGCCTACACGCAGTTTGATAGCCTTTCATCCGATGTCCTTCATTGAACGCGCGGGTTAGAAATGAAAAAACCAGAGTAGCCAGGCACCAAACAGCACGCGGTATACCACGAACGGCTGCATCCCCAGCTTTTTGATTACGACGAGAAAGTAGTGAATACACACGAAGGCGCTGATACCCGATAAAAGCACCCCTATTAGCATAGCGGGTACGTCGATCGAGTGAGGCGCTTTGACGAGATTCACCGCTTCGAGGCCACCGGCGAGCACGATGACGGGAATCGAGAGCAAAAACGAGAAGCGCGCGGCGCCTTCTCGATTCATGCCAACCATCAGCGCCGCGGTCATCGTGATCCCCGAGCGCGACGTACCGGGGATCAGCGCTAATACCTGAGCGCCGCCGATGATCAGTGCGTCTTTTAGCGTCAACTGATACTCGCTGCGGGTACCGCGCATTTTCCAGTCGGCGTAGCCTAGCAGTAAGCCGAACCCTATCAGGCTAAGGCCGATGATCAGCGTCGAGCGCATGTAGCCTGCGATCAGGTCATGGAGGAGAAAGCCGACGATGCACACCGGCAAGGTGGCCACGACTACCCAAAACGCTAGACGCGCATCCTCATTGACGCCATTGCCTCTTACCGCCGTGAGGCTGCTGGCGATCATTTGCCAAATTTCCTGGCGAAAATAGAGGACGACGGCGCTCAAGCTACCCAAGTGGAGTGCCACATCGAACGCGAGACCTTGATCTTCCCAGGTGGTGAGCACCGGCACCAAAATCAGATGAGCGGAGCTGGAAATCGGAAGAAATTCTGTGAGCCCCTGCACCACCGCCAATACTACCACTTGGAGCCAATCCATAGGTCGTCCTGTCTATGTTCTGTGTTGCGTTATGAAATGAGGTCGTCTCACCTGCAGCGGCGCTTAGGATACACATCCCAACTTTCATTGTCCGCACCGGTAACGCCTGAGAATGCACAAGAGGGTATAGAGCTTGCCCGGCGGTAAGCTACAATGGGCATCTAATGGAAGTATGCGTCCCTGCAGGTACCTCATGACTCAGACCGTAGAAACGCCAGTGGTTCCCAATCGCGAGTTAGATAGCCAAGAGGCTAAGCGCGTAACCTATATCGGCGCTTGGCTGGACGGCTTGCTGAGCATTATCAAAGTCGCCGTTGGTTTTTTTGTCGGCTCTGCTGCGCTGATTGCCGATGGTATCCATTCGCTCTCTGATCTTGTGACCGATGGGTTCGTGCTGGCAGCCATTCACTATGGCCGCCAGGAGCCCGACAACGACCACCACTACGGCCATGGCCGAATCGAAACCCTCACCACGCTGCTATTAGGCAGCGTCCTAATCTTCGTGGCGGGGGGTATTGCGTGGTCAAGCGTGGATCGCCTGTTGAGCGGCACAGAAGTGGGCGCCCCGGGGGCGCTTGCGATCGTCATCGCCATACTGGCACTGATTAGCAAAGAGTGGATTTTTCGCTACACCATGCGGGTCGCGAAACGCTTGAAATCCAAGCTTTTAGAAGCCAACGCTTGGCACTCGCGCAGCGACGCACTTTCAACCGCCGTGGTGCTGGTGGCTTTAGTAGGCGCACAGTTTGGCTTGGGCTGGCTAGATGCTGTGGCCGCCATTATCGTTGGCCTGATGGTCGGTAAAGTGGGTTTAGACCTGTTGTGGGAGTCCGCTCGCGAACTGGTCGACACCGCACTCCCCGAAACAGTACAGCAGCAGATGCATGACGTGGCGTGTAGCGTCCCCGGCGTGGATAGCGTGCACGACCTGCGCACCCGTCAATCGGCAGGTTGGGTGATGGTCGATCTGCATGTGGTGGTGGGGCCTAAAATTACCGTCTCGGAAGCTCATGAAATCGGTAATGAAGTGAGCCGCCGTTTGCGCCACGAGTTTCCTTTGCTCACAGATGTTATCTTCCACGTTGACCCAGAAGATGACGCCGGTGAAGGCGACCCCAGCCGCTTGCCCGGCCTGCCGCTGCGTCCAGAAGTGGAAGCGGCGCTGAACGAGCGCTGGTACAAACATCCGGTATGGCGCACGCTGAACGAGCTACAGCTCCACTACTTAGAAGATAAGGTATCGGTATCGCTGATTATTGGCGACGCCGTTCACCAGCCGCCTCAGTGTTTGGCGAGCCAGCTCAAGGCGCTCGCCAGCGACATCGAGTGGCTGGGTCATGTGGAGGTCATGTTCATCACCCGGGCGGCCAGCAGCGCCATGCGCTAGGCTACCCTAACCCAGGTCAGACGCCGGCAAGTATGGCCGTTGCAATACTGAAGTAAATCAGTACGCCGGTGGCGTCGATCAGCGTGGTCACCAGCGGAGCCGAGGCCGTCGCGGGGTCTACTTTGAAGCGCTCCAAAACGAACGGCAAGCACATGCCGATCAAGCTGCCAAACAGCACGATGGTCACCATGCTGAGCGCCACGATGATGGCCACCGCTTCCCCGCCACGAAAAATCCCAATGGGGGCGACGGCAACCGCCATAGTCAACCCCAATGAACCAGCCACCAACAGCTCACGCCCCAGCATCTTGCTCCAATCCTTCACGCCTACGTCGCCGGTGGCCATGCCGCGCACCATCAGCGTGGCGGCCTGCGCACCGGCATTACCGCCGCTACCGATCAGCAGCGGTAAGAAAAATACCAGCGCCACCTGAGCAGCAATGGTCTCCTCGAAATAAGCGATACCAGCCCCCGAAAAAAGGTTGGCAAAGACCAGTAAGACCAGCCAAAACACGCGTTTGCGGTAAAGACTCCACAGCGGTACCCGGCTCACGCCATCCTCTAGCTGACCGATGGACATCCCTTTGTGGATATCTTCGGTGGCCTCTGACTCAGCAACATCCATGGCATCATCGTGAGTCACGATGCCTACCATACGGCCATCGGCATCAACCACGGGCAGCGCCAGTAAGTCATACCGAGCCACAATTCTCGCCACCTCCTCCTGCGCTTTATCCACAGGGATTTTGATGACATCTTTGATCATGATGTCATCCACCAACGCCCCAGGGCGCGCGACCATCAGTTGACGCAGCGACATGGTGCCGATCAGATGGCCGTCGCTGTCCAACACATAGAGCTGGTAGACCGTTTCCGCATCGGGCGCGGTTTGGCGCACGCGCATCATTGCTTGTGACACCGTCATGCCACTGGCTATGGCAACATAGTCAGAGGTCATGATGGCGCCGGCAGTGCCCTCTTCATAGCTCGCCAAGCGCTTGAGATCCTCGCGCTCCTGGTGCGCCATACGACGCAACAGCGCTTCGCGACGGTCTTCCCCAAGCCGGTTGAACAAATCCGCCCGCTCGTCGGAGCCCATCTCTTCGAGCAGTTTGAGCACCTGGCTATCGGACAGCTCTCCCACCACCTCGAGCTGGCTCTCTTTGGGTAGATAGCCCAACACATTGGCGGCTCGCTCGGTGGAGAGAATGTCCAACACCGTCAAAGCGGCGCTTAACTCTTCATCCTCTTCAATCAGCTCTTCGAGCACTTCGCCAATATCAGCCGAGCGGATTTCGGCGAGGCGTTCCGCCAATTGCGACTTACTGGGATCTTCCTTGACCAGCTCATCGAGAAGCTCGGTCTTCAACGCCTGTAAGGCTTCTTCGTTTAGCGCCATCGCTCGCTCCTGAGACGTTCAACTCTGGGATGACTCACCCGCATATTAACAGACAAAAAAAACGCCCCTTAAACCCTGAATCGGGTTTAAGGGGCGTTTGATTACGCAGAGCGTCTAACTAGCCTTTACCCGCCTTTTTACGCAGCTGCTGAATCGTTCGCAGCTGTGCAACGGCTTCGGCAAGTTCAGCGGCAGCACGGGTATAATCCAGCTCCGCTGACTTCTCGTTAAAGGCTTTCAGCGCCTGCTGACGCGCTTCCTCGGCAGCGGCCTCGTCGAGGTCGCTGGCACGCGCCGCAGCGTCTGCCAGGATCGTCACGACATCTGGCTGGACTTCCATGAAGCCGCCAGAGACAAAGAAGTTCTCTTCCTTGCCATCATCGTGGATCACGCGGATCGGGCCCGGCTGAAGCTCGGTCAGCAGCGGGGCGTGCCCCGGCAAAATGCCGAGGTCACCCATAATCCCGGAAGCAATCACCTGCTCAACCTTACCTGAGAAGATGGATGCTTCTGCGCTGACGATATTGCAAGTGAAGCTATTCGCCATAGCGAATCCCCCTAATGGACGGGATTACTTCTTCATCTGGTTGGCTTTTTCGACAGCTTCGTCGATGGAGCCGACCATGTAGAAGGCCTGTTCCGGCAGATCGTCGTAGTCACCCGCGAGGATGCCCTGGAAGCCACGAATGGTGTCTTTCAGCGACACGTACTTACCGGGCGAGCCAGTGAAGACCTCGGCCACGAAGAACGGCTGCGACAGGAAGCGCTGGATCTTACGCGCACGGGCAACGGCCAGCTTGTCTTCGTCAGACAGCTCGTCCATACCCAGAATCGCGATGATGTCCTTCAGTTCCTTGTAACGCTGCAGAACGTTCTGCACGCCACGCGCAACTTCGTAGTGCTCTTCGCCTACCACCAGCGGATCCAACTGACGTGAAGTGGAGTCCAGCGGGTCAATCGCGGGGTAGATACCCAGCTCAGCGATTGAACGCGCTAGTACTACAGTTGCATCCAGGTGGGAGAAGGTGGTCGCCGGCGACGGGTCAGTCAAGTCATCCGCAGGGACGTAAACGGCCTGCACGGAAGTGATAGAACCGGTTTTCGTAGAGGTGATACGTTCCTGCAGAACGCCCATCTCTTCGGCCAGCGTCGGCTGATAACCTACCGCAGACGGCATACGACCCAGCAGGGCGGATACTTCGGTACCGGCCAGGGTGTAACGGTAGATGTTGTCGACGAACAGCAGAACGTCGCGGCCTTCATCACGGAATTTTTCCGCAATGGTCAAACCGGTCAGCGCCACGCGAAGACGGTTACCGGGCGGCTCGTTCATCTGACCGTAGACCAGCGCTACCTTGTCGATAACGTTGGATTCGGTCATTTCGTGATAGAAGTCGTTACCCTCACGCGTACGCTCACCGACACCAGCGAATACAGAGTAGCCGCTGTGCTCGGTGGCGATGTTGCGGATAAGCTCCATCATGTTAACGGTTTTACCAACCCCCGCACCGCCGAACAGACCAACCTTACCGCCTTTCGCGAAGGGGCAGACCAGATCGATGACCTTGATACCGGTCTCGAGCAGCTCGTTAGAGGCTGCCTGATCGGCATAGCTCGGCGCTTTTCGGTGGATCGGCATGCGCTCTTGCTCACCGATCGGGCCAGCTTCATCGATCGGCTCGCCGAGTACGTTCATGATGCGACCCAGCGTTTCCTTACCGACCGGTACGGAAATCGCGGCACCTGTGTTGGTTACGTCCAAGCCACGTTTCAAGCCCTCGGTGGAGCCCATGGCAATGGCGCGTACTACGCCGTCGCCCAGCTGCTGCTGGACTTCGAGGATGGTCTCAACGTTGGAGACCTTCAGCGCGTCGTAGACCTTGGGCACAGAGTCCCGCGGAAACTCTACGTCAATCACCGCGCCGATGATTTGTACGATACGTCCGCTCATCTTGGTTCCTCTCAAAAACCTGCAAATGAAACCTGTTTGCCGGGAGCCACCTAAGCGATGGCAGGCTCCCTAGGCGTTATACGGCTGAAGCGCCGCCGACGATCTCGGAAATTTCCTGGGTGATGGCGGCCTGACGGGCCTTGTTATAAACCATCTCCAGATCGTCGATCAGGTTGCCCGCGTTATCAGTGGCACTCTTCATAGCGATCATTCGGGCGGCCTGTTCGCACGCACCGTTTTCGACTACCGCCTGATACACCTGCGATTCGATGAATCGAACCAACAGGCTGTCTAGCAACGCCTTGGCATCCGGTTCATACAGGTAGTCCCAGCTTCCGGGACGGGCGTTTTCTTCGTCATGCTTAGCGTCTGCGCCCATATCGGACGACAGAGGAAGAAGCTGACGCACTACCGGCCGCTGCGTCATGGTGTTAACGAATTCGTTATACACCACGTACAGGCGGTCTAGGCGTCCTTCGTCGTACGCTTCGAGCATCACCTTAACACTACCGATCAGACCCTCGACGGTCGGTGCTTCCCCCAGTCCGCTCTTGGCCGCAATCAAGTTGCCGCCATAGTTACGGAAGAAAGCACCGGCTTTCGAACCGAGGGCACAGAAGTCCAGCTCAGCGCCTTGCTGTTTCCAGGCAACGGCGTCTTTCACCACTGCCTTGAACAGGTTGACGTTCAAGCCGCCACACAGGCCACGATCGGTGGAGACCACAATGTAACCAACACGCTTTACCTCGTTACGCTCGACCATATAGTCGTGCTTGTACTCGGGGTTTGCGTCGGCAATGTGGCCTACCACGTTACGAATCTGCTTGGCGTACGGCTGGCCAGCCTTCATCAGATCTTGCGCTTTACGCATTTTCGATGCAGCTACCATTTCCATGGCACTGGTAATCTTCTGCGTATTTTTAATGCTCCCGATCTGGGTGCGTATCTCTTTTGCAGCTGCCATAGCGATCTACCTTTCGTTCGTGGCTCTCAGAAAGCATGCAAGCCCGCCTGCAGGCGGGCCGAACATTACCAGCTCTGAGTCGCCTTGAACTTCTCGAGACCTGACTTCAAGCCGTCCTGAATCTCGCCGTTGTAGTCGCCGGTCTGGTTGATCTTATCGAGCAGCTCGCTGTGCTCAGACTTCATGTAATCGTGCAGAGCACGTTCGAAGTCCAGCACCTTATCGACGCTCACGTCGTCCAGGTGACCTTCGTTAGCGGCGTACAGAGACAGCGCCATTTCCGCCACTGACATCGGCGAGTACTGCTTCTGCTTCATCAGTTCGGTCACGCGTTGGCCGTGCTCGAGCTGCTTGCGCGTCGCTTCATCAAGGTCAGAGGCAAACTGCGAGAACGCCGCCAGTTCACGATACTGAGCCAGGGCTAGACGAACACCGCCACCCAACTTCTTGATGATTTTGGTCTGCGCAGCACCACCTACACGAGAAACCGAGAGACCTGCGTTAATCGCCGGACGAATACCGGAGTTAAACAGGTTGGTTTCCAAGAAGATCTGACCATCGGTGATGGAGATAACGTTGGTCGGAACGAACGCTGATACGTCACCACCTTGTGTTTCGATGATCGGCAGTGCGGTCAAAGAACCGGTTTTGCCTTTCACTTCACCGTTGGTGAACTTCTCAACGTAGTCAGCGTTAACGCGCGCAGCGCGCTCCAGCAGACGCGAGTGGAGATAGAAAACGTCACCGGGGTAAGCTTCACGGCCCGGCGGACGACGCAGCAGCAGCGATACCTGACGGTACGCAACGGCCTGCTTGGAAAGATCGTCATACACGATCAGCGCGTCTTCACCACGGTCACGGAAGTACTCGCCCATGGTGCAACCAGAGTAAGCGGCCAGGAACTGCATCGGTGCCGGATCGGCAGCGCCTGCAGCGACGATGATGGTGTGTTCCAACGCGCCGTGCTCTTCGAGCTTGCGAACGACGTTAGCAATGGTCGACTGCTTCTGACCGATCGCTACGTAGACACAGGTAACGCCCTTGCCTTTCTGGTTGATGATCGCATCGATGGCAATGGCAGATTTACCAATCTGACGGTCACCGATGATCAGCTCACGCTGACCACGACCGATTGGTACCATGGCGTCGATAGATTTCAAACCAGTTTGGATCGGCTCATCAACGGACTGACGGGTGATAACGCCGGGCGCTACTTTTTCTACCGCGTCGGTCAGTTTAGCGTTGATCTCGCCTTTGCCGTCAATGGGGTTACCCAACGCATCGACAACACGACCAATCAGCTCAGGGCCTACCGGAACTTCAAGAATGCGACCGGTACACTGAGCGGTCATGCCTTCTTCAAGCTGCAGGTAGTCACCCAGGACAACGGCACCCACGGAGTCGCGCTCCAGGTTCAGTACCATGCCAAAGATGCTGTTGGGGAATTCGATCATTTCACCGAACATCGCGTCTTCGAGGCCGTGAATTTTCACGATACCGTCGGAAACGCTGACGATGGTGCCCTGATTACGGGCTTCGGATGCGACGTCAAGCTTCTCAATTCGCTGCTTGATGATGTCGCTGATCTCGGAAGGATTCAGTTGCTGCATGCCATGTCCCTCAGACTCAAGCGGTCAGCGCTTCGGAAAGCCGGTTCAATCGACCACGCACCGACCCGTCAATGACGGTGTCGCCGGCACGCAGGATGACACCGCCGATAAGCGACTTGTCCACCTGAGTAGTAATGGAGATTTCGCGATTTAGACGTTTCTTGAGCGCGTTGCCTAGCTTGGTCTTCTGCTTGCTGTCCAGCTTATAAGCTGAAACCACAGTGACGTCGATACGCTGTTCATGCTCTGCGCGAAGGTGTTCAAACTGGTCAGCAATAGCATCCAACGCCGCTAAGCGACGCTGATCGGCCAAGGTGGTCAGAAAGCGTTTAAACGCATCGTCTGCGTTGTCGCCCAGTATGTCTGCTACTAACGACACTTTCTGTTCACTGCTGAGTTTGGGACTACCTAGCAGGCCAGCAACTTGGCGATCGATGACGATTGATCCCGCCATTGCCAGTGCCTGCGACCAAGCGTCAAGCGCTTGGTGATCGCGCGCGTATTCAAACGCCGCTTTGGCGTAAGGACGAGCGACGGTAGATTGTTCCGCCATGGGTCACCTCCTTACAGTTCAGCGGCAAGCTTATCAAGCAAGTCGCGGTGCGCTTTCTCGTCAACAGAGGCTTCAAGAACACGCTCAGCGCCTACGATCGCAAGGTGGGAAACCTGTGCACGCAGTTCGTCTTTCGCGCGATTAATTTCTTGCTCAATTTCTGACCGAGCATTAGCCACTAAACGTTCGCCTTCAGCACGCGCTTGTTCACGTGCCTCTTCGATCATTTGGGCAGAGCGCTTATTCGCTTGCTCGAGAATTTGAGATGCCTGTTCCTTGCTCTCGCGTAGCGTCTGTTCAGCACGCTCTTGAGCTAGCTCAAGATCACGGGTAGCACGGCTAGCTGCGTCCAAGCCATCAGCAATTTTCTTTTGACGCTCGTGAAGCGCGTTGCTGATCGGAGGCCACACATACTTTATGCAAAACCAGACAAAGATCGCGAAGGCGATCGTCTGCCCGATAAGCGTCATGTTGATATTCACAGGGATGTACCTCTGACAAATTCGTGGCGACCGGAGTGAAACAAAACCGAGCGGAGAGCCGCTCGGTTAAGCTGCATTAACCGGCAACAACGAAGATCAGGTACATCGCGATACCAACACCGATCATCGGAACGGCGTCAAGCAGACCGGCCATGATGAAGGTTTTGGTTTGCAGCTGGTCGCCCAGTTCCGGCTGACGCGCAGTAGACTCAAGCAGTTTGCCGCCCAGAAGAGCGAAGCCAATGCCGGTAGCCAGTGCGCCCAGACCGATGATGATGGCAGCTGAGAGATAAACCATTTCCATGATGTTGCTCCTGAGTTTAAGTTTTGGTTAAGGGTTGAGGGTTAATGAAAACGTCGTTGCTTGGTTTAGTGATGTTCGTGCGCCGCGCTGAGGTATACAACCGACAGCGTGGTGAAAATAAAGGCCTGCAGCGTTACCACAAGAATGTGGAAGATGGCCCATGGCACGTCCAACAGCCAGATTGCCCAGAACGGCAGTAGAGCAATCAGAATAAAGATAACCTCACCGGCAAACATATTACCGAACAGACGCAGGCCAAGGCCTAACGGCTTCACCAGCAGGCCAATCACTTCAAGTACCAGGTTGAAGGGGATCAGCGCCCAGTGATTGAACGGCGTAAGCGACAGCTCTTTGGCAAAACCACCGGCACCTTTGACTTTAATGCTGTAGTAAATAATCAGGCAGAACACGCCCAGCGCCATACCCAGCGTGGCGTTCGGGTCCGTGGTCGGTACAATTTTCATGTACTCAACGCCTAACCGTTTAAAGAGCTCAGGGCCATAGTCGACCGGAATAATTTTCAGCGTGTTCATGAGCAAAATCCACACGAACAGCGTCAGTGCCAGCGGGGCAATGACCGGGTTACGGCCATGGAACGTGGCGCGGGTGAGGTTCTCGATGAACTCAACCACCATTTCAACAGCGTTTTGCAGTCCGCTAGGAACGCCCGTTGTTGCTGCTTTACCGGCTTTACGGAAAATCCAGATAAACAGGAGGCCCATGGCGATCGACCAGCCCATGGTGTCCAGATGAATGGCCCAAAAGCCCATTTCACGAGCTTCTTCGGCGGAGTGCGCCAGCGACCAGCCATTCTCTGGATGTTTACCAAAGGTCAGGTTCTGCAAGTGGTGCTGGATATAGTAAGTCGACGAGACTTCGTTTCCTGCGGCCATAGACATGTCACCTCAATCAGTTGTGCGATTTCCCAGGCATTAACCAAGGTGCAAGCCAATGCGTTAGAACAATCGCAACATAAGCACTAAAAAAGAAAGCGGGGTTTGAGGGAGGCACTACCACGAACACCAGAGCAAACAGTGCCACCGTCAAACCAAACTTACCTGCCTCGGCGCGAAACAGAACCATAGCGCCTGGAGAACGACGCGTTTTACCAAAAATTCCCATGCGCTGTATAAAGAAAGCGTGTGGCAGCAACGCTACCAGTGCTCCCGTTATGACCGATAGCACCCCTGGCATCTGGGCTACCGGATAAGCCAGCAGCACTCCAAGCAGCATCACCACGAGCTGGGCGCAGGTTAGCCGAGCGAAGTAGGCTCGCTGCCGCTGGGTTTCAATTCGCTGCATAAGCTTTCAACATATCGCTAGTAAGCAAATGATTCCCCAGCGCGTTAGATGGGTTGCTGCCGATGTGCCTTTCAAGCGCATCGATAAGCAACCTGCACAAATCTTGCGCGATTATAGGGAAGCGCTATCACACCTTCAACCGAAGTTGCACGGATTTCACGCGTTTCAGCGCCGACTTGCGACCAAAGGGTGAAAAACTGGCCGCATCTTCCATTAGCCTGCTATTTAATATGCGCCAGAATTCCGTCCAACTCTTCGAGGCTAGTGTAGCGAATGGTGACCTTCCCCTTGCCCTTTTGGCCATGGTCGATCGACACCGGGGCACCCAGCAGTTCGCCTAAATGCGTCTCGAGTCGAGCAACGTCCGGTGTTTTGGAGACTTGCTTGGGAGATGAAGTAGACGCCTGTTGAGTCTGAACTTTTTTTACCAATGCCTCGGTATCGCGCACGGTAAGGTCTTTATTGACCACTTCGTGGGCGACTTGGCGCTGCTGTGCACTGGTTAACGAGAGCAGTGCGCGAGCGTGACCCATATCTAAATCGCCCCGCTCTAGCAGGGTTTGCACCTCTGGGTCGAGGGCCAGCAGACGAAGTAAGTTGGCAACCTGGGTACGAGACTTACCCACTGCATCAGCAATCTGTTGCTGAGTGAGCTCAAATTCATCGCCCAAACGCTTCAGCGCAATCGCTTCTTCAATCGCGTTGAGGTTTTCCCGCTGGATATTTTCAATCAGCGCTAAGGCCAGCGCGACTTCATCACTCACATGGCGTATGACCGCCGGAATAACGTCCAGCTCGGCCAGTTGCGCGCCGCGCCAGCGGCGCTCACCGGCAATAATTTCATAGCGGTCTTTACCTACCGGACGCACCACGATGGGCTGCATCACGCCTTGGGCACGGATCGAGTCGGCAAGCTCTTCCAGGGCTTCAGGCTGGATGTCTCGGCGCGGCTGATACTTCCCGCGCATCAGTTGCCCAAGTGGCAGACGCTCCAGGCGTTCAGCCATTGCGTCATCCACCGCCACGTCTGGCATCGGGGCGTCGGCGCTCTCAAGCGTTGCGCCACCGGTCAGGTCTAAACTGTCACGACGACGTGCGCCCGCACCAATCAGGGCATCCAGGCCACGTCCTAGCGCGCGTTTACGCGTCATTCGCTTTCCCTCGTACTTTTAACGTTACGTGCTTTGAACGCTACAGCGGCAACCGTTACAACGACAGACGCCGAATCATCTCTTTGGCCAGCACGCGATAGGCTTGGCTACCCCGCGAAAAACGCGCGTATTGGGTGACCGGTACGCCGTGGCTTGGCGCTTCAGCGACTTTCACGTTGCGCGGAATCGTCGTTTTCAAAAGCGCATCGCCGAAAAAGTCGCGTAGCTGCTTATCTACTTCTCGGGTGAGACTGGTGCGCTTATCGTACATGGTGCGCAAAATGCCGGAGACGGCCAGCTCAGGATTCACGCTTTGCTTGATCTGCTCCACCGTATCCAGCAGCGCCGAGAGCCCCTCTAGGGCGTAAAATTCACACTGTAGCGGAATCAGTACGCCATGGGCGGCGGTGAGCGCATTCACCGTCAGCATATTCAGCGACGGTGGGCAGTCGATCAGCACCACGTCGTAATCGTCCGCGACGCTGGCAAGTGCAAGCGATAGGCGGCTTTGACGTTGGTCGCTATCCAGTAATTCCACTTCCGCGGCGGTCAGGTCGCCGTTACCGGGTAGAACATCGTAATGAACCGGCAGCCCGCGAACGATAACCTCGCCCGCAGTGGCTTCGCCAAGCAACACGTCCAGCACGCTTTTCTCAAGATCGTACTTGTCGATCCCGCTGCCCATGCTGGCATGGCCCTGTGGATCCAAGTCCACCAGCAGTACGCGGCGGTCAAGAGCAGCCAGGCTGGCGGCCAGGTTAACGGCTGAAGTGGTCTTGCCCACGCCGCCTTTTTGGTTGGTCAGGGCAATGATCTGGCTCACTACTCAACTCCTTTTGGGGTCAGGATCAACAGCTGCCGCTCGGCCGTTTCAAAGGGTACATTCAACAGGTGGCGCTCGCTGAGTTCAATGCCTTCCGGCAGGTTACGCAGCTCGTCATCAGCACCGGGGCCTTTCATTGCTAGCCACTGGCCATTTGCAGATGGCAGGGGGCGCGTTAGCGTCACGAAATCCACCAAACTGGCAAACGCACGTGAGATCACCTGATCAAAGTGCTGGCCGGTGAACTGCTCTACCCGTGCCTGAGTAGGCGTCACGTTCGTCAGCGCCAACTCCATCACCGCTTGGCGCTGGAAGCGGACTTTCTTGCCATTGCTATCCAGCAGCGTCACCTGAAGTTCGGGCTTCATAATCGCGAGTACCAAGCCGGGTAACCCAGGCCCTGCCCCCACATCCAGCAGCGTTGGGCCGTGAACGTAGGGAGCAACGGCGGCGCTATCCAGTACGTGACGCGAGACCATTTCTTCAACATCACGCACTGCGGTGAGGTTATAAGCCCGGTTCCACTTGTGCAACAGCGCCAGTAAACCAAGCAGTTGCTCTCTCTGTTCAGCGCTAATCACAACCCCTAGCGCTGATAGGCCTTGATCAAGTCGTGATGCAACGCCATTGGGTAAGCTGTTGACCAGCGGCTGGAGTCGACTCATCCGTTGGCCACCTCGGCGTTGGTAATTAGGCGGCGTTTTTTCAGATGCACGAGCAGAATCGATATGGCTGCGGGCGTTACCCCAGAAATCCTGGCTGCATGTGCAAGGGTTTCTGGACGGGTATTGCTGAGTTTTTGGCGAATCTCGTTGGAGAGACCTTCCACCTGGTGATAATCAAGTTCCGCAGGCAGCGGCGTAGCTTCATGACGCTTAAGCTTATCGATCTCATCCTGCTGACGATCAATATAGCCCTGATATTTGGCTTGAATTTGCACCTGTTCGGCCACGGCTTCGTCGTGTACGTCACCGCTTTCCATACCGGGGAGCGAGGTAATATCGGCATACGTCAGCTCAGGGCGTTTCAGCAAATCACTTAAGCAGTACTCTCGGGGTAGCGGCCTGCCGGTTTTTTCAGCGATTTTTTCCGCCGCCGGGCTATTGGGTTGCACCCAAGTGGTGGCCAAGCGTGCAGTTTCCCGCTCGATGGCTTCGCGCTTTTGACTAAATGCGGCCCAGCGCGTGTCGTCGACTAAGCCTAGCTTGCGGCCTTTTTCGGTCAGGCGCAGATCGGCATTGTCTTCACGCAGCAGCAGTCGATATTCCGCCCGCGAAGTAAACATGCGGTAGGGCTCTTTGGTGCCCATGGTGATTAAGTCGTCTACCAAAACGCCGAGGTAGGCTTCATCACGGCGGGGGTACCAAGCGTCGAGCTGTTTAGCGCGGCGAGCGGCGTTTAAGCCCGCCAGTAGCCCCTGGGCACCTGCTTCTTCATAACCAGTTGTGCCGTTGATTTGCCCGGCAAAAAACAGGTTGTGGATAAATTTGGTTTCCAGCGAGTGTTTCAAATCCCGCGGATCAAAGAAATCGTACTCAATGGCATAGCCAGGACGCGTGATGTGTGCGTTTTCTAACCCTTTGATCGAGCGCACCACCTGCAGCTGCACATCAAACGGCAGCGAGGTCGAGATGCCGTTGGGATAGAGCTCGTGGGTATCCAGGCCTTCAGGCTCGATGAACACCTGATGGCTCGATTTGTCGGCAAAGCGGTGCACTTTATCTTCAATCGAGGGGCAGTAGCGCGGGCCGATCCCTTCAATCACGCCAGAGTACATTGGCGAGCGATCCAAGTTACCCAGAATAATCTCGTGCGTGCGCTCGTTGGTGTGGGCGATATGGCAGCTCACCTGCTGGGGATGCATCTCCCGGGAGCCGAGGTAAGACATCACCGGCGTTGGGGTATCGCCCGGCTGCTCTTCCAACTGCGAAAAATCGACGGTTTTGGCATCGATACGCGGCGGCGTGCCAGTTTTGAGCCGGTCAACATGAAACGGCAACGCACGCAGTCGTTCTGCCAGCGCGTTGGAGGGCGGATCACCCGCGCGGCCTCCGCGGCTTTGATCCAACCCGATGTGGATAACGCCACCCAGGAAAGTACCGGTTGAGAGCACGACCGATTCCGCGTGAAAACGAATGCCGGTTTCAGTTACGACGCCGCGCACAGTGTCGTTATCCACAATGAGATCACCTGCCGCCTGCTGAAAAATCGTCAGGTTGGGCTGGTTTTCCAGCATGCCGCGAATGGCGGCTTTGTAGCGGATACGGTCGGCTTGGGCACGGGTTGCACGTACCGCTGGCCCTTTGCGTGCGTTGAGCACGCGAAACTGGATGCCGCCTAAATCCGTGGCTAGCCCCATTGCACCGCCGAGCGCATCAATTTCTTTCACCAAATGGCTTTTGCCGATGCCGCCAATGGCGGGATTGCACGACATTTGGCCAAGCGTCTCGATGTTGTGAGTTAGCAATAGGGTTTGACAGCCCATACGAGCAGAGGCCAGTGCGGCTTCAGTTCCCGCATGGCCACCGCCGATGACAATCACGTCAAAGCGGTCGGGGTAGTTCAAGAGACACCTCGTCTTGTGCCTGTTGGCACGGATGATGTGGTCAGCATATCGGTGCTGTTGGAATAAGCCCGCCAGTATAAACCTCCTGTGGGTAACCGTCAGGTTTTTCCACACCCCAACCAAAGGGTTCAGTCTTTATTAATAACAAAATAAAAATAAATAAGAGAAGTTCTGTTGATGTAGTAACTACTGGTGTGGACAAAATCTGTTGATAAGTCTACTAACGTTAGCTTTATCAGTATTTTACATTGTTGACCTTTAGGTGATTAAGCAGCGGAGTGCCTGCGTAGAAGCGGTGTTGGAGCTGTGGATGAAAGTGCGACTTACCCACAAGGCTGACTGACAACGGGTTATCCACCGCTGGGTACCTGGCTTGTTACCGCACCTGTGAACAACCTGCTTCACATACTCAAATCATGCTGATAAGCGCTCATGGTGGGCTTCGTGGCGAAGTAGCGAGGAGCGTGTAAAAAATAGTATCCACAGGCAAAAAAAATGGCCTGTCATGAAGACAGGCCATTAGATAGGACGTTTTAAGCGCAATATTGGCGATTTAAGAGCGCATGGTTAGCACGACATTAGTGCTTCAGTACCCGTGCCAGGAACGACTGAGTGCGTTCGTGTTGAGGGGAATCGAAGAGCTGCTCAGGGGTGCCTTGTTCGGCAATTTCGCCTTTATGGATAAAGATGATGCGGTCGGCTACCTCACGTGCAAAGCCCATCTCGTGAGTAACAATCACCATGGTCATACCCTCTTTGGCAAGCTCCCGCATGGCGTCTAGCACTTCGCCAATCATCTCGGGGTCAAGGGCTGAGGTTGGCTCATCAAACAGCATGAGGCGCGGCTCCATGGCCAACGCACGCGCCAGCGCCACACGCTGCTGCTGGCCACCGGAGAGCTGGCTGGGGTACTTATTTGCCTGGTCGGCAATACCTACGCGATCAAGTAGCCGCTTGGCAGTCTCTTCGGCATCCTGACGGCTCCAGCCACGCACCTTCATCGGTGCGAGAGTGACGTTATCGAGTACGCTAAGATGCGGGAACAGATTGAACTGCTGAAACACCATGCCCACTTCGGTGCGGATGGTTTGTAGCGCCTGACTGCTTTTACCGTTCGGTAGCAGCGTATTGCCGTCCACATCCAGGCTGCCTGACTGAAACTCTTCTAAGCCGTTGATACAGCGAATGAGTGTGGATTTACCCGAGCCGCTGGCCCCGATGACCACGACGACTTCACCAGGCACAATTTCCAGGTCGATATCTTTGAGTACGTGCAGGCTGCCAAAGTGCTTGTGGAGCTTTTGCATACGCACAATGGGCGTTTGAGTAGAAGTCATTGTGCGCTCCTTATTGTCCGGCGAGGCCGCGGCGCTCGATTTGGCGCAGCACCAGTGAGAGGGTCCAGGTAATGGCGAGATACATCAGCGCCACCATGAAGTAGACCTCCAGCGCAGTGAAGGTAGTGGCGATATAGATCTGCCCTTGGCGTACCAGCTCACTGACCCCGATGACGGAGAAAAGCGAGGTATCTTTGATACTGATAATGCCCTGGTTACCCAGTGGTGGAATCATACGGCGCAGTGCCTGCGGCCAGATCACATAGCGAAACGCCTGCACCCGAGAGAGGCCAAGCGATAGCGATGCTTCCCGCTGGCCGCGCTCGATGGACTGAACGCCGCCGCGCACAATTTCAGAGATATAGGCACCGGAGTTGACGGCAATGGCCGCTATACCCGCTACCAGGGCGTTGATGGGCCCACCCAACAGTTGCGGCAAGCCGTAAAAGATAAACAGCACTTGGACCAAAATAGGGGTGCCGCGGAATACTTCAACATACACAACCGCAGGCCAGCGCAGCCAGCGTACCGGGCTAATACGCAGCAACCCAAAGAAAATACCGATGAAAAAACCAATCGCCAGGCCGCCAAATGAAATCAGTAGTGTCCAGGGAATACCGGGTAACAAGTAGGGGATCGACCCGAATGCAGCCGACCAATCAAACTGAAAGTTAACGTCCACGCGTTATCTCCAGGCAAGAGGAACAACGACACAGGGCCGGGGGTAAATGGCCGCCCGGCCCTGTGGTGAGAGTCGCTTTAAGCGTTGGTTATGGCATATAGCGCTAATTACTCAGCGCTGGGTGCTTCACCGAACCACTTTGTGTAGATCTCATTGTAGGTGCCGTCTTCACGCATAGCGGCCAGCGCTTCGTTGGTCGGCTCTACCCACTCGCTGCCTTTGTGAAATACGATGCCGTACTGCTGACCTTCGTACAGCGGGCCGACGACTTTAGTGCGACCTTCGCCACGGGTTTGTGAGAAGTAAGCTACGTTGGGCGCATCGTAAAGTACGGCGTCGACGTTACGGCCCAGCAGCGCCATGTACATATCGGCGGTGCCTGGGTAGGGCGTGATGTCAGCGTCTTCGCCCAGCTCTTGTTGGAGAAAGTCGTAGCTGGTAGAGCCAATTTTAGTAGCAATGCTCAATCCTTCGAGGTCTTCGAGAGAGGAGACCTCTTCGTTATCAGCACGCACAATGATCCGCAGACCAGAGTCGTAGTAGGGATCAGAGAAGTCAACGACCTGAGCACGCTCTTCGGTGATAGTGGTGCCCGCAATGGCGATTTCTTGACTGCCGGTTTGCACCGCAGGAATGATGCCCGAGAACTCCATGGTGGTGAGGTTGACGTCAAAGCCAGCGCGATCAGCGACTTCATTGATGATGTCCATATCAAAACCGATCATTTCACCGGTATCGGGGTCGAGCATTTCGAAAGGCACAAAGCTTGGGTCAGTGGCCACGTTGACGGTAGGCGTTTGCGCAAACGCAGTGGTACTGCCCAAACCCAGTGTGATGGCGGCCGCAATAGTAGAGGTAGTGAATAGGTGTTTCATTAGTTTCCCCATCTTTTATGTGGTTAGCCGCGCAATTTATAGAATTTTTTTTCTTATAAATTGGCTAGGCAACCGTTATTGACCTTTCAACCTTGGCGAGAAACCGCCAAGGCGTCAAGTCATGGGGAGGGGTTGTCACCAACGTTGGTCACACCATAAACGAGGCGCCACATCCGCACGTGGTAGTGGCATTGGGGTTTTGGATACGAAATCGAGCCCCTGCTAGGCCCTCCTCGTAATCCACTGTGGAGCCTACCAAATACTGATAAGAGAGCGGGTCGACCACTAGCGTTGCATCGCCAAATTCGATGAGTGTGTCGTCTTCGGCAACGCTGTCCGCGAAGTCAAAGCCGTATTGAAAACCAGAGCAGCCGCCACCGGTAACGTACACGCGCAGTTTCAGCGCCGGGTTACTCTCTTCAGCCATTAACGCTTTGATGCGTTTGCGTGCACTGTCTGACAGTAACAGAGGAGTTGGAACAAAAGCTTCTGCACCGCTCATGGGTACCTCCCGCGAGCTTTAAGAACGAATAATCCGTATTAGGGGGTGATTATGGGTAATTCCCAGCAAATTGGTCAACTATTGCTGGGAATTCCTCAAACGTTAGGGCATCAGCGCGGGGGCGTTAAGCCCCATGTGCTCATCAAAGCCAAACATCAAGTTAAGGTTTTGAATGGCTTGCCCAGAAGCGCCCTTCACCAGGTTATCAATGACTGAAAGCACCACAACCGTATTGCCGTTACCCGGGCGGTGGACCGCGATGCGGCAGGTATTGTTGCCTTTGACACTGCGGGTTTCCGGGTGGCTGCCGGCGGGCATGACATCGACAAACGGCTCGTTGGCGTAGCGCTGCTCAAAGAGCGCCTGTAGATCTTCTGGCTCGGCGGTCAGCGTGCTGTAAAGCGTGGCGTGAATGCCGCGAATCATAGGCGTTAGATGGGGAACAAAGGTCAACCCCACTGGGTTGGGCTGCATATCGCCCAAGCCTTGACGAATTTCCGGCAGATGGCGGTGGCCACCCGCGCCGTAGGCCTTCATGGATTCACTAGCCTCGGCCAGCAGCGAAGCAACTTTGGCACCGCGGCCAGCACCGGTCACACCAGATTTGCAGTCGGCAATCAGCTGGTTCGGATCAATTAAGCCAGCTTCTAACAGCGGCAGATAGCCTAGCTGAACGGCGGTGGGATAGCAGCCAGGGACAGCAATCAAACGAGCCGTTTTGATCTTTTCGCGGTGCATTTCGGGCAGGCCGTAAACGGCTTCTTCAAGCAGCTCCGGCGCGCCGTGGGGCTGGTCGTACCAACGGCTCCACTCGTCGGCATCGCGCAGGCGGAAGTCCGCAGAGAGGTCGATGACGCGGGTGCCGTTGGCCAGCAGCTCGCCCGCTAAGGCATGGGCAACGCCGTGGGGAGTCGCAAAAAACACCGCATCCATTGCGCCTAGCGCCTTGGCGTCGGGTTCGCTAAACGCCAGCGTGTCGTAGTGACCGCGTAAATTGGGGTACATGTCGCACACTTTCACGCCCGCCTCTGAGCGAGAGGTGATGGCTTTCACGCTTACCTGGGGATGCTGGGCCAGCAGTCTGAGAAGTTCGACGCCGGTATAACCGGTGCCACCCACGATGCCAACGTTAATCACAAACCACTCCTTGTGCGCTTCGCGCAATCGACGCTTGAATAATTAACAGCCTAATCAGTGTGGCCAGGCTGTTGAAGTGTATCCAGCTATGATACACAAGAGAGCCAGCGCTTAAGAGCGCTGCGCAACGCGAGACAATGAAACGAACAATAAACGCAAGGACGGACGTTGTGGCACGTTTTTCTCGGTCAGATTTCACTCTAGAGAGCTTTCGCCGCCAGTTGGCGAACGTGGATGCCTTACCGCAGCTGTGTGTGCTGGGGTTGGTGTCTGGGGTGATTACTGGGGCGGTGATGGTGGCGTTTCGCCTGCTGCTTGAAGCCGGGGCGATGCTCTATATGCCGGAGGGGGATCCGGAAGCCTTCGAAGGATTGTCACCGTGGCTGAGAGCACTTCTGCCTATCATCGCCGTCACGTTGATTGGTCTGTTGCTCTATCGGCAGCGCTCCGCTGCGCGCAAACTCGGCGTCAGCCATGTGATCGAGCGACTGACCTATCATCAGGGGCGCTTCCCGCTGCGTAACTGGCTCAACCAGTGGTGGGTGGGTGTGGTCTCGGTGCTGGGTGGATTATCTGCCGGTCGGGAAGGGCCTGCGATTCATCTTGGCGCAGCGGCTTCCAGCGGGTTGGGGCTAAAGCTGCGGCTGCCCAATAATAGCTTGCGGGTGTTGGTCGCTTGTGGCACGGCAGCCGGTATTTCGGCCTCGTTCAACACGCCCATCGCTGGGGTGATCTTTGCCATGGAAGTGGTGATGATGGAGTACACCCTGATGAGCTTTATGCCGGTAATTTTAGCCTCGACCATGGGGGCGCTGGTGGCGCAGGTGATGTATGGCAATGCGCCCGCGTTTCGGATTCCTGAGGTGGCGTTAGGGTCGCTGATGAATCTGCCCTGGATCATCATTATTGGCCTCGTGATTGGGTTAATGGCAGGTATCTTTATACACATCTCTCGAAGCCAACGCCTTCAACAACTGCCGCTGTGGATAAGACTAGGTGCGGTGGGTGTGGCAACCGGCGCATTGGCGTGGTGGTTTCCTGAAATCCAAGGCATTGGTTACGACAGCGTGGCGGCAGCGCTGAATAATCAGTTGGCGATCAATGTGCTATTGGCGCTGATGGTTGCCAAGCTGTTGATTACTGCGATTACCGTTGCAGGCGGCGTGCCGATCGGCATTATTGGCCCGGTACTGGTCGCTGGGGCGGCCACCGGTGCACTAGGCGGTATGTTAGGGGGCTGGCTATGGCCTGAGAAAGCTGCTGACCCAGGGATTTATGCCATGCTCGGTATGGCAGCCATGATGGGGGCTGTTCTTCAGGCACCGTTGGCGGCGTTGATGGCACTGCTAGAACTCACTCATACACCGACGATTATGCTACCGGGGATGCTGGTCGTGGTGGTGGCCTGCTTAACGTCGCGGCAGTTGACGGGTTGTGAAGGTTTTTTCATTAGTTCAGTACGCTATGGATTGCATCCGTTACAGCAGCCGCTGATGCAAGCGCTTTCCCGAGTGTCGGTGCCTGCCGTGATGGAGCGTCAGCTGGTGCGTACCGAGCGCATGGTCACTCTCAACCAGGCGCGCCGCCTGCTAGAAGCGAATCCTATGTGGCTGGTAATTGAGCGCTCCAGTGAGGATAAGCCGGTACTGGGGCTAAAGGCAGCAGAGCTTGCCCGCTGGCTGCTGGAGCACGATGAGGCGCTCGATGGAGAAGCGCCGCCGGAGGATGAGTTAATTGATCTTTTGGAGATTCCCGGCCAGCGTCTGGAAATGGCCCCGATTGGTTTGCAGGCCACGCTATCGGAAGCGTTTTTAAAGCTTCAAGACAGCGCGCTTGGGGCGCTTTATGTGGTGCATGGCTATCGACCAAAGCAGCAGCGAATTTCAGGTATCATTACCCGGGGCGCGATCGAGCGTTATTACCACTACACTGACGCTCGGCAAACAGATGCCCGCGAGACCGATTCCTAGCCATATGCCACCGCCTAAGGAGAGACCATGTACGAATGGGTAAAGGCTATTCACTTGATGGCCGTTGTTACTTGGTTTGCCGCACTGTTCTACCTGCCAAGACTTTATGTGTACCACGCCATGGCACGCGACAAAGGTGATGAGCAAGCGATCACTTACTTTAAAACCATGGAGCGCAAGCTTTACCGTGGCATCATGACCCCGTCGATGATCCTGGTACTGATTTTTGGGGGCTGGATGCTCTATTTGGTGCCCGCCTGGTTTAGCCAAGGATGGATGCACGCCAAGCTTACCTTGGTGGCACTGTTAATTGCTTACCACCACGTTTGCTTGATTTACCTTAAACAGTTTGACCAGTCGCGTTGTACCAAGAGCCACGTATTTTTTCGCTGGTTCAATGAAGCCCCTGTGATTGCGCTGGTCGCGATTATTCTACTGGCGGTAGTGAAGCCCTTTTGATGCGCCAACCCCTTCCCCCTGTCGTTTTAGTGCTAGCGGGTCATGACCCCACGGGCGGTGCCGGACTGGTCGCTGATAGCGAAGCCATTGCTGCCTGTGGCGGTTGGGCGGTGACGATCCCCACGGCGATGACCGTGCAGAACTGCCATAACGTGTCGCGGGTAATGCCAGCCGACCCCGGCGCGATGTGCCAAATGGCCGAAGCTGTCGGTGATATGCAGATTGCCGCGATTAAGCTTGGTCTGCTGGCGGATGAAGCTACGCTACGCGCTGCGGAGCAGATTATTCGTCGCTTTCCAGGGGTGCCCGTGGTTGCTGACCCGGTTCTCAAAGCAGGGGGAGGCACTATGTTATCCACAGAGGCTTTGCAGATGCTTTATCGTGACCGGCTGCTACCCCTTGTGGATATCTTAACGCCGAACCGCTTTGAGTTGGCGGCGCTGACACCGGAAATTCTAGAGACCCATGACGACACTGCCCGGGCGGTATCACTGCTGTCACAAGGTTGCCAAGCGGTGCTGGTGACAGCAACGGATGACCCCTTACCCGGTTCAGCCGAGCAGGTGGTGCATACGCTGCACTCGCCCGATACCACTCGCCAGTGGCAGTGGCCGCGCCTACCGGACGTCTTTCATGGTTCCGGCTGTACACTCGCGTCAGCCTTAGCAGCGCGTCTAGCGGTAGGTGAGCGCTTACCAACGGCGTGTGAACAGGCCCAGCACTTTACCTGGGAGAGCTTGTCTCACGGCTACCAGCCACCCAGTGGCCAGTGTTTGCCGAATCGCTTGCCACGCCCTGTGCGCTTTTGATCTCATTGGTAGTAAGACATTTATATTGAGGATGCCATGACCACATCTGCTGAACTGTTCGACCTCGCGAGTCGCCATATCCCTGGGGGCGTGAACTCTCCCGTCCGTGCCTTCAAAGGGTTGCACCGCCCGCCGGTATTCATGGAACGTGCGCAGGGCGCTTACCTCTTCGATGTCGAGGGCAACCGCTACGTCGATTACATCGGCTCTTGGGGGCCGATGATTACCGGTCACGCCGATCAAGACGTATTGGCGGCCGTACGTGCGCGGTTGGATAATGGGCTCTCGTTCGGTACCCCCACGGCCGTGGAAACCACCATGGCCGACCTAATTTGCGACATGATTCCCTCCATGGAAATGGTGCGCATGACCAGCTCGGGCACCGAAGCGACCATGTCAGCGATTCGGCTGGCGCGGGGCACCACGGGTCGCGATAAGATCGTCAAGTTCGAGGGTAACTACCACGGCCACTCGGACTCCCTGCTGGTAAAAGCGGGCTCCGGTGCTTTGACCCACGGCGAGCCCAGCTCTCCGGGCGTGCCGGCCTCGCTGGCCGAGCACACCATCACACTCTCCTACAACGACCCAGAGGGGGTGGAAGCGTGCTTTGCAGAGATCGGTGAGCAAATTGCCTGCATCATCGTCGAGCCGGTGGCGGGCAATATGAACTGCATTCCGCCTCAGCCAGGTTTCTTGGAAACCCTGCGCCACGTTTGTAACGAGTACGGTAGCATCCTGATTTTTGACGAAGTGATGACCGGATTCCGGGTTGCCCTTGGTGGTGCCCAGGCTTACTACGGTGTCACGCCGGATCTGACTTGCTTGGGTAAGATCGTTGGTGGCGGTATGCCGGTCGGTGCGTTTGGCGGCAAGCGCGACATCATGCAGAACATCTCGCCGCTGGGGCCGGTATATCAGGCGGGCACGCTGTCGGGGAATCCGCTGGCCATGGCTGCCGGGGTGGCGCTACTGACCAAGCTGCAGGTGCCGGGCTTCCACGATGCGCTGAGTCAGCGCGTGCAAACGCTGTGTAACGGCCTGCAAGAGCGCGCCAATGCGGCGCGGGTACCGATGATGACGCAATCCGCAGGTGGTATGTTCGGCGTGTTCTTCACCTCGCAGTCCCGTGTGGATAACTTTGCCCAAGCCACGGCGTGTAATCCCGATGCCTTCCGCCGCTTCTTTGGCGCAATGCTGGATCATGGCGTCTACCTTGCGCCTTCTGCCTACGAAGCTGGCTTTATGTCGAGTGCCCACACACCGGAAGATATTCAGCTAACGTTGGATGCTGCAGAAAAAGCCTTTGCTGTTATGTAACACTAGGTAACTGGTGGTTAGAACGCCTGCTACACTGCAAGAGCCGCTCATGTTGAGCGGCTCTTGTGGTTAATAAGGTAGCTAACATGAAACGATCATTGGCTTGGCACGTTTCACGACGATACGGCACGCTGTTTATCGCCGTACTTACCCTTGGCTTGCCCATCTCAGGGTTAGCCGCACAGGAGCAGGATATGACCCAAATCCACATCACCATGAGCGGCTCTCCCGGCGCAGAATTCTCAGCCCACTGGCGCATTACCCATAACGGCGAAACTGTCGAACATCCTGAAACCCGCGGCACTGTACCCGCAGAATTCACCTTTGAAGGCGACACCCTAGAAGGAACGGTCAAGTTGTTGAGTGACGACGAGCGGCTAGAGGTCGATATCGTCAAAGGCAGCAACCGCTCGCGCTCCTCGACCCAAGGCAAGGGTGGCACGCTGACGGTGGTGGTGCGTTAAGGCATAAAAAAACCGCCCCGGAGGGGGCGGTTGGAGGAAAAAAACTTAGACTAATACTGATAGCTGTAAGCAGTGTTACTATTCCCTGTCTGGGTAACTGTAGCAGTGCCGTTGTTCGCGCCAAGTTGATCAACTAGCGAATAGTTCGTATCCCCTATTTGGGTAACAGTTGCAGTAAAGTTACCAGTCGACCCATCTTGAGTGATGAATGATTCGTTGTAATCACCAACCTGGGTAAGGTAAGCGATATTATTGGTAGTAGTGCCTTGTGAGCCTTGAATAATCTCAGACTCGTTTCCTGTTCCATTTTGTAATGAGTAAGCTTCTTGCCCCAATCCACTGCCAGAACGCTGTACGATGTAACTCTCGTTAAAACTACCAAGTTGTGCTGCAAGGGCTATATTGTCAGAGCTTAACTGACGGATACCACTACGGTTGTCAGTGCCATCTTGGAAAATACCAGCAACGTTATTTTCAGCAGCGCCACCAACGTTCGCTTGGCTGATAAAGGCGTCGTTACTTGAGCCATCCTGTAGTACGCCTGCATAGCTATTGTCCGCACCATTTTGTTGAATGCGAGAACGTTGGTCAGAACCAAATTGCGCAACACCAGCAACGCCACTTTGCGTAATTTGTTGGTCTACATCTGAGTATTGATTACTCCCTTCCTGGTAGACTCCTGCTATAGAATCTTGGCTGTCTTGAAAAACACGTGAATCAGCTGTACTGCCATTTGCTTGGAATACGATAGCGGAGTTTCCACTTCCATTTTGCTGGGTGTTGATAGTCACTCCCGCTGGATCATTAATTGTTACTACTGATACATCGTTCAGGTTATCATTTAATTGGTCTACATCAGCATTGGCAAGTGCTGCGCCTGAGATAGAAAAGCTAATAGCGGCAGCGAGTGTGGTCATTTGAATTTTCATGGTCTTTCCCCTTTGTTTCGATCAACTTGCTTTGGTGGTTAACTGAGAAGCCAGGTGCGACTCAGTTGATATCGATAGTGACCGGTCGTGAAGTGCCCGAGTAGTTTTGTTGGTGGACATTTACATCGCGTAGGCCACTGCCCGATTGTGAAATCATTAGGTTACTGTTAAAGCCAATTTGAATAGCGTTCAGTGCAACTCCAACACTGTTCCCTTCTTGAATAGCCGTAACGCTATGGTTATAGCCTTGCTGAACAATCACGCCAATGTTGTTGCCATTGTGCTGGATCAAATTGGCCTGATTGTTATATCCAGTTTGTTTAATGTAAGCGAAGTTTTTAAATTGGTAATTCGCTGAACGAGATTGAACAACGCTCGCGCTGTTACTGGTGCCTTGCTGTTGAATGATACTCACATTGCCTTTTAAATGGCTGACACCTTGAGACTCTACGTATTGCGTGACTCTAGACATGCTGCCAATGAACTGGTCGTTTGCTGAAGCGTCTAGATTGAAGCTGGTTAGTAAGACACCCATCACCAATGCCGTACAGGAAGCTACGGATCCTGTCTTATAAAGGGCTGGCAATTGGTTAAACGGTTTCATTGGGTTTTCCTTTTGAAACGTTATATTTCTTTTTGCTTCCTGTGTTGAGTTTGGACGATTTCAAAGAAGGCGCTATCGGAAATTTTTCTAATCCTTAACTTATAAAGTTGGTGTTTTTTATGAATATATAGGTTATGGTTTTAATCTTAATTGATGAGTTTTTTAATACTAGTACCTATAGCCTGAAAGATAGAAGCCTTTAATAAAAAAGCCGCTTAAGGAAGCGGCTTTGATTAATAGATAGAATAGCTACTTAAAGCATAGGTATAGGTTCGTTGAGGTAGTCACCTAGAACCGTATCCTGTAGATTGGTTCCTGGTGATAAGTTCCAAAGACGGTTTTCCACCCCACGTGCAATCAAGTGAATCACCGCAGACTCGATAGCGGACATCACCGCTAACTGTACAGGTTCGTTCGTGGTGATACCTGCCTCTGCCTCTAGCAAACGCCTAAAGTCGATAAACCGGTACACGCCGGCTCGGAGTTCTTTGGAGTAGATAGTTTTGGTGGTGGTGACGTTGGCAAGTATTTCACCGGTGGATATTTCTACCGCACGCAAATTGACGGTTACTTGGTCTACTTGATATTGACCTGATGCACCGATACCGAAGTACTCCGCTCCCGCTCCTCCTGTTCGAATATTGGATTCATAAGCGATGATTCCTCCTTCGAGCATGACGGAAGCCGCGCGTAGTGACGGCAAGGTATCGGGCTGGCCAAAACGCTCGAACTCAGCGCGAATGATGCGTCGCTCGGTTAATAGGTTCTGTAAGCCTACCCGTTCCAGTGGTATGAACCAGCCTGAATCAGCGAGCGCGCCGGTGAGCATAGCAGCGGCCCCTTGGGTGACGGCCGTTGAAAAGGTGCTAGCCGGGGCGGGTCGATATTGTCCGGTTTGGTCTCGAAAATCATACACAGAGACAAAGATTTTTCCGGCGGGAGGTGGTAACGACACCAGGTCTTGATAGGTAGCACCTCTTGGTGTCAGCGTTGCTTGTGCCCCCTCTAAATTTTCCGACGTGGCTACCATCCCAGCGCATCCGCTGAGTAACCCAGCAATGACGATCGAGGCAATTATTTTCATGTTGTTCCCCTGAATAACTTAAGCCGTACTTTTTTGTTACTCGTACTTTTGATCATTAAGGGTTGAATAAACCGCCTACGCTAATTTCAGTCACGTCGCCGGTTATTTTATCGACGACACGAACCACTAACTGTCCGCTACTATCACTGACGACAACGCCAAACTCGTCGCTATCGAAACTACCTTCGTCGACTTCTCCACGACTGACATCAGAAATCAATTGGGAGATCAACCGGCTCTCCAAGTTTTGTAGTAGACGTTCCGTTGATGATAGAGACTGTACACTGCGTGTGTTCGGGTCCGTCGTCGTGTCCTGTGCCTGTGCTTTACCTAATAAGTAGCTACCCACAAAAGGGTCACCACCAAACGAAGGGTTGATGGGCTGATAGATCAAGTTGCCTGCCTGTGCTTGCGTTACCGCTATCGTCATTAGCCCTATGCTGGCGACTTTCTTTAACGTTTTCATCAAAATATCTCCTCTTTCCCCAAGTCTCTGTCCGAGGTCAAAGCGGCTGAGAGCTGTTGTTGGAGTAGTGCGTCTTCGACGATTTTTACAGCGTCTCCCGCTACGCGATCAGCCTCGCTGATTCTTGGAGAAAGCTGCGTTCTAAAGTACATCCGGCTGCCTTCCATGACCCATACCTGACTGCCCCATCGAGCATCAGGGCGCTCTTGAATGGTGATAGTGGCATTGCCGATGATGACGTTATCCATTGCTCGCTGGCTAAATGCTCGGTAGAACGTTTTTCCTGCCATAGTGATGGTACGGTCCACCATGATTCCGGTCAGTTCACTACTGCCAGTTGACCGGCCTTGTATCTCTGGTCCGTCCGGGCTCGATAATTGGTTAATCGCATCTACCTCGGCCTGCTCATTTCTAGCAAGTGACGATGTATCGACGGGCTCATTTGATTGAGCGTTAGCAATGCTTGTTAAACACCATAAGAGAGCAATAGAAATTTTATGCTTAGCAGCCATGATGCTTATCTCTCATTGAGTCATTGCGGATGCCGCTGCAGGCTGCGCGCCGTTTCGATATTAGGCAAAATGGGTCCCAGGTTTTGATGGATCCAATTGAGCGCTTGAATTCGATTGTGCACGTTGATTTTTCGAAAGATGTTGTAAAGGTGCGATTTGACCGTGTGCTCGCTGACAAAGAGTTTGTCGGCAATCTGCTGATTCGAAGAGCCTGCACTGAGTAACGAAATGATCTCCATTTCTCGATTGGTCAAGCCACAGGCAGGGCGAAACGCGTTGCTTTGGTACTTTCGGTAAAAAAGAATCAAACGGGCCATCAAATCCCGCGACATCCACAGCTCCCCCTCCAACAGCGCGTGGATACCTTTACAAATCACTTCCAGACTTTCGTTACGATAAAAGACCCCCTTGAGTTGGGCACAAGACAAAGCCTCCAGCGCGTGGTCCATATCGCGGATGTTGAAAGCGGCCAGTGAGGTTTTGGCCAGGCTATCGGGAAGGTTTTCCTGCCACTCGGGTAGCGCCTCTACGCCGATGTGATCGCTATCGATAAGGATCAGCAGTTTGTTGGGAAGGGTGGCAGGCAGCGGCCTGCGCGGTGAATGAATGCTGACCGTACAGCCCGTGTGTTCGTGTAAATAGTCGGCAAAAAGCTGCGACTGGGGGCTTTTTTCGGTGACGATGTACACCAAGCCGTGCGTTTTTTCTTGGGACATTGGGGAGGCCTCATGAGCGTAAAGCGTGAATAGGTGACCAAATGAGTGTTGCCTATAAGCTACATTTCGTAAAGATTTGTTATCAAAATAATTATAAAAGTAATTTGAACTTTGTTATTACTTTTTTGGAATATATAGTTCAAGCTATTGTTTTTAGATGCATTTAATAGTGGGTAATGGTCAATGAATGCGCTGAGCGACAAGATACACTGAGTAACATTGAGTCGCCTTTAGCTGTGTTCTCTATAGGCGTAAACTGACCCCATCATGTGAAGGAGTCGCCCCCTATGAATGCAGCCAATACGCTCGTTTTAGCCAGTGGAAATTCTGGAAAATTAAAAGAATTCAATCAGTTGCTATCACCTCTTGGGCTGGATGTTCGCCCCCAGGCGGAGTTTGGCGTCCACGACGTCGAAGAAACAGGGCTGACCTTCGTAGAAAATGCGCTGTTAAAGGCCCGTGAAGCGAGTCGCGTAAGCGGGTTACCGGCGCTCGCCGATGATTCCGGTCTGGAGGTCGATGCCTTGAATGGGGCACCGGGTATCTATTCCGCTCGTTACGCGGGCGAGCCGAAAAGCGATCAACGTAACAACGAGAAACTGCTGGCAGCGCTGAGTGAGTGCGCGGAAGGCCAGCGCACGGCGCGTTACTGGTGTGTGTTGGTCTATTTACGCCATGCAGAAGATCCGGTACCGGTGATCGTTCAGCGTAGTTGGGAAGGAGAAGTATTGGCTCATCCGCGTGGCGAGGGCGGTTTTGGCTACGATCCGCTGTTCTGGCTACCCGATCAGGGGATGAGCGTGGCAGAACTGCCCAGTGAAACGAAGAACCGCTTGAGCCATCGAGGCCGTGCGTTACACACGTTGGTGGACATTCTGAAGGTGGCGCATGGCTAATCGATTGCCGCCGCTCTCGCTTTATATTCATACGCCGTGGTGTGTTCGCAAATGTCCTTACTGCGATTTCAACTCCCATGAGCCCGACAACCGCGAACTTCCCGAAGCGGCCTATTTGGCCGCCTTGCTGAGTGATTTGGACGGCGATTTGGCGCTGGCGTCTGGCCGTACTCTTCAAACCATTTTTATTGGTGGCGGCACGCCTAGCTTGCTATCGCCGACGTTTTATCGACAGTTATTCGATGGCATTCGTGAGCGGCTCGCCTTTTCGCCTAGCATTGAAATCACCCTGGAAGCCAATCCAGGCACGACCGAGCAGCAGCGGTTCATTGGTTATCGGGAAGCCGGTATCAATCGATTGTCTTTGGGGGTGCAGAGTTTCCGCCCCACTCAACTGAGTGCGTTGGGGCGAATTCATACCGGCAACGAAGCGGTGACTGCCATCGGTGAAGCCAGAGCGGCGGGATTCGATAACCTCAATATCGATCTCATGCACGGCTTGCCCCAACAAACACCTGAGCAAGCCATGGAAGATATTGATCAGGCGCTTGCCCTCGATCCTGAGCATCTTTCGTGGTACCAACTCACCCTGGAGCCCAATACGGCGTTTTTTTCTCACCCTCCTCCTTTGCCGGAGGAGGAGGCGTTGTGGGACATTCAGGAAGCAGGTCACCAGCGTCTTGAACAGGCTGGCTTAAAGCGCTACGAAATTTCCGCTTATGCCCGCCCAGGGCTACAGAGCCGCCATAACCTGAACTACTGGCGATTTGGCGACTACCTGGGGATTGGCGCAGGCGCTCATGGAAAACTCACCCAAATAGACTCCCAGGGGGCGTGGCAGATTGAGCGGCGTTGGAAAACACGCCAACCCGATGCCTACCTGCGTCGCGCTAACGACCCACGTGGTTTTGTGGCAGGTCAGCAGCTCATCGAACCCCTGGAGCTGCCCCTTGAGTTTGCCATGAACGCGCTGCGTTTAACCGAAGGGGTACCATTGGCGGATTGGGCGGCTCACACTGGCCAACCAGAGGCACTGTTACTTGCGCGTTTACACAGTGCTCAAGAAAAAGGACTTTTAATGGAAATGCCTGAAAAGCTGCGTGCATCGCCTCAAGGTCTATTATTCTTAAATGAGTTGCTGGCCTTAATCAGCGAAGAGTGATCAGTACAAGTGAAGTGATCAGTACAAGTGACCAGCGATCAATAAGGCAATAACCCAATCATAAGCAAGGAGTGAGTGATGCGTATTTCTCGACTACTGACCCCACTGGCAGCGGCGATATTACTGGCTGGCTGCGCGACGTCCGATCCTTACGGCGGTCAAACGCAGCGCTCTAGCACCGCGATGGGCACTGGTATTGGTGCTGCGATTGGCGCGGCTGCCGGTGCGCTTTCTGGCGATGGCAGCACCAGCCGCCGTGACCGTGCGCTCATTGGCGCCGCAGTAGGCGCGGCTGCCGGCGCGGGTATGGGTGCTTATATGGACCGTCAAGAGCAGCAGTTGCGTGACAATCTGCAAGGCTCGCGTATTGAAATTGACCGCCGTGGCGATGATATTGTGCTTAACATGCCTAGCAGCGTCACGTTCGGGTTTGATTCCGCTGAACTCACAGCTGATGCGCGCAGCGCCCTGAACGAAGTGGCGAATGTTCTCACTCAGTACACCGATACTCGTGTGAACATTGCAGGCCACACGGATAGCACCGGGGATGCCAGCTACAACCAGCGTCTCTCTGAGCGTCGTGCTCAGTCGGTCGGTAACTACCTGAGCCAGAACGGTGTTTCCTCTATGCGCTTAAACACTATGGGCTACGGTGCTAATCAGCCGGTGGCTAGCAATGCTACCGAGCAGGGCCGCGCGCAGAACCGTCGTGTAGAAATCACCCTGACGCCTACCGGCAGCGGCCAGTAATATGCGTTAATCTCGGCATTGCCGTCCAACGCCCGCTATGCTCACATAGCGGGCTTTTTTTTTGTTCAATTGCTAGCGAGCTGCCATGCTGTCGTATCAACACGCCTACCACGCCGGAAACTTTGCCGATGTCCAGAAGCATTTAACGCTTTTTGCGGTGGCTGATTATTTATTACGTAAAAAATCAGCAATTACATATGTTGATAGTCATGCGGGGAGAGGCCTCTATCCGCTAGCCACCAAAGAGACCCAGCGGCTTCAAGAGTATCGGGAAGGCATCGCTCCGCTCTGGCAGGCCCAACAGCAGCTGAGCGACCCGTTGCTTAGCCGTTGGCTTACCGCTTTGAATTCAGCACAACCCAACGCTGATGTGCTATCTCACTACCCGGGGTCACCCTGGTGGCTTGCTAAGGCGCTACGTGACCATGACCAACTGCGTCTATTTGAACTACACCCGGGTGAGCATGAACATTTGAGTGGCCAGACGCTGCCAAAGCAGGCACGTCGCGTATACGGCGATGGGTTGCAGGGGCTGAAACAGTTGGTGCCGGTGGCGACGCCACGAATGTGCGTGTTAGTAGACCCTAGCTACGAGCGCAAAGCGGAGTATCAAGAGGTTGTCGACGCGGTTGCTTATACCCTGGAAAAAGTGCGCCACGCCGTGTTGATGATTTGGTACCCGCTGCTGCCTGCTGGGCATCACGAAACGTTGCTCAGCGGGCTTGAAGCGAGCGGTATTCGTAAAATTTGGCACAGCGAGCTGCTGCTACGGGCCGCGGGGGAGAGTGCGCACGGGATGTACGGTAGCGGCATGGTGGTCATCAATCCGCCCTGGGGGCTGGATGAGCAGCTTGCTGCAGCGATGTCGCAGGTGACACCACTGCTGGGGAGCGACAGCCACTACCGCGCTAAATGGCTTGTAGGTGAGTAGTGGCGGCGAGTGGCGGCGGCGAGTGGTGGGGACTATTTACCGATGCAGAATGTATAAAACACTTTAAAAACATAGGTTTATGAGGATCGTGGAGCACTATTGGAGTGCTGAAATTTGCGAAAAAAAGTGTAAATATTGGCAAATTTCCTCGGCGTCGGCCCCTGACGACCCATTTTAAACTGGGATAAGTGGGAAACTAGGAGCCTTGTATACGCTTTTATCTCTATGAAATCAGTGCCTTGAGATCGCTATTTCAGCCCCTTCTGCCAAACAAAATTATAGTAACATCGTTTTCTAAACGGATCCGTTCTCATTTTGAACGGACTTGACGCACAACGTTGTTGTGCATAAAATGACTAAAAAGCGATCAGGTAACTATGGCGGTTGAATTCAGGGATATATGGCTGGAGGCTTTCTACGACGAAGACCAAAGCCACAAGAAAATACCCAGCACTATTGAAGGCGCTCTGTTCAGAAAGATTCAGATTCTGGATGCCGCGACGCAGGAGTCAGACTTGAGGATTCCGCCGGGTAACCGTTTTGAACATTTGCAGGGAAACCTTTCTGGATGGTGTTCCATTCGGGTTAACAAACAGTATCGCCTGATTTTTCGCTGGGAAGATGGCACCGCCCAAGATACATATCTAGACCCGCATGTTTACAAGGGCTAGAGGAGGTTATGGTAATGAGGAATACAAAACGTCGTCCAGTGACAGTTGGCGAAATGCTGGTCAGCGAGTTTCTGGAGCCGATGAACATCGAAATCAGTGAACTTGCCGAAGCAATGGGTGTGCACAGAAATACACTCAGCCGGATTGCGCATGACAAAGGCACGCTGACAGCACCCATGGCCATCAAACTCGCAGCGGCTTTGGGGAATACGCCAGAGTTCTGGCTGAATGTTCAGCACGCAGTTGAGTTATGGGATGTTCGTCATCGTGCCTATGAGCAGGAAGCGAAAAATGTGAAACGGGTAAAGCCGCAAGTACTGCCACTAAAGCAGGCCTGAAGAACATATCGGGTTTCCATCTGTTCACTGTGTCCCTCAACCTCTAGAGCAGTCGGGTTTTCGGCCAGGAGTGAGCAAACTGATACCCCATTGCCTTGTAGCCTTTCTCGCGCTTTCGGAACATGCGTTCAAGCATTGGCAGGCTGTTGTCCAGGTAGTCGTAGACAGTAACTTCCTGCTTACCGTCGGCATCCCGGTGAATCCTGCCAGCATACTGCGACAGTGTTCCTTTCCAGGCGATGGGCAGAGCCAGAAACAAAGTGTCCAGCCGAGGCAAGTCAAAACCTTCACCAATGTATTTCCCGGTTGCAACAATAACTTGAGCTTCGTGCAACTGCGATTCGGCAGCCCGGCGTTCCTTGACGCGCATCCCGCCGCGCAAAACAACCGACGATATAGACTTAGCTTCCAACAATGTTGCCAGCGTCTTAGCATGCTCTCTTCGTTCGGTCAGCAAAAGACAGTTGGCCTCGTTTTGAACGCAGCGTACGACATCCCGAACTATATCCTGATTCCGGGCAGTGCTATGGGAGAGCCAACGGTAGACGGATGCTATGTGTGGTCGTTCACCGTTATTTTGAAAGATGTCCGTCGGTGGCGTTTCATGACGTTCTCGAACGATGACACGCTGGACAAACTTAGACCCATGTTCAGCCCTGACTTTGTGACGAACGGGTCCTGCGACCATAAACATGATTTTTTGGTGGCCATCCTGACGGTCAGGCGTTGCGGTGAGGCCTACAACATATCGGGCGCTGACTTCGTTAAGCAGCATTTCATAACGGGGAGCTGAAATGTGATGGCATTCATCGATGATGACCTGCCCGTATTCCCGGACTTTACTTGAGACCGTATTATCTTTCTTGTTGATCAGGCTTTGATAGGTAGCAACGTCGATCTGACCAGTAGGTTTCTTTTTGCCACCGCCAATCACACCTACGGAGGCACCCTCAATAAAGGTCTCCAGGCGCTCCTTCCATTGATCCAGTAACTGACGACTGTGAGTGAGGATCAGCGTGTTTACATGCCGCTTGGCGACAATGCCAATAGCGGTTACGGTTTTGCCGAAAGCGGTCGGAGCATGAAGTATTCCGGTATCGTGATCGGCAAGCGCCGTCACAGCCTTTTTCTGATCACGACGCAGCGTTGCTTTCAGGCTGACTTCAGGCAGCAACTGGCCGGGCATTCTGCGGTCATCGATTTCTACCGATATTCCCTGTTCGTGCAACAATGCCTGAAGATCATCAAAACAGCCTCTCGGTACCGAGATATAACCTTGCTCAATCCGGGCACATGATATGTAACGAGGGATGCCATGAGTTGAAAATCGAAGTGCCTGGGTTTTGAAAAATACTGGATTGGCAAAGCTCGCCATGCGCTTTATTCGTGCCGCCAGTGTCCCGGGTATGTCTGACAACTTCATATAAATGTGATTGGCCAGGGTAAGCGTGATGCTCTCGGGACATCCTGAAATTATCCCAGTATCGACCGGTAAAGCTTGTTCCCACGGTAACGCAACTTCTGCTATCGCATCGGAATCAGGCTCATTTCCAACCATATCTCGAAGCTGAGCCAGCGAAACGGTCTTTTGCTGACTAAGTAGCGCCCACTGATCCGGATACGGGGTTAGCTTATCGTCGACGAATACAGTACATCCACGACTTCGCGCCTCATGCTGAAGCGGAAGGGCAATCAAATTGCCAAATCCACCATCGGGCATCGTATCCTGGTTGGGGAATAGCCGGTCATAAGAATCGAAGGACAGGCCTGGGTGGCGTTCCATAGCTTTGTCCAGCAGCTTGAACCCCAAAGCCCTCGCGGACCAGGCTGGAACGGCGTCCGAAAAGAAGACCCATAGATGGGCACCCGCACCGGACCGGGAGATCTCTACAAGATAAGGGACACCTTCATCACGACAAGCCTGGGCCAGCGCACGAACATCTGCTCTCCAGTCCTCCTTATCAAAATCTACAGCCAGCAGATAACAGGAACTGTCCGGCAACAATGGGTATAACCCTGCTACATGCTTGCCGGACAGGTGGTCATACACTGCACTGAAATCCAGAGGCTTGAACTTTTTGTGAGGGCACTCGCCGCACTTGATCCGGGGTTTCTGACAGATACCCTGTACCCACTCATTTGCACAGGCGACAGCATAACCGGAACGTCCATTCGAGCTACTTTCCCAGCGAACCGCATAGACATCCTGTCGGCCGCGAAAGAGCCCCCGGAATAACTCAGCTTTTTGATTGGGAGTCAATTGCATTGATGTGGGTGATTGTGCAGCTCGCTGAAGCTCGTTCCTCCAGGAAAGTAAGGCTACTTTTTCCTTCTCAAGCTCAGATAACCTCAATGCGATGGCCGCAAGCTCTTCTTCTACTTGGATAAATGCCTCCCAACGCTAAATCAGTCAAACACAATAATCTTTCTTTGAATATTTGACTGATCCTATCAGATATAGATTCCTAATCAGTAAAACAAATGACCGCGTTTTCTTACCAGTAAACAGCCGGAGTCAATAAGAATGGCCCCGCGACCTTGGTTCCGGGTCATCCAGAATAGCACCAGCCACCGCCGTCAGAGTAATTGCGGCGACGCTGTCCATATGTAACCTCTGCTGATCAAAAGTGCTATTTTCTTTTATAGCCAAAGATATGCCTGCCCCGCCAACTTTTCGCTACGTCCGGTTTTGAACTTTGTCCTGTTAGTACAAACTATTGATTTAAAAGAATTATTTTTAGTTTTCCTCTTGCATATTCTCAACCTCATGAGAATATTTAATGAAAGCAGGAGGACATAATGAAAAGATTAGCACCCTTAACTACAGCAATACTGGCCGCTGCCCTGGTTGGCTGCGCGGCCACCCCACGAGCCTACAATCCAGAAGAGTCTCGGGCTTTGAACCTGGCAAGAGCCGGTGGCATCTACGATATGGACTTGCGTGATTCTGGGGATGGCTCTCGCTCCTACAGCAAAGGCATGTCGGTGCCATTACTGAATCTCGCCAGCCTGGCGACTTCATTCGATGCACCGCTTCGACATCTCTCGGGTAGCCAAACGTTTCTGTTCAACGCTACTGACATCATGATGACACCGGATGATCCGTCGGCGAGACCAAGCCTGATGGGATGGATGCCTGCGTCGATGGCCACTTCGGAGGCTCAGGCATATGAGCAGTATGTGGATCTGGTGGACCAGGCCATCCGATTAGCTGCCAATGATATGGCGTTGAGCGCCACCAAACTCAGTAACGTGGAGACGCCTGAGATTGATGGCCATCCACTGATGCTCTGGTCCATTGAAAGCACTGAGCATGGATGCGGTGCAGGTCAATGTGTGGTTGCTTACAACATCAAAACGCCGAATCTCTGGAAGTCTCCAGCCTACGTGGAAGGTGCTGAGCCCGAAAGCTACAACATCGCGGCTAATCATCCAGAGAATTATTCTCGCCTCGTTTTCCGGCAATCAGGTGAGCAACTCAGCTTCCCTGTGGATGAGTTCTATCGCACGGTCAGTGGTGCCTTACCATCCTGGATGTTGATGTATTTTCCTCCCGGCACCGTCATCCAGGATAGCGAACCGCTGCCGTACCCTGTGCTTTACGAGCAGGGCCAGCGACTGATGTTCAAGGAGCCAGATCATGAGTGACTGGCATGATGAACTTGAGTTCGCTCTGTTGCCGCTTGAAGACGCCAAAATCGATAGCGACTGCATGACCTTTGTGATCAGCAATGCCCTGAGCGAGCAAGGCATCTTCCATCAATGTCGTATCGGATACGCAGAGGACCGGCTGAGCCGAATAGCCACCGCTCCCCATTGCTGGATTGAGCTCGAACAGGGCTGGTGTATCGATCTGCGGCTCAGACAGTGGCTGGGTGATGAGGACGACCTCCCTCATGGCGTATTTCAGCCATCCAACTATCCGCGCGTTCGATATCAAGGCACTGCGTGGCTGGTTTCACGCCTGAACACGGAAGATTTGAGGGCGATGACAAATGATGCCTACAGCAAGGTGAAACTGCCATGGCTGGCCGGGCAAGCCGCTGCGGCCTGACGTCGGGCAAAACTTGCATTTTCTCAGGTTCTGGTAGCTTCGAAGTAAAGATCTATCGGGGACTGAAACCATGGTGAGGGTGATAAAAATAGTAGCAGTGGGGCTCGCCGGGATCGGCGTTGTGGAGCTCGCCTTAAGGGGTACCGATGCAGCGCTTTACGCATGGTATCTATTGTTCCTGCTTTGGGTGGTCGTACTGCTCATTCGCTTCGCAATGGCCGCAGTCGATGCTTACAAGACGGTTTTCGACAAGGGACCCGATGGGGAAATGACGTTTCCTGAATTCGAGAAAAAGATGGCGTCGTTTAGTCGAGGCGGTGGTAGGGAAGAAAACGGTCCAAGCAGCACGACAACCTCCGACACCGGGAGTCAAGAAGGCGCAGGCGATCTGTTCGATGACTTCAGAGTCAATCCGATCCTCCGGGAGGATGATCCGTTCGGGCAGTTTTTCGACTCTTGAGGTGGTTCCTTATGGGTACACATCAGGAGAACCAACAATTCAGGCCGTTCAACATGACAAGGAACCATTTAAAACAGACCGGCCAAGCGGAACCACTTATAACAGACTGAGGAGGCATTAATGTTTATACGCGCCTATTTGAGAGCATCGACCCAGGAACAAAATGCCGAGCGGGCCAAAGCATCGCTAATCCAGTTTGCCGAGCAACACGGTCAGCGCATTGCTGCCTTTTATACCGAGAATGTCTCCGGAGCCACATTGCATCGCCCCGAACTGATGCGACTGATTGCCGAATCCGGTGAAGGTGACATTGTACTGGTGGAGCAGATAGACCGGCTTGCCCGCCTTAAACAGCGGGACTGGGATACGCTCAAACAGAAGCTGTCAGCCAAACGGTTGGCAATTGTCTCGCCAGAACTGCCCACGAGTTGGCTTGCACTGGACAAGAAGGATAACACCGGCTTCACCGATTCCATATTGCAGGCTGTCAACAGCATGATGCTCGACATGCTGGCAGCGGTAGCCCGCAAAGATTACGAGGACAGACGCCGCCGCCAGAATCAGGGTATCAAAAAGGCCCGCAGCGAGGGTAAGTATCAGGGTCGCCAACCTGATCTGAAGAGGCGACAACACATCGCCAGTTTACTGCGCACCGGTCATAGCTATAGTGAAATCCAGGACATCCTGGGTTGTTCGCGCCATCTGATTGCCTCTGTCGCAAAGGAACAAAAGCAGTCAGATGCAGCATAGGCTGCAATTTGCAATCAAAGAACGAAAACAGGAGAACTCACATGATCGATATGTCCGTCACACTCATTGCTTTCCTCGGCTTTGTCGCCGTTATCCTGGCGATCTGCGGCATCACATACCTGAATGCTGACAAGCTGGAAGCATTTCTCAACCGGAAGTTTAAAACACGCCGCCAGGTCGATAAAAATTCCAGATAATCTGGGGGTAAACGGCTACTTTTGCCCAAATTGGCAAATTACAGACCCGTGGGTTTGTCTCTGCGGCCAGTAGCATTTCTCTTGAACATCAACCAACAGGAGAATGCTAATGAGCAAACCCAAAACCATTCAGGAAATCACCGATAAGTGGCATGAGGTGGCTCGCGCCGGGGAGTTTGACCATCAACAGGGGCGCCGAATGGCGCTTGATCAATGCAGACAGTATCTACAATCGCTATCCAAAAGTCTGGATATGGAGCGAGCACGCCTACGCTATCTCGCTCAGCGACTGTCGGACTATTTCTGGACACATAATGAGGCTCATCGAACCAAGGAAACGAGAGGCTACCCTGGCCATCACGGCTGCCGGGTGAGAATGCTGCACGGCAGCTTGGAGATGCACTGGTATTACCCCGCCTCATTCACGAGGGCTCTGATCGGGCAGTCTGAAGCTACGTGCCATCGGCATTGCTCGTAAGGGTCCGTATTTCCGGCGTGAGCGCCTGCTTCGTAATGCCCGAACACTGCGTTTCTTTC
>Ga0208316_1000230_pt1 | contig 59572 bp, 53 predicted proteins | sample MalvireepMed_231_FD_184240 | JGI IMG/M metagenome (GOLD analysis project Ga0208316, IMG submission 184240) | Marine viral communities from the Global Malaspina Expedition - Malaspina viral metaG DeepMed_231 (SPAdes) (version 2) | ecosystem: Environmental > Aquatic > Marine > Oceanic | place... | reverse complement strand
CGCGGCGGACTTTCGAAAACCCGCTCCAGAAGTCAAATTAACTGAACTCCTGCCGGTGCTTCAGGAAATTCGACACACTAAAAAACACTTGCGTAAATGGATGCGTCCGAAGCGAGTGGCTGCATCCATTGGTGTTTGGGGTACGAGGTCTTATGTTCGGCCAGAGCCAAAGGGTGTGTGTTTAATTATCGCGCCATGGAATTATCCTCTCAATCTTGCGCTCGGACCTCTCGTCTCAGCGTTGGCTGCGGGGAACGGAGCTATCATCAAACCCTCGGAAATGACACCCCACACCTCAAAGGTGATTGCCAACATTGTCGCCGAAACCTTCCCCCCCGATCTTGTTTCGGTGATTGAAGGCGATGCCGCTGTAGCCCAGAAACTGTTGGCCCTGCCCTTCGACCACATATTCTTCACTGGCAGCCCTGCGGTCGGCAAGCTGGTCATGGAGGCTGCGGCCAGGAACCTTTCCTCGGTGACACTGGAACTGGGGGGAAAATCCCCGACCATTGTAGGCCCGGATGCCAACATCAAGAAGGCTGCCCGATACATTGTCTGGGGGAAGTTTGCCAATAATGGCCAGACCTGCATCGCTCCGGACCATGTTTTTGTACACAGAAGCATTGCAGCCCCATTCAATGAAGCACTTAAACAGCAAATCGGGCGCATCTACGGGAAAACGCCGGAAGCCCGGCAATCGACGCCTGACTATTGCCGGATTGTAAATGCCCGTCATTTCCAGCGCGTGTCAAGCCTGATAGAAGATGCCAAAAGCAAAGGCGCAAACGTCTTTGAAGGCGGTATTACAGATGCTGAAGAAAATTTCATTGCGCCGACGTTGATTGCAAATATGTCCAGCGACATGGATATCTCACGTGAGGAGTTATTCGGCCCGATATTACCGGTTATTGAGTTCGATGATATTGATTCAGTTATCAACAAAATCAACGATAACCCCAAGCCACTGGCGCTTTACGTATTCGACCAGAACAAGTCTTTTGCCAGAAATATTATCGAACGAACGAGTTCCGGCGCTGCAGGGATTAACCTTACAGTCGTGCACTTCCTGCATCCGGACCTGCCTTTTGGCGGAGTGAATAATTCTGGAATAGGGGCATCCCACGGTGAATACGGTTTCCGCGCTTTTTCCCATGAAAAGGCGCTGATGGAGGATAAGCATTCTCTCATCCACCTGCTTTTTCCTCCCTATACACGCTGGGTCCGGCGGCTCATAGATGCTGCTGTTCGTATTCTGGGCTGAGCATAATCCAATAACAAGAGAGTCACTATGTACGATTACATTATTGTTGGCGCCGGGTCGGCTGGCTGTGTATTGGCTAACCGACTGACTGCCGATCCCTCGAAGCGAGTAGCGTTACTTGAAGCAGGGCCAAAGGATAAGAGCCCGCTCATACATATGCCTGTGGGTATTGCACTTCTTGCCAATAGCAAGCAGGTGAACTGGGCCTTCGAAACCGAGCCTCAGGAACATCTCAAGGGGCGCCGTCTGTTCTGGCCCCGGGGTAAAACTCTTGGCGGCTCCTCCTCCATCAACGCCATGGTCTACATCCGGGGCCACAAAGCCGATTATGAACACTGGGGTCAGGCTGCCGGAACCGACCTTTGGGGATGGGACCGCGCATTAACATTGTTTCGCCGACTGGAAGATAACGAACGTTTCGGACCGGATGCTTACCACGGCAAGGGCGGTGAACTCAGCGTAAGCGATCTGAGATCGGTCAATCCGTTAAGTCGGGATTTTGTTCGCGCCGCTTCCCATGTGGATGTCCCGGTGAACACGGATTTCAATGGCGAAACGCAAGAGGGACTGGGCCCCTACCAGGTGACACAAAAAAATGGTCGGCGCTGGAGTTCGGCGCAGGCGTTTCTGCGTGGCGCAGAGAAACGGCCTAACCTCGATGTGCTAACGGACGCTCGGGTAACCCGGGTGGTAATGGATGGCCAGCGGGCGGTTGGGGTGACACTGAACCAAGGGGGCGAATATCGCCAGCTCAGACTCAATAATGGCGGTGAAGTCATTTTGTCCGGCGGGGCGGTTAATTCACCACAGCTACTTTTGCTTTCCGGAATCGGTGATCGCGAAGAGCTTCGGAAACACGGAATCCCTCTGGTCCATCACCTTCCTGAGGTGGGCAAGAATCTGGTCGATCATTTGGATATTACGCTGATGCACGCGGCGAACTCACGTTTGCCTATTGGTGTTGCCCCCAGCTTCCTGCTTCGGGGAGTGAGCGCACTTTTTTCCTATATTTTTGCGCGACGCGGGTTTCTCACCAGTAATGTAGCCGAGGCAGGAGGCTTTGTTAAATCCAGCCCTTCGTGTGAACGACCGAATGTGCAATTCCATTTTTTGCCAACTTTTTTGAAGGATCATGGGCGAAAAGTGATGACCGGGTATGGCTACACCTTACACATTTGCGATCTGCTGCCCAAAAGCCGGGGTTTTATTGGACTGAAAAGCCCTGATCCATTAGCCGATCCGTTGATTCAGCCCAATTATCTGAGTGACCCCGAAGACATCAAGACAATGATTTCCGCCGTTAAATTCGGGCGACGAGTACTCGCGGCACCGACAATGGCTTTGCATAGTAAGCGAGAAGTCATGCCCGGAAACTCTGTGTCCTCGGACGATCAGATTGCGGACTTCATCCGGGAAAATGCAGAGACTATCTACCACCCCGTTGGCACCTGCCGTATGGGCGTGGATCCGGAGTCAGTCGTTGATCCAGAGTTGAAAGTCAGAGGCATTGAAGGGCTTAGAGTCGTCGATGCTTCGATAATGCCCAGTTTGGTTGCCGGTAACACCAACGCACCCACCATGATGATTGCCGAAAATGCAGCCGACATCCTCCTGGGAAATGTCACGGTTCAGGCTCGGGTTATGACGCCCACGCCCACCGCGGACACTACTGACGCCAACTATTCCGTCCCACGAGCAGTAGAAATGGAGAGGAGATAAACGTGCTTGGCAAAATGATGAACGTAGAACTCACCGTGAATTCTTTGATCGACCATGCTGCTCGCTACCATGGAGACGCTGAGATTGTGTCGATAGGAACGGATGGAAATCCCAGTCGATCTGACTGGGCAACTGTTTCGAGGCGGTCGCGACAACTTGCGTCGGCGCTTCGAACGGCAGGCTATGTCCAGGGGGATCGGTGCGCGACCATTTGTTGGAATAACGTGGGGCACCTGGAATGTTATCTTGGCATCTCTGGTGGCGGGATGGTGTGTCACACCATTAACCCGCGACTGTTTCCAGAACAACTCGTTTACGTTATCAACAATGCTCAAGACAAAGCCATATTCTTTGACAAAACGTTCCTTTCGATTGTTTCAAATATCCGTGACCGACTGGAGACGGTTGAGGAATTTGTATTGATGTCCGAACCGGACGAAGAAATTGCAGCGCAATTTCCAGGATTGTTGTTTTATGAAGAGTTTCTCCAGCGAGGAACGCCTAACGCGAATTGGCCTGAAATCGCCGAAAACCAGGCTTCAAGCCTCTGCTATACATCGGGCACCACTGGAAATCCCAAAGGGGTGCTCTATTCACACCGCTCCACCGTTCTGCACGCGCTGGTAGCTGCTCAACCTGACGCACTGAATTTATCGGCACGGGACGTGGTGATGCCGGTTGTTCCTATGTTTCACGTAAATGCGTGGGGGGTACCCTACATTACGGCGATGGTTGGAGCCAAACTGGTGTTGCCTGGTCCCGGCCTGGATGGACAAAGTTTGGTCAAGCTTATCGATTCAGAAAGCGTAACGATTGCGCTGGGTGTGCCCACGATTTGGCAGGGACTTCTTTCGGCTTTGGACGAGCTTGGCTCCTCGGCAAAGACGCTCAAACGGACGGTGATAGGTGGTAGCGCTTGCCCTCCCTCAATGATGTCAGAGTTTCGTGGTAAGTACGGCGTAGATGTTGTCCATGCATGGGGAATGACTGAAACATCACCGATCGGAACCGTCAATGCACTGCTGGCGAAACACGATACCCTTTTAGAAGGAGAAAGAAATAAAATCCGTGAAAGCCAAGGACGGCCTCCCTACGGGGTGCAGCTCAAAATTGTGGGAGAAGACGGCCATCAACTGCCCGAAGATGGCGTTGCTCAGGGAAATCTCCGTATCCGTGGTCATTGGGTGGTAGCCGACTACTTTGGTTTTGAGCCAAATCAGACTCTTGAGGAAGACGGTTGGTTCGAGACAGGTGATGTTGCTTCGATCAATGATGATGGGTTTATGACAATACGTGACCGCTCAAAAGATATTATTAAATCTGGTGGGGAATGGATATCGACAGTCGAATTGGAGGGAATCGCAATGGGCCATTCTGCCATCAATGAAGCTGCTGTGGTGGCGGCCTCCCATGATAAATGGGATGAACGACCGATCCTGTTGGCAGTAAAAATACCCGACGCAAATATTACGGAGGAGGAACTTCTTGCTCATTATCAGGGAAAAGTCGCCAAGTGGCAGACCCCGGATCGCGTGATTTTTGTGGAAGCATTGCCACGCAATGCCACTGGGAAAGTATTAAAAAACAAGTTGCGCTCTGAATATGGGGAAGTGTTAGTCAATAAACCGGCAAGCTAGGGAAGGTCTGAATAACTGCTGATATTTGCCCATCTTGGGTTTAAACGGCAAAAAATCGAAGATTCAGACACTATTTTCCCTTTATTTGTGTGTTTTTTGCCCGTTTCCCGCCATTTTGGCGGAAAACAGGCGCACTGGCCCTACGCCAGCATGTATTTTTCACCGATCAGCAGGTTGCTAAACGCGGCCAGCAAATGCAACCGGTTGCTGTTCTTGGCAAGGCCGCGATAGCGGACCTTGCCATAACCAAAGACCCGCTTGATGTACCGGAAGGGATGCTCGACCTTGGCACGAACACTGGCTTTGATCTTCTCTGCTTTCAGTTTGTCGGCATCCAGCGTCTTCCGGGTGCCAGGCCGTTTGGCAATGAACCAGGAGACGTTTTTGCGGTGCTTATGCTCATCCCGCTTCTGAATGCCAAGGTAACCGGCGTCGCCGAAGACTCGTTGCTCTTCACCATGCAGCAGCTTGTCGGTGGGCACGATGTCGTGAACATTGGCAGCGGTGGTATCAATGCTATGAATCAGACCGAACGTGTCGTCGACACCAATGTGCATTTTCATGCCGAAGTGCCATTCGTTGCCCTTTCTGGTCTGGTGCATCTCCGGATCACGCTTGCCAGTTTGGTTCTTGGTGGAGCTGGGAGCAGAGATGATGGTGGCATCTACGATGCTTCCTTCACGCAACATCAAGCCGTTTTTCTCCAGGTGTTTGTTCACCTCTTTAAACAGCGCCTTGCCAAGACCGTGCTGCTCCAGGAAATGCCGGAAGTTGAGAATCGTCGTCTCATCTGGCAAACGGTCCAGCTTCAGACCCGCGAAGTGCCGCATGGATTCGATCTCGTACAGCGCGTCTTCCATGGCCGGATCGCTCAAGTTATAGAACAACTGCATGCAGTGAACCCGCAGCATGGCAGGCAGCGGATAAGGGGGCCGTCCGTTCCGGCCCTTCGGGTAATAACGGGCTACCTTCTTCTCCAACTGCTTCCACGGAATCAGCTTGTCCATCCGTTCCAGAAAGATCTCGCGACGGGTCTTGCGCTTCTTGGTCTGGTATTCGGCTTCGGAGAAGGTGATCTGATCCATGCTGGCAACGATCCTATGCGATTGACGATGGCCGTATTATCGCTGATTTTGGAGACTTATTCAGAGCCTCCTTAGAAAAGCAGTACTTCACAAAGCTGTCAGGTGTCTAGGATATTGGGGCTTGCCACACTGCGAAATCGAAGGGGGTATCGATGAAGCAGGTTATCAAGAATCTCCATCGGCAAATCGGTCTTCCAGTACGTTAATAAAACGTTGGTCTCAGTTAGCCACAAAAACGTGTTCGATGCCATGACGAACAAAGACTGATCATGTTCGCGGCGCATACATTGTACTCGCCAATTACAGAAAGCTAAGGAAGGTCTGAATAACCGTCGATTTTCACCAGCATCCGTTTGAGCCAGCAGAAAACGGAAAATTCAGACGCAACTCTCCATTTATTTGTATGTTTTCTGCCCGTTTCCCGCCATTTTGGCGGAAAATAGGCACACTGCCCCTATGCCAGCAGGTATTTTTCACCGATTAACAGATTACTGAACGCGGCCAACAAGTGCAGCCGGTTGGTGTTTTTCGACAGGCCGCGATAGCGAACCTTGTTGTAGCCGAACACCTGCTTGATGTACCGGAACGGATGTTCCACTTTTGAGGGGATGCTGGCTTTGATTTTCTCGGCTTTCAGCTTGTCAGCATTCAGGGCCTTCCGTGAACCCGGGCGCTTGGCGATGAACCAAGACACATTTTTACGGTGCTTGTGCTCGCCTCGCTTTTGTATGCCGAGGTAGCCGGCATCACCAAAGACTCGGCGCTCTTCACCGTGCAGCAGTTTGCCGGAAGGCACAATGTCATGGACATTGGCAGCAGTGGTGTCGATGCTATGGATAAGGCCCAGTGTGTCGTCGACGCCAATGTGCATCTTCATGCCGAACTGCCATTCGTTGCCCTTTCGGGTTTGGTGCATCTCCGGATCGCGCTTGCCAGAACTGTTCTTTGTGGAGCTGGACGCAGAGATGATGGTGGCATCAACAATGCTGCCTTCACGCAGCATCAGGCCGTTTTTCTCCAGGTGCTTGTTCACCTCTTTGAACAGCACCTTGCCGAGACCATGCTGCTCCAGAAAATGACGGAACTTAAGGATCGTTGTTTCGTCTGGCAGACGATCGAGCTTCAGGCCAGCGAACTGGCGCATGGATTCGATCTCGTACAATGCATCTTCCATGGCCGGATCGCTGAGGTTATAGAACAACTGCATGCAGTGAACGCGCAGCATGGCAGACAAAGGATAGGGAGGCCGTCCGTTCTGGCCCTTGGGGTAATAACGGGCTACCTTCTTTTCCAGCTGCTTCCACGGAATCAGCTTGTCCATCCGTTCCAGAAAGATCTCGCGGCGGGTTTTGCGCTTTTTGGTCTGGTACTCGGCTTCGGAGAAGGTGATCTGATCCATGGTGGCAACGATCCTATGCGGTTGACGACGGCCGTATTATCGCTGATTTTGGGGACTTATTCAGAGTCTCCCTAAGTGACCCAAATCATTTCTTTCATCATATGTTCGAGAATTCCCAAACTTGAGGCCTACGCCAGCAGATATTTTTCACCGATCAAAAGGTTGCTGAATGCAGCCAGCAAACGTTATTTAAAAACCTCTAACCGTTTAGTTGAGTAATAGATTGCCATCAGCACTGGTACGTCCTTGCTATAAAAAACTGTTTCATTAGCGCCATACCTTTGATTCAATTGGTCAAGTGTCCTGATATCAATATCGGATGTCAGAACCCGCCTCCCATTTACATCTCCAAAAAGCCTGAATCTCACTCTGTTTGACTTACAGACTGCCTGCAGTTTGAACCCTGAGTAGCCCGTTCTTGGATGCCACTTTCCAACGGCTTCAACAGTGACACTTCCAACAGAAGAGGCCGAAAACATTAAGTGCTTGGTGTGATTTAACCAAGATTCAGTGATATACACCTCAACCCATAGCGGTCGCGCAAAGTCACAATCTTTTATTGTTAAGAGGATCAAGTTCATATTTATTGGCTCACTCCGGTGACTGGCTGCTTCGGTTGCCACGCAACATATTGCCTTCAACTCTGGAGCCTTCCGTTCACCAAAGATTTCAGTTCAGTATCCGGATCCTCTATTAGTTCCGGGTTGATCGTTCTGCGTTGTTGAACGAGTGTCTTGCCTACCAAAAAAGCAAGGGGCAGGTTGACCGCGTCAACAGCAATAACACAGCCTTCGCGGAGATAGAACACGGCAAATCCTTTATCCTCGGGGGTGCCTCGAACCACTCGCTGATCATGATTTTGCGACAATCCTACCATCTGCAGACGAACATCGTACTGGTTTGACCAGAACCATGGAACGCTATCATAGGGTTTCTCCTCACCCATCAGGGTTGCCGCGGCTGTACGAGCCTGATCGACAGCATTGGCGACAGACTCGAGTCGTTGCATCTTCTCGAAGAAAAGATTCCGGTGCCGGGTGCAGTCACCGATCGCCAAGATGGCGGGGTCCTCGGTACGGGTAAATTCGTCAACAATAATACCGTTATCACAGGGCAGGCCGGCGTCCTTAGCCAGAGCGGTTTCCGGGATAATGCCGATCGACACAAGGACGATGTCGGCCGGTACGGTGCTTCCGTCCGCCAACGTCACGCCAGCCACATGCCCCTGATCGCCCGCTTCGAAGCCGGTTACCGCTGTGTTCAGACGTACGTCCACGCCGGCGCCACGGTGTTTGTCGTAAAGGAACGCTGATATTTCCGGGCCCGTAACGCGCTGCATAAGACGTTCGGCGGCTTCTAGCACCGTGACATTAACACCTTTTTTGTTGGCACTGGCCGCCACCTCAAGGCCGATGTAACCACCACCCACGACGACCAGGCGCTTTCCAGCAACTAACTGTTCACGCAGTACCTCTGAATCAGCTATGTCGTGCAGGTAATGAATGCCATTTAAGTCAGCCCCGGGCGCGTTCAGGTGTCGAAGGTGTGACCCGGTGGCCAGGACCAGTCGATCGTATTGCAGCCTGCTCTGATCCGACAAGCTGATGGTGCTACTGTCCCGATCAATTTGTTCGACGCGCACACCGAGCCGCAACTGATGGCCTGCGTTCTCGTATACCGAGCGCGGTTTCAGGTACAGCGACTCCTGATCAACGTCTCCTGTCAGGTAATTCTTGGACAGCGGCGGTCGATGGTAGGGCGGATGAGGTTCATTCCCCACCAGAACGACCTCATGTTGATATTTTTTTTGGAGTAAGGCTGTCAGGAGGGCACCTGCTGCGTGCCCACCGCCAACAATGACCGTCCTCTCTTTACGTTTGCTTACCATAGGCTATCTCTTTCGCTGTGCCCTGGGATTGGACTCTCCACACGTTCGGATGCCATCCTGGTCAATCGGTTAATTAACTGTTCGGTGTCAGTTTGACCATCAACCTGGAATAGCCCCGCACGAAGTTGGACTGCACCCGCTCGGGCTCTTCGACGACTTCGATGTTGTCAAAACGCTTGAGTATTTCTTCCCAGAGGATGCGCAGTTGCAGTTCAGCCAGACGGTTGCCCATGCAACGGTGAACCCCATAGCCGAACGACATGTGGTTTCGTGCGTCCTTGCGATCAATGATGAACTGATCGGGGTTGTCAAATTTGCGCTCGTCCCGGTTACCCGACGCGTACCACATGACAACTCGATCACCCTTCTTGATGGTCTGGCCGCCCAGTTCGACATCCTGCTTGGCGATTCGGCGCATATAGGCCAGCGGCGTTTGCCAGCGGATGATTTCCGACACCATGTTCGGAATCAACTCCGGTTTTGCCTTCAATTTTTCAAATTCCCTGGGGAATTCGTTCATGGCCACCAGGCCACCACTCATCGAGTTGCGCGTCGTATCGTTGCCGCCGACTATGAGCAGCGTCAAATTACCGATAAACTCCATCGGCCGATTGATCAGGTCTTTCGTTTCTTTGTTGCTCTGCAACAGGCTGATCAAATCGAAACCGGGCTCCTCGCCTGCTGCGCGGCGCGCCTCCTTGTCCCGCCAAAGCCTGGAGAAAGACCGGGCCATGTCTGCCGCGTCGTCAAACATGGCATTTTCATCGGCAAACTCCCCGCCGGTGGCCGATGCTGCACCTGCCATTCTGTCCGACCACTCAACCAGCTTGTGGCGTTCCTCGTAAGGAAAATCCAGAAGCGTCGCCAGCATGCGGCCTGTGAGTTCCTTGGAAACAGCAGGTACCCAGTTAAAGGGTTTGTCTGTAGGCAGGCTGTCAAGCACATCGCCGGTGCGTGATCGGATCAGCCCCTCCATCTCCTTCAGGTTTTTCGGTGCCACTACTCCCTGCACCGAGCTGCGCTGCACATCGTGTTTCGGCGGATCCATCGCTATGAACATTTCCACCGACAGCCCCTCCGGAGGGTCACCGAGAATGATTTGCGGCTCGGCGGAAAACAGGTCGTGACTCTTATCCACGAACAGGATGTCTTCAAACCGAGTTACCGACCAGAAGGGGCCGAAAGGGCTGTTCTTCTGGTAATGGACCGGCGCCTCATCACGCAACCGTTTGAAATAGGCGCGCCACTGACCCTGCCGGTATAAAAACGGATTGCTGACATCGATGTCCTCAAGGGCCAGCGTGTTAACGTCCGGGATGGGTGTTTCAACGAATTCGGGCATCGGTCGGCGTGGGCCGAAGGTCTTCCTCTTGGCGCTCATTAAGAATTTCAGTCCCTGAATTTGCCTCTGCATCGGCACCACCCTGGAGGTGGCGTTAATCAGTCGGGACTGAATGTCGTCAAATGTTCTGGGCAGTGTTGGCATGCGTCCTCCTGTGTTCACATCTGGAACTCGGGTAAATGCACGGTCATGCCGTCCATTTCATCAGTCAGTACCACCTGGCAGCCCAGGCGCGAAGTGCTCGCCCGCTCCGGTGTCATTGACAGCATTTGTTCTTCCTCATTGCCAGGCGTGCCTGTCTTGCTGAACCATTCGTTCGTGACGATAACGTGGCAGGTACCGCAGGCGCACTCCCCCCCACAATCCCCGTCGATACCGGGAATGGCGCTATCAACAGCGATTTGCATTACCGAGGAACCAGCTTTGAATTCTGCGACATGTTCAGTTTGATCATGTTCGATAAACGTAACTTTGCCCAATGTTGTTCTCCTACCAGCATTGATGATTGACAGATATTGCCTGTCTGCCAGCATATTTTTCAGGTCATTTCTTGACAAGCAGGGGTCATTTGAAGACAAAATGGCGAAACTTTAGGAAGGGGGGTATCAATGATGGCGGCGCGGAAGAAAATGGAGGAGTTGCAAAGTCCCGGTCCGGATATTCCATCGAATTACTCACGGCTAGTTGCACGTGAGCTGAATCTGACAGCCAGACAACTTCCGCGTCTGCTGCGGGGCACTGGACTTGGGGTGACGCAATTTTTGAGCGAGGACGGACTGCTTACTGTGGCTCAGCAGATACAGATCCTGCGTAATGCAATGGATCTGTCCGGCCAGCCAGAATTTGGGTTAAGGCTGGGTAAACGAATGACTCCGGCAACCCACGGAGCAATGGGGTTCGTGGCTTACAGCAGCCCCGACCTCCTCACTGCTCTACACGCGATTCGGACATTCCTGCCCACGCGCGCGAGCTTCATCCAGTTGCACTTGCAGCAAGTCGGTGAGCGTTTGGAATGTATTCTGCAGTACCTGGGGCCATTAGACGATGACATACAGCGTTGCCTGTCGGATGCGATGGTCAAGGCACTTTTCGAATTCGGCGAGTTCATGGTTGGCCGCCCTTTGCGCGAGGCTGAAGTATGCTTTGCCCATCCGAAACCCGAGTATCACGCAACGTATTCGGACTTTTTGTCCGGGCAGATTCACTTTGATTGCAGCCAATTAAAACTCAGCTTGCCGATGGCCTTGTGTCGGGAACCAAACGCCTCTGCCAATCATGAAAACTATCATCTGGCCATGCGACAGTGTGAAGCCATGCTTGCGCAACTTCAGTCCGATAAGCCAAGCTACCAGACCCGGCTGAAGAAGATGATGTTGTCCCGGCCGCCGGGAACGCTCAGTGAAGAGGAAGCGGCTGCTTCTCTGTTCATCAGCAAACGCACCCTGGCGCGTAAACTCAACCATGAAGGCAGCAGTTTTCGAAAAATCCGTGACGAGATTCTGTCTCAGCAGGCAGCGCTATACCTGCGTGACAGCGAACTGTCAATCGAGGCCATTGCCGCGTTGATGAATTATCACGACAGTGCCAATTTCAGACGCGCCTTCAAACGCTGGTTTGGCCAGCCACCTGAGCAATTCAGGCTAAACGTCAGATCACACACCATCTATACACGTGATTAACAAACATAAACCGGCGCTAATTACGCTTGGGGAGCCAGTGCCTATGTTCGTACACTTTTCCTGATTACACCATCCATGATGACGTTCCAGACAAAATCACCAATGCCGTCGAGTGTATAGACACCTTTCGGATCAAACCAGGTTGCGACCCAGTTGAGCGCCCCGAGGCCGATTAGGCGAAGCAGGCGAGCATTGACATCCTTCCGAATCACGCCTTGCTCAATCATCGTTTCGATGATCTCGGCCCAAAGGGATTCATACTGGTCACGCAAAGCGATGATGTCCCCGCGGGCCTCCGCGCTCAGTGAACGCCACTCAAACAAAAGTACGTAAACCGTATCCGAATCAACCAGCAGGGCGTGCAAATGTGCGTTGATACAAAGACGCAATCGTTCCACGGGATCGTCCGAGCTGGCGTACGCGGTTTCAACCTCTGTTGTAACCAGGTCTACTCCCCGACGCATCAGCTCAACGAGCAGCGCTTCCTTGCTGCTGTAACGATAATACAGACTTCCGGGCAGCATATTGCAGGCTTCGGCAATCTCCTTTAGAGACGTCCTTTCAAAACCTTTCTCTCGAAAGAGCCGGGCGGCGTTAGACAAAACGTTACCCTGATCGCCTAATTTGCTTGCAGGGGTAATCTGTCTGTCAACCATGGCTTAACCATCTCCTGAGCAATCCCGTTTATTAATCATCAGAGCAGCCATCATTCGATTCGTTTCACTGATCGCACGCCATTACACCGGTGCCGTGCCATTTGGATTAACAAAGTGTTGACTTTTGGTTGGTTGACCAACCAAACTTTGGAAACAATGCTACTCACAAGAGAACGCCATGGCAATGACCTATGACAATCCACTGGTCCTCTACACTTCCGCCCCTGCGCGAAATGCATGTCAGACTGGGCGGATCTGATGAACGATCTGAACAAACTTCAGCACAGTGACGCTGTGACGACGGCGTGGCAGTTCACCGAACAGGTTCCTCACGGCAGGGATCTGGGCATGCAAGTTGTCTCGGTAGACCAGGGCCAGGTCTGTATGCGGCTAACCCCGCAGTCATGGATGTTCGCCCATAAGGATACAAAAGAAATCTGCACCAGCGTACTTTACTCGCTGGCAGACTCCGCCGGAGGCTTGGCGGTATTCGCGGGTGCCCTGGAGTTGATGCCCATTGCCACTCTGGATCTGCGCATGGATTATTTGCGGCCTGCCATCGGCGACCGGGCCCTGTCAGCGGTGGCCACCTGTCGTCATTTATCGGACGATGTCGCGTTTATTCATTGTGACATCCTTAGCGAGGGAAATCGCGAGTTACTAGCGACGGCAAACGCCACCTTCATGCGTAACACCCAGGGACAGCAATTGCATGCAGGTGGACCAGGAAAGGAGAGCGCATGAGCACGACTGGCGATTCGGCCCCACAAATCTCAGGCACTGCGGAAAGTGCGAAAGAATGTGCTGACTGGCAGGCTCTTCTGGAGCGCATTCCCTATGCACAGCACCTCGGGCTTGAGGTTCAGCGCGGTGATGTAGGCGTATTGGTTCATTTGCCGTGTCGTGAAGCGCTGATTGGCAACTTCATGCTACCAGCCCTCCATGGCGGCGTGCTTGGAGCCCTGATCGAACTCACCGCGCGGGTGGCTGCGCAAAGCCAGGATGCAGAGACACGTTGCCCGCGCATTCTCGACAGCCACATCAATTACCTCCGCTCCGCGAAGGCCCGATCGACGTTCGCCAGGGCCGACATTATTCGGCAAGGCAGGCGCACCAGCCTGGTCCAGGTGACCTGCTGGCAAGGCGATGATAAAAAACCGATCGCCACTGGTCAGGTTCAGTTATTGCTCCCGACAATGGCCGCCCAACAAGAAGACCGTCATGGACATTAAGCACAACACACCTGAACGCGACGAATTCCGGGCGACGGATGGCGCCGATATCGCACTGTGGCGCTGGCCGCAATCCAAAGCGCGACCCACACTGCACTGGGCCCATGCCACGGGTTTCCATGGCCGCCTGTACCATCCACTGCTTGACGAGCTCGCCACGGACGTCAATGTCCTGGCCTGGGACATGCGAGGACACGGGGCCAGCGTTGGTGCAGCCAACCTGTCGACATTCCGGGGCTGGGAAACCTATTATCGCGACCTGATCGCTCTGCTGGAATGCCTGGACGAACCGGTCTGGCTTGCCGGCCATTCCATCGGTGCCACCACCAGCATCATGGCCGCTGCCCGGCGGCCTGACAAAGTGCTGGGTCTGATTCTGGCGGAACCGGTGATCATGGATCCGGTGCAGGGCCTGAAGTTGGGGCTGGCCAAGCTGCTGCGTCAGTCACATCGGTTGTCGCTGGCCGCCGGAGCGGCACGTCGGCGCAGGGTATTTGATTCGCACGCTGCTGCGCTGGACAACTATCGTGGCCGCGGTGGCTTCAAGACCTGGCCCGAAGCATGGCTGAACGCCTACGTCCAACACGCCTTCGTGCCGCAGGGTGACCAAGTTCAATTGGCGTGTGCGCCCGAATGGGAGAGCACCACCTTTGCCCATACCGAACACAACCCCTGGCCCGGTATTCGTCAGTTGCGGTGCCCGGTTATAGCACTGGCCGCGGAACGCGGGTCAACCTTCTCACCAAAGGCACAAAAACGCCTGAAGGCCCTGCTGCCTTCGGCTGACGTCAGGGTTCTTGAGGGCACGACCCATTTTCTGCCTATGGAGCAGAAGGACATCGTTCGCGATGCTATCCTGCAACTAGCTTTATCTGGATGCCGCGAGAACTGATATCCACACCTTAATCTTGCCGATCGAGACATCTGCCATGCGCTTTCTGCTGACCCTGTTTATCTCGCTGCTCATTCTGTCAGGTTGTCAGCAGTCCGCGGAAACGCCTCCAGAGGCCCGCCCCCCTGTTCCCTGGGTAAAAACAGTGGAATTGAAGGAGGCAGGTCCAACATCTCAGAGGTTTTCAGGAACCCTGCGAGGCCGCCACGAAGTTCCCCAGGCCTTTCAGATCGCCGGCCGGATTCAACAACGTTTCATCGATCCCGGTCAGCGCGTGGAAAAAGGCGACTTACTGTTCAAACTCGATTCACGAGACCTTATCGCAACCGCGGAGGGGGCCGCCGCAGATCTGAGGCGTGCAGAAGCGGCCCTGGCCATTGCCACTAATGAGCTCCAGCGACAGCAGGAACTGGTAGGACGTCAGTTTGTCAGCGAACAAACCCTGCAACGCCTTGAACTGGCGGAGCGTGAAGCACGCAGCCAGGTGGAAACGGCTTCTGCACGAAATCAGCAGGCTCAGAATGCTCTGGGATATGCGGAACTAAAAGCCGCCAATGCAGGCGTGATCACCGAGGTCATCGTTGAGCCCGGCCAGGTTGTGGGTGTCGGTCAAACCCTTGCCGTTCTGGCTGAAGATCAATCCCTGGAAGTCGAGGTCTTTTTACCTCAGGGCAGCAACCCGCCCCGGCAAGGTTATGTTCCTTTACCCAATGGCGAACAGCTTGCGGTGAATCTGAGAGAGATTGCCGGGGCTGCCGACGCCAGAAGCCGGAGCTGGCGTGCCCGATACAGCCTGGAGGGGCCCTACCCTTCGTCTTTAACGCTTGGTTCAGTGGTGAGTGTCCGGCTGATGCAGAAACAAACCACGGCCAGCCATCGTGTACCGCTGGGTGCCCTTGATGAGAGAGGAGAAACGCCGCAGGTCTGGTTGGTCTCCGACGGCATGGTGACCCCCCTTGCGGTCGAGGTTATCGATTTGGGTGAGGAGTATGCGCAGATCCGGGCCAACATCAACGCGACTACGCCGATCGTCGCATTAGGGACACACCTGCTCACGCCTGGCATGGCGGTGCGGGAGCTGGCTCAATGAGCCTGCCTAATCTTTCCGCACTGGCAGTGCGCGAGCGTTCGGTCACCCTCTTTTTTCTTTTGATGTCCGTTGTTGCGGGCTTCTACGCGTTCTCATCCCTTGGTCGGGCGGAAGACCCTGCGTTCACTGTCCGGGCAATGGTGGTTTCTGTGGTTTGGCCAGGAGCAACCCCTGAGGTGCTACGGAATCAGGTGGTGGACCGCCTGGAAAAACGAATACAGGAAGTGGCGTATTTCGACACTGTTGAAACCACCATTCGGCCCGGACAGGCCACCATGCTTATCCGGTTCCAGGATTATACGCCTAGTGAAAAAATGCCCGATCTCTTCTATCAAGTTCGCAAGCGCATGTCCGATGAAAGCCCCAATCTCCCCCGTGGTGTCATCGGCCCCATCGTTAACGATGATTTCTCAGACGTGTATTTCTCCCTGATGGCCCTCACAGCACCGGGAATGCCAATGCGTGAACTGACCCGCGAGGCAGAAGCGATACGAGATCGCCTGCAACGGCTACCCGGCTTGCAAAAGGCACAGATCCTGGCCGAGCGTCCTGAGCGGGTGTATCTCGAGTTTGATCAGGACCGGCTCAACAATCTCGGCTTGTCGGCAGAAGAAGTGTTGCAGGCGATAGAGGCCAACAATCGCCTTGAGCCTCTGGGCTTTGTTGATCTTGCCGGCCCGCGGGTTTATGTCCGCAGCAACATTGACCTGTCTGACCTTGAGCGCCTCGCCTCAGTACCTCTGCGTATCGGAGACCAAGTTATCACCGTGTCTGATCTGGCCGAGGTGCGTTTGGGCTATGAAGATCCGTTGAACTACATCGTCCGTTCCAGCGGTGAGGATGCGATCCTCCTGGGCGTCGTCATGGAGGCGGGCGAAAATGGCCTGGAGTTTGGTGAACGGCTCAGTAAGTTTGTCAGCACTGAACAGGCCAGGCTGCCCCTGGGGATGTCAATACAGACCCTGACCAACCAGGCTGAGGCCATCACTCAGGCCGTTGATCTTTTTCAGGTCAAGTTTCTGGTGGCATTGGTCGTCGTAATGGGCGTCAGTATTCTGGCGATCGGCCTGCGTGCGGGTTTAGTGGTGGGCATTGCGATTCCCGTTACTCTCGGGCTGACCTTTTTATTGATGAAAATAGCGGGCATTAACCTGGACCGCATCACCCTGGGCGCGTTGATTATCGCACTGGGCCTGTTAGTGGACGATGCGATCATCGCCATTGAAATGATGATTGTGAAGATGGAGAGTGGCTGGGACCGGGTACGGGCAGCCAGTCATGCCTGGAGCGTCACAGCCGCGCCCATGCTGTCTGGAACGCTAGTAACAGTGGCCGGTTTTGTCCCCATCGGCTTTGCTCAGTCGGGTGTCGGGGAATACACCGGTAACATCTTCTGGGTGCTGGCTTTTGCGTTGCTGATTTCCTGGGGGGTGGCGGTCACCTTTACGCCTTATCTGGGCGTCAAGCTATTGCCCGATTACATCGGGCATACTGGCCAGGACCTTTATCAAAGCGCTTTTTATCAGCGGTTGCGTGGGGTGATTGCAGCGTGTGTAAGGTACCGGAAAACCGTCGTTTTTCTCACAGTGGGTTTACTGGCTCTCAGTGCTTTCGGTATGGCAGCCCAGGTACAGAAGCAGTTTTTTCCCAGTTCTGATCGCCCCGAGGTTCTGATCAGTGTCTATGCTCCGCAGGGGAGCGCTATTGCCACCACGGATCAAAGCGTCAGACGCCTCGAAGCGATATTGATGGACATGCCGGAGGTTAAAAGCCTGTCCGCTTACATCGGTGCCGGTGCACCCAGATTCTTCGTATCGGCAAACCCCGAGCAGCCGGACCCGGCGTTTGCCAAGTTGATTGCCATCGGGCAGGACGTTGAAGGGCGCGATCACATCATCTCGACGCTGGAGGCCAAAATCGCGGCGGGTGAGTTTCCTGAGGCGAGAGTGCGTGTAACGCGTTTGCTGTACGGCCCGCCGGTGGCCTGGCCGGTCAGTTTTCGAGTGTTGGGTCCGGAACCCGATCAACTCAGAGAGATCGCGCACCAGATTCGGACTCTCATGACCGGGCATCCGAACATCGTCATGCCGCACCTCGAATGGGATGAGCGTGTGCCCACGCTCTATCTTGAGTTGGACCCGGAAAACCTGGGCTGGATGGGCCTGACCCCGGCAGAGGTTGCACGGCAACTCCAGTTCCAGCTTCGCGGCGTGGCCGTTACCGAGTTACGCCAGGGCATAAGGAGCGTTCAACTGGTGGCGCGTAATGCCCGCGGTGAAATCATGATGCCCGAAGATCTTGAAATCAAAACCCGCGACGGCCGCAAACTCTCCGTAAAACAACTGGGGCAGTGGCAGGTTCGTTATGAGGAACCGGTTATAAAGCGTTACAACCGCGCCCCCTTCCTGGCCGTTCAGGCGGATGTGGAAGGCGCCCAGCCACCGGATGTCACCAAAGAGATCTGGAGTACGATGGCAGGCCTGCGTGAACGGTTACCGGACGGTTATCGTATTGAAATTGGCGGTACGGTGGAGCAATCCGCCAAAGCCAACGCCTCCATTCAGACTTTACAACCGGTGATGTTGGCGTTGATGCTGATTTTCATCATGCTTCAGATGCGTTCATTTATCGGCACCTTGACCGTTCTGGCCACCGCGCCATTGGGACTCATTGGCGCTGTGCTGGCTTTGCTGTTGTTTAATCAACCTTTTGGCTTTACCGCGTTGTTGGGGCTCATTGGCCTGGGCGGTATCCTGATGCGAAACACCATGATTCTGACGCAGCAGGTGCAGGACAACTTCACAACTGGGATGGCTGCTCGGGAAGCCGTGGTCGAGGCAGCCGTCCAACGCGCTCGCCCCGTGGTACTCACTGCCCTGGCGGCCGTTCTGGCGTTTGTACCTCTGACCTTTGACCTGTTCTGGGGGCCACTGGCTTATGTCCTTATCGGCGGTGTAGCGGTCGGCACCCTGATCACGCTATTGTTTGTGCCGGCGCTTTATGCACTCTGGTTTCGCTTACAGATAGAAGATTGAAGTAGCCACGGACGTTTACGTGTTGACAGCATAGGCCACTTCTCAAGTTGAGCGGCTGCGCCGCCGGGGCGCAGCACGCTGTGGAGATTGGATTGGTTTCGGAATCAGGACTCGGTAGAGTCCCGGTACCCGGCCATCATTTTCATCATCCAGCCCGGATACTCCTCCGGTATACGGCTCACCTCGTCGAGAGCATTAAGTTCTTCGCCAGACAACCGGATCTGCGCTGCCTGGATATTGGCTTTCAGCTGCTCCGGCCGCTTGGCGCCAACGATAATGCTGGATACAGGCTTCTGGTGTAGCAGCCACGCCAGGGCAATCTGTGCCACCGTGACCGGCTCGCCATCGATCTGCTTGCCGTCAGCAATCTCCCGCATGACCTTGATGACGTCGCTGCCTCGCTCACGATTGACGGGCGGAAAGTCAAACTTGGCACGCCGGTTTTCCTCAGAGACGTCCGGGCCCTCGTATTTACCGGACAGATACCCACCGGCCAGTGGGCTCCACACCATCAGACCGACCTTCTCGGACGCCAGCATCGGAATAATATCCCGCTCCAGATCGCGCCCCACCAGGGTGTAGTACGCTTGCAGGGAGATAATCGGGCACAGGTTGCGGGCCCGGGTGATGCCGATGGCTTTCATTACCTGCCAGGCGGCCCAGTTGGACAGGCCCACATAACGCACATGGCCTTGTTGCACCAGGGTGTTCAGCGCCTCCAGAGTTTCCTCGATCGGGGTGGCTGGGTCAAAACCGTGGATCTGATACAGGTCGATATAATCCGTTTGCAGGCGCGCCAGGCTTGCCTTGCATTCGCTCATAATGTGGCCACGGGAAGCTCCACGGGCATTGGGGCCATCGCTCATCGGGCCGAGCACCTTGGTGGCCAGCACCACATCTTCCCTGCGAACGCCGAGGTTCTTCAGGGACTGGCCAACAATGCGCTCACTGGCGCCGAAACCATAGATGTTGGCGGTATCGATAAAGTTAATCCCCGCTTCCAGGGCGATCTTCACCAGTTCGTCGGCCTGTTCCTGCTGCAACTGGCCGATCAGCCCCCAGATGTCCTCATCACCGCCGAAGGTCATGGTGCCCAGGCACAGCTCGGAGACGAACAGACCCGAGTTGCCCAGCGACTTGTAGCCTGGACGATTGTCATCATTGAACCGCGGTAAACTCTCAGTTGCCATGTTGCACCTCCTCATGCTTTTCGGTTGGTGTTCCAGAATTCACTGTAAATACTGCCGGTTTCGGTTTTTTTGCATTCGCTTGTGTTACTCGGCGAAGATGGCCTTATAGAAACGCATAGCGCCATCCCAGGAGCGGGCGGCAGCCGCTTCGTCATAACCCACCGGCATGCCGAACTCCTCGGCGATCTTGTCAGCACCCGGGTTGGTAAATGAGTGCAGCACTCCGGGGAAGCTCACCAGTGTCAGATCGACTTCGGCATCCTGCATCTCTTTGACCAGGCTCGCCACCTGATCCGAGGGGACCAGTTTGTCGGCACCGCCTGTGTAAACCTGGATCCTGGCTTTCACGGATCCGGGTTCAGCCTGGAGAGGGCTGCCGAGCGCACCGTGGAAGCTGACAACGCCGTCCAGATCAACACCCATGCGCGCCATGTTGAGAACAACGGCACCGCCAAAGCAGTAACCCTGCGCTGCAATTCGGGACGCATCAACACTTTCGTGGTTCTTCAGGATGTCCATTGCCTTCATGAAGCGTGCCTTAACCTGGTCCATGTCACTGGTGGCTTCCTGCATGAATTTCTGGGCAGTATCAGGGTGGTCGGCTTGTTTGCCAGAGCCATACATATCCAGTGCAAACGCTGTATAGCCGGCGGAAGCAAGCCGTTCTGCCTGATTTCGCGCGAATTCATTGTGCCCCCACCATTCATGAACCACCAGAACCCCCGGACGCTTCTGCCCGAATTCATCATCCCAGGCCATGTAGCCGGTGAAGGTCTCGTCGCCGACTTGATACTCGATGGTTCTGGTTTGCGTTTCTGCCAGTACCTGCGTACTTGCAACAGTGAGTGACAGCGTGGCTGCTGCCAGTGCTGTTTTCAGGGTGCTCATCATCTGTTTGCTCCTTTTCGCTCGTTATGAGCCGGTTTGCGTAGTGGTTATGTACGGATAGGCATCAACCAAAGCTCCCGGGAGAGGTCTCCGGGCGCGCGGATACGAATGTAATCGCTGGCTCTAAACGCGATTCCTGTCCCGTCGTTACTGGCAGCGGGCGCGCAGCAGTCGCGTTGCAGCATCAAACACGGCGGGGTCTTCTTCGGTGCGCGCGGCAAGGTGGGCCCCTTCCAGCATCGCCAGGGTCGCCGGTGCTTCATCACTCGGATCACCGATGGCCGAGACGGATCCATCCCTTTGCCCCAGCTCAAAGGTTTCTGCAATCCACTGCAGAACCATTGCGCGAACGGCGCCGACTCTGGCAATGACGATGTCGGACAGGCTTTCGCGGCAGGTCGAAAAGGCAACACACAGACACACGGTTTGTCCATCATGCAACGCTCCGCGATACAGGGCAATGAGTGCCTTGAGGCGCTCGCCGGCGCTGGCATGGGCTGCCTCGATCTCGGCAAGACCCTGCTGCAGACTGGTCTGATAGCGCTCGATCAAGGCTTCGGAGAGCTTCGCCTTGGTGGGGAAATGGTAATGGATCGAGGCCTTTCGAATGCCGATGGCCTCAGCCAGATCCGCATAGCTGAACCCGTCAAAGCCCCGTGACCGCACGGTGTGCTCGGCAAGGTCCATCAGGGCTGTTCTGGTATCACGGTTCATGGTTATCCACCTGTCTGCCTTTGCAATCCCGCTATTGCCGGGCTTATACCCTCGGCGCCCCGGCAAATCGCAGGTGCCCCGTTTTCATCCAGATCTTGGCGCCGCCGTCCCCGGCCGCCACGGACAACCTGTGTCCTTCAGGGAGGCGCAGCCAGTCATGCCTGGCCAGCATCTCGCCATCCCTGGTGACCGAACCTTCGATCACCAGCAGCTCGATTCCGCCGGGCGCCTCAGAGGTCAGTGTCGCCCCCGCATCGAGCTGGCTGTAGGTCACGATCTCACGATCGTCCTCATGCAGCTTTGTGGTGGCAACGCCGCCCACCGGGACCCCCAGCCCGGCCTCCATATTCTTGCTCAACTGGGTCCGGTCGGCCAGGTCGAACTGCCACAGTTTCACAAATATCGTGCAGCCCGTTTCAGAGCCCGGAATATGTGACGTGGTTGGGGGGTTGCGCACATAGCTGCCCGCTGGGAAGTCACCGTGCTCGTCCTGGAACACGCCATCGAGTACGATGAATTCTTCTCCACCGGTGTGGGTATGTGCCGAGAAATGACTCCCCGGCGCATAACGAACGATGGTCGTGGCGCGGGCAACTTCCTCCCCGATCCGGTCCAGCATGCGCCGCTCCACGCCTTTCATGGGCGAGGGCTGCCATTCAATCTGGTCGGAATGCATAACCACCGGTTTGGAGAAATCTGCATTAATCTCCATGATATTCCTCCCTTTTTGGCCTTCATGTTTTCCGCGCTTGCATGAAACCCGAGGGTATCGGATCACCCGGCAATTGAAGGACGGGCTGCGACTTTTGCGCGCCAGGCCTGGAGATTGGTCAGGGACTCGGGAATGTCAACCTTCGCGAAATCCGCAAACCCCAGGCCGGCAAAGGCGGTGATGTCTGCGACCGAGAAGCTGTCGCCTGCGAGAAACTCATTGTCCGCCAGAACGCTGTCAAGGTAGGCCATGGTTGCGCTGGCAATTTCTTTCTGTTTATTACCCCATTCAGCACACTGCCAGGTTTCCAGATCCGGACCAAGCCCCGGGGTCGCGTGATGGAAATAGGCACCCACGGCATTCATCAGACCGTTTTCTGCCCGCAGATTCATCATTGCGATACGGGCACGCTCCGCTGGGGTTGTACCCATAAGGGACGGACCATCAAAGACACCGTCGATATATTCAGTGATGGCATTGCACTGGGCGATGCAGGTGCCGTCGTCAAGTTCCAGCATGGGCACGGTGGCATCCGGGTTTTTCGTCTTGAACGCATCGGAACGGTGCTCCCCACCCATGACATCGACCGGGACGAATTCCACCTTATTCGTTGCGCCTTTTTCTGCCAGGGCGATGCGAACCCGTAGCGGGTTGGGAAAGCCTTCAGTGTCGTAAATTTTCATTGATTACCTCTGTTGGTCATTAAGCATACGACACGTAATTTACCTATCAGTAGGTAGGTTTGCAAGAGACAAATTGACGAGCCTGCTTTGTTTAGAACCGTTGACAAGGCATTCCAAACGGTGAGAACGGTCCAGGCCCTCCTTTCAGTAACACCGACGGGGGTTGCTCTGACATAGCCAGCGTTTCATTCAGGCCCGGATGAAGCTCGAGCCTACTCCTTTGGTTTTATTTTGTTTTATGACCTCGGACTTGAGATTTCAGCTGCTTCAGAAGGTCTTTGGAGCTCTCGTAATACAGGGTGTAGAACTGGTCCAGATCAGCCAGCTTGGCAAGCGTCTGTTCATTGGTAATGGTTGCCTTGGCTTCCGCGATCACCTCCTTTCGGGCCTCGAGCCGTTTTATCTGCCCTTCGACCAAAGCAGCGTAAGGATGCGGACGAATGGCGAAAAAATCCTGGCGCTCACCCGGAATGCTTCGGCGTTCAACAATACCCAGTCTTTCGAGAAAGCACGTATTCGTACTGACGCTCGCCTTACTGACACGCAACGTATCTACAAGCTGCGATGAGCTGACCGGCTCATCTGACACGATAAGTGTCGCCCAAATTTGGCCGGCAATCCGGGAAAAGCCTTCGGATTGAGCCTGAAGACCGAGGCGTTCAATAAACCGTCTGTCTGATTCAGTCAGTGTTTTCATAATCTGAAGATTGCGATGAACTCTGCCAACCCCCTCCCAACGCGCGATACAAATTAACCGTCGACTGCAATTGATCGCGCCGCGTTTCCACGAGATCAAGTTCGGTTGTAAACAGGCTCCGCTCAGCATCCAGTACCTCCAGATAACTGGAGGCGCCACCCTCAAAGCGCAACCGCGCAAGTTTAGTGGTGCTCCGTAGTGCTGCTACCTGCCGGGCCTGCGCTTCCAGGCGCTCTTCGGCACCACGCACCCCGGCCATGGCGTCGAGCACCTCCCGAAACGCTACCTGAATGGCCTGACGATAGGCAATCAGAGCCTGGCGTTGACGCGCCTCCGCCTGATTGACCAATGCCTCGGAACGCCCAAAGTCCAGCAACGGGCCGACTAACGAGCCGCCCAACTGCCAAGTGGATGCGGAGCCCTGGAACAAGTCGCCACCGGAGGCACTTCGCAGGCCCAGCAGGCCCTCAAACGAAATCCTGGGCAGGAACGCCGCCCGGGCAACACCGATTTCGGCGTTGGCCGCTATCAACTCCTGTTCGGCTGCCACAATGTCAGGTCGGCGGACCATCAGATCCGCCGGCCGGCCGGCAGGGACGCTGCCCGGAACATTCATCTCACCAATGGTATCCGCCACGGAAATATCACTCCGTACAATCTGTTGTGGATCTCGCCCCAGAAGCACTGCCAAGGCGTTTCGCTGAAGGGCGTGCTGCTGGCGAAGCCTCGGAAGTTCGGATTCAGCGGCTGCAAGCTCGGCTTCAGCCTGCCGCAGGACCAACTCGTTAACCTCGCCTCCTTCGGACCGGGCCCGTTGCAGGGCGACCGATTCGCGGCGGGATGACACGGTGCGTTCGGTGATGTCGATCTGACGATCAAGCGCACGCAAATTGAAGTAACCATTGGCTACCTCACCAATCACGGCTAGTCGCACGGCCTCGCGATTCGCTGCACTGGCCAGGAGACGCGCCCGGGCTGCTTCGCTGGCATTCGCAAGCCGCCCCCAAAGATCCAGCTCGTACGATAGCACCCCACCGACCTGGATATCGTTGAAGGGTTGACCACCACCAGCGCTGTTGACCACCTCCTCACTCGGCCCCTGGCGCACCGCAGAGCCCTCTACCTCCAGAAGCGGATATTGTTCCGCCTGCTGCCCGGTAAGGCGCGCCCGTGCTTCGGCGACCCTGGCAGCAGCAAGTTGCAGGTCGCTGTTGGCACCAAGCGCCTCTTCAACAAGGGTGACAAGCGCCGGATCGCCAAAGCCACGCCACCAATCCAGGGGGAGTTTCTCGTTCGCCGAAAGTCGTGCGGAAGACCAGTTTTCCGGCACCGACGGCTCGGGTTTCTCAACAGTCGGCGCGAGTGAGCAGCCACCAAGTGACAACGCCATCACAGTGGCCAGCAATACCTTAACGGTCATCAGCCACACCTCCGTCTGCACGTCCGGGAGCGGCCGCAGCCGAGTCATCCTGGTCTCTGGAGCCACTCAGAAAATCCGTGATACGGCGGACCACCACATAGAACAGTGGAATAAAGAACGTCGCCAGTATCGTTGCCGAAATCATGCCGCCGAGAACCGCCGTTCCTATCGCAATACGGGTGGTTGCACCGGCTCCACTGGCGAAAGCAAGCGGCAACACACCCATGCCGAAAGCAACCGATGTCATCAGAATCGGCCTCAAGCGCACTCGCGCCGCTTCCTTGGTTGCCTCAATCAGCTTCATTCCCTGCTCCTCGAGTGTTCGGGCGAACTCCACCAGAAGTATAGCGTTGCGCGCAGTCACACCAACGGTGGTCAGAATGCCAACCTGGAAGAAGACGTCGTTAGGAAGCCCGCGAACCATCGCTGCAAGTACCGCCCCGAGTACGCCCAAGGGCACCGCCAGCATCACGGAAATGGGTATGGTCCAACTTTCGTAGAGCGCGGCGAGCGCCAGAAACACCACCAGTGCCGACAGCGCGTAAAGCAGGGATGCCTGGGCACCGGCCTGGCGCTCCTGATAGGACAGGCCGCTCCAGGCTCCGGCCACACCGTCCGGGAGTTGAGCGATCAAACGTTCGACCTCCGCCATGGCCTCACCGGTACTGTACCCCGGTGCCGGCTCACCCTGAATCTGGCGGGACGGAACACCGTTGAAACGCTCAAGGCGCGGTGAGCCATACTCCCAGCGTCCGTTCGTCACTTCGCTCAACGGGGTCATCTCTCCGTTAGCGGCTCGCAGATACCACGCCTCAAAATCCTCAGGCAGCATCCGGAAAGGGGCATCACCCTGAACATAGACCCGCTTGACCCGCCCCTCATGGAGAAAATCGTTAACGTATTGCGAGCCCCAGGTCACCGACAGAAGTCGACTGATCTCGGACAACTCTATGCCAAGGGCCTGTGCCTTTTCGTGATCAATGTCCACTTTGTAGCGGGGATTGTCCGCCAAACCGTTGGGACGCACACTCGCCAGCACGGGGCTTTCGGCCGCCAACTGCAGCAATTGACCTTGCGCTGCCATGAGCGCTTCATGCCCGATGGCACCCCGATCCTGTAAGCGCAATTCAAAGCCCAGGGCCTGCCCCAATTCCGGTATCGGTGGCAAATTGAAAGCAAAAGCCCGCCCATCACGCACCAGCCCGGCAAGCGCCCGGTTCGCCCGCTGAATGATGGCGCCGGCGCTTTGCGTCTCGGGATCGCGCTCACTCCATGGCTTGAGATTGACGAACGCCAGTCCCGCGTTCTGCGCCCGGCCAGCGAAGCTGAAACCCGCGATTGTGAAGAGGCCCTGCACCTCATCCTGCTCCATAAGGTAATCTTCGATAACCTCAATGGTATCGATTGTGCGCTGCTGGGTCGCACCGGAGGGCAACTGATACTGCAACACGACGAACCCCTGGTCCTCCGCGGGCAGGAACCCGCCGGGCAACCGCACAAAGAGAACGGCCACCAGGACAACGATGCCCAGGAACGCCAATGTGTAGAGCCAGGCGTGGCGCGCCGTATGGCCAACCAGCCGGACATAGCCCCGGGTCAGTCGCCCCAGGCCTGCTTCAAACCAGCCGAACAGCTTTTGCAGCAAGGTTCTTTCGTGCGTGGGCTTGAGTATCCGACCACACAGCATGGGGCTCAGAATCAGAGCCACCAGCACCGAAAGCACCATGGCACCGGCAATACTCAAAGAAAACTGTCGATAGATGGCCCCCGTGGAGCCCGGAAAGAAGGCCATCGGAATAAAAACAGCAGACAGCACCACACCGATGCCAATCAGCGCGCTGGCAATCTGCCCCATGGACTTACGCGTCGCCTCCATCGGGCCCAGGCCGTCCTCATGCATCACCCGCTCGACGTTCTCCACCACCACGATGGCGTCATCCACCAGAAGGCCGATCGCCAATACGAGACCGAAGAGAGTGAGCATGTTGATGGAAAAGCCGAAGGCCGCCATGATCGCAAACGTGCCCAGCAGCACCACCGGGATTGCGATCGCTGGTATCAGGGTAGCCCGCCAACTCTGGAGAAATACGAGCATGACCAGGACCACCAGGGCGATTGCCTCGATGATGGTTGTGACCACCGCGTCGATGGAGGCCTCCACGAAAGGGGCCGTCTGGTAGGGGTACCGAATCTCCACCCCTTCGGGAAAATAGGGCTCGAGCTCCTGGAGCCGCGCTTTAACAGCCTCTGTGACCGCAAGCGAGTTGGCACCCGGCGCCAGATTGATGCCAAGGCCGGCAGCCGGCTCGCCATCGTAGAAAGTGTCAATCTGGACTGCACCGCCGCCCAGCTCAACGCGGGCAACATCCCCCAGGCGCACCCGGGACCCGTCGGGCATACTCTTGAGCAGGATGTTGCGGAACTCTTCGGTTGAGGTGAGCAAGGTCTGGGCGGTGACCGTGGCATTGAGCTGCTGGCCCTCGACTGCGGGCAGCCCGCCGAGCTGACCGGCGGTGACCTGGGCGTTTTGCGCCTCGATGGCGGCGCTCACGTCGGCGACGGTCAGGCCGTAATTGGTCAACGCCGAAGGGTCCAGCCAAATCCGCATCGCATATTCAGAGCCGAAAACCTGCACGCTGCCGATACCGGTTACCCGTCCGATGGGTTCGGCTAACTCGGAGCTGATAAAATCGGCGATATCCAGCTTGCTGAGACGACCGTCGGTAGAGACGAATGCCATTACCATCAGAAAGCTGGTGCTGGATTTCTCGACGCTGATCCCCTGCTGGCGCACCACTTCCGGGAGTCGCGGTTCCGCCAGTTTGAGCTTGTTCTGCACCTGGACCTGGGCAATGTCCGGATCGGTGCCCGCCGCAAAGGTGAGAGTAACCGTAGCGTGGCCTGAGGAATCCGCTGTCGACCCCATATAGAGCAGATTGTCGAGGCCGGTCATCTCTTGTTCAATGACCTGAACCACCGTATTGGACACGGTGTCCGCCGAGGCGCCAGGATAATCGGCCTGAATTTCCACCGCCGGCGGTGCCACCGACGGATACCGCTGGACCGGCAAAACGAAGATCGCCATGATACCCGCCAGCATGGCGACAATGGCCAGAACCCAGGAAAAAACGGGCCTGGAAATGAAGAAATTGATCATTGTGCGGGGCCCTCCTCGTCGGAGGCGTTCTTCTTCGGACTATTCGTGCCACTGGCTTGCTGGTTTTGGGTGGGATGTAATGGAATATCTGCGGCAACCGGCTTCACCTTGGCTCCTGGCCTAACCTTCTGCAGACCGGAGACGATGAGACGATCTCCCGGTTCCAACCCCTTCTCCACCAGCCAGAATGCACCAATGGCCCGCTCTGCCTCTAACTGGCGGGCGACAACTTCACCCTCCGGGTTGACCAGCAACGCGGTGGCCTCTCCTTGCGGATTACGGCTCACGCCCTGCTGCGGCGCCAGAATGGCGTTCTCCCGAACTCCCTCACTCAGACGAACGCGCACGTACATTCCAGGCAGAAGGTCTTCGTCCGGATTGGGGAAGACGGCTCTCACCGTGACAGAACTGGTGCTTTGGTTGACGGTTACATCCGTAACGTCAACGCGTCCCTTATGCGGATAGGGGGTGCCGTCTTCGCGCAACAAAACAGTCTCGGCTTCATTTGGGCCGGCCTCAGAAGCCGCGCCCTCCTTCAGAGACGACCGAATTCGAGCCAGTTTTTCGACCGGTAGCTGAATATCGACATACATGGGATCAAGCTGCACAACGCGCGCCAGGATCTGGGGTTGATTGGCGGTCACCAGCGCACCCTCCGTGTACAGTGTCGGGCCAATGCGCCCGGCGATGGGAGCCTTGACCTCGGTATACGCCAGCTCGATACCCGCCGTTTCGAGCATCGCCTGGGATCGGGAGACATCCGCCCGGGCTGCCTCCAAGGCCGATAGCGCTTCATCACGTTGACGCTTGCTGACCGCATTCTTCTCAAACAAGTCTGACGTACGTGCCCACTCCCGCTGCGCCTGTCGCAATTCGGCCTGTGCGCGCTCCAGTTCTGCCTGGGCCCGCTGATGGGCAGCACGGTATCGGTTGGGGTCGATCTGGTAGAGGACCTCACCTGCTTTGACCTGGGCGCCCTGTTCAAACAAGCGCTCCTGCAAAATGCCCGTGACTTGCGGCCTCACTTCCGAGATACGGTAAGCGGCGGTTCTGCCCGGCAGTTCCATTGAAAGATTCACACGCTGCGGCTGCACCTCAACAACGCCGACTTCTGGAGGCGGCGGCGCAGACCGTTCAGCCTTTGTCTGACCGGAGGAGTTGTCACAACCAGCCAGCAAAAGAACCGCCAACCACATGGGCAGCATGCGGGCCCCAAATAGACGCACCATCAAACTCTTCTCTGTTTCCATATAACTAACCTCTGAATGGGCCAAAGACTCAAAAACCGTTCGATCCATGCCTTCGTTTATAACCAGGTAGACAGAACGATCGATCCAAACTGATCGACGCCGTCCTTTTCCTTGAATTCTTCGCTTCGCCACAGGTAGGTGTAAGCGATCTGCCAGCGATCCCAGGTCAATGCCGCACCCACCTGGGCGTCGCCAACCCATTCGCGACTATCAACGGAGTGGCTGTCCTCGAAACTGTTGCCGTCGAGCAGCAGGTTGTGTGCCATATAGCGCCCTTCAACGGCAGCGAAGACGTACCAGCTAAAGCCCTGATCCCGCCGAAAAGAGGATTGCCCGCCTTGTGCAGGAGCGACTGACGGAATGCCGAAACTACGCTCAAGCCCCTCTCCCAAACGAAACCCCAGGCCGCCGGAAGCGTAGGTATACAGGTTGCCGAGCGCAAACCCGGCAGACGGCCCATATTCAATGGTCAGCCCAGAGAAGTTTTGCTTCATAAACCAGGCACGTTCATAACCGAAATTGATAACTGGCTCGTTATCAAGCTGGTTATCCCAACCCCTCGGCTTGTCTGCCGCAATAAGTTCATGGAAATTTCGTTGACCCACCTCAGCGCCGGAGGCCGGGCCTACGATGCCCACGTCGATATGCAGGCTGTCTGCCAAACGCAAGCCACCGTGCTCCCTTTCGCTCAGTAGCGAAACCCCGCCAAACAAAAGGCCGGCATAGGGACGGTCATCTTTAATAAGCGCTTCAACCTCTATATCTTCCGGCGTATACATCTGTTGCCCCAGCCGGTACGTTGCGCCGGCAAGACTACTGCCAGACCAGCCCGGAATAATATCCGCAAGACGACGGGTCCAGTGTTGATCGGCGGGCTCAAAGGCCCAGATCACCTCTACGCCGTTGGTATATTGACCATCGCCGCCGGCGGAAAACGCATCGTTTTCCACTTTCAGGGACAGCAGGCCTTCAGCGGAAGCTGATGTCACAAGAGAACCCAGCAACAGACCTGAGCACCAATTCCGGTAACGCTTTCTGCAACATCCAGATTTCACTGAAGATTCCTCTGTCAAAGCTGGGTTGAACCGGATGTAAAAGAACTTGCTCCCGGATGCTGACATACCTTCCGTACGGCGACTTTTTGGTCGCCGGCCAGAAATGATGAGACGGCTGTCCGCACAACTTGTTCAATCTGTTCAGTATAAACTAAACGTAACACAAGTAATGATTGACAGCTAGCCGTGATGGAATTGTCCTGCAACGGTGTAATGTGCAGAACGCTCCAGTTCTAATCTTCTCGCTCGCTGCCTGAAAAATGTCTCGGATTCAGGAATTTTTGAGGTTGGCGGAATTTTCCATAACCCGCTCAAAAACACGCAGGGCGACTTCCAGGTCGGTATTTTCAATGCCTTTCAGCATCTCCTCTCGCAAGACATTCGCCCGCTCATTCAGTTCGCTCATAAAGTGCTCACCGGCATTGGTAAGATAAAGCAGCCTGGCGCGCCGATCACGCTCACTGGGCCGGCGCTCAATCAGACCCTGCTCCTCGAGGCTGTCAAGCAGGCGGACCAATGTCGGATTCTCGATGGTCATCAAGCGGGCTAACTCCCGCTGGGTCAATCCTCCACCACCACGCTGCAGGCAGACCATGGTGAACCAGCGAGCTTGGGTAACCCCCAAATCTTTCAGGCGCTCATCCAACAACTTACGCCAGCGCCTTGCTACCCGGGCATTGGTGAGAGGAAACTGATCTCGAGGGGAGTGCGGGGCCATGTCACTGTCCTGCTATTGACGATTCAGTAACAGTAAATCGCAAGCTAATCATATAGACAAGCGTCAGTTACACATTAGCCAGGTTTGCACCAGATCAATAGGCAACATCACGCGGATTCCGAGGCCAGCTAAGGAACTTCTCCTTTCACTGAGACAGGTAACTCCTCGCTTCTTCAGAGACCGGAGGCCCTCAGCGTATTGTCGCCCTGGCAGACACCCTTGCTGTCTGTTGTGACCGGCGACCGGCTTTTAAAAAGCTGGTGCCGAGCGCCCCACAACACCGTAGCATCTTCACTCGACATCAGCCGGGTCTTCGGCACGGCGTCTTCCAGCCAATCCGCATCCGCTAAGGTCAGTCCCCAGTCGAGTAGAGTCTGCGGGGCCGACAACAAGGCTGAGTTACTTTTATCGGTCAGAATGACATGAACTCGGGTTCGGGTGACCAAAAAAACGGTAGTTCAATAGGTTGGGAGTGTTTTTGGGCTATTTTTCACGTTTGTCTGCCAACCCTCTTGTTCGCTTCCTGGTTTCGGCGTCGCTGCCGGTAGCCGTAAGTGGCGTTTCTGACGGTTTCCTCATCTTCCAGTCCGGCCCCCAAGGCCCCAGCGATAGTGGCGACCGAAGTCACGAGCCAGGCAAGAGTGGTGTAATCGAAAAGGCTGACCGCGTGATCGAGTTGCGCTTCCAGCATGTTGGCTGGAATGAAAACGAGGACCGTGAAACAGAAAAGCCCCAGTAGGACCACGTAATAGAATACGACCCCGGCACTTAGCGTCAGTACAGTGACCGTGTTATAGAGGCGAACCAGACGTGGCGATCGGGCGTTTTTCATCGATTCCCAAAGCGTGTGGGCAATGATAATCCAGGCGATCATCGCCACCATGGCCACTCCCATAAGCAGAATAAGGCGTGGCCGGCCATAATTGGCGCTGAGCTGCCAAAGGGTCGGAAACACCAGGCCATAGGCGCCGGTCGCGAACGCGACGGCGATGACGCGCTTGAAAGCAGGAAAGATGGTCCAGGGGCGATTGGCTCGCACCATGCCTGCCAGGATGCGAAGGTTCCCGTTGAGCTTTGAATCGGCAATAAAGCGTACATCGAAGGACTCTCCCTCGCCCGGTAGCGTTATCCGTCGTATCGGGAACAGCTTCTCGTAGAGGTGCCTGCCCAATAGTTGCCGGGCACCTTTGCCACGCAGGCTCCTATGGACTTTATCGGATTGCTGGGTACGCTGCTCCTGACGAGCACGGTCCTCTTCCGAACTGCCATGGTGCAATTCGTTGACCAGTTGCAGGATCGCTTCGTTCAGGCGACGACGTATTGCGGTAATGCCGAAGGCAGGCAATGAGATCATCGCAACGCCATGCACCGTGCTGGTTTCAGCGATCACGAAACGCCCGTCCTTAAAGATCGGCAAATCGGTAATACAGATCGCGTAGTCCCACTGCTGGTCCCGCTTGTACTCGAGAATACTCCCAATGATATCGGTGGAAGCCTCGGCAGCGCCGATCAGCGGATCGACGATCAGTTGCACCTCCCAGTTCAACCGGTCATCAACGTAGTTGGCCAGAAGTTCAGGTAACTCGTCGATGACCTGTTCGGCCATCTCAGCGGGCATCTCGGGGGCGGGTACAAGGCCCACCACTTTTCGGCACGCGTTGACCGCCCGGTTCCCTTCCTGTGCGGGTTCCCTGGTGGAGACCACGTTCCGGGCCGTGGACATAAGCACTCCATAACGACGTGGCTGGCGCATTGGGTAGTGGAACCCTGAAAAAACCACTCTGACATACCCAAGCTTAGTTGAAGATCGGAATACCGCGACTCGCGCTACAGTCATCTCGGGCCGGCAGCAGTTTGGTTAGATCCTCTGCCGGCACCGGCCTTGCAAACAGGTAGCCCTGCATCAGCCGACATCCGCTTTCACGCAGCAATCGGCACTGCTCCGGGGTCTCCACGCCCTCGGCGATGACATCCAGACTCAGGCGATGGGCCATGGCGATGATGGCGTCGGCGATCGCGGCACTGGCTGGATCACTGGTGATTTCGCGAACGAACGACTGGTCGATTTTGAGCGTATCGATCGGGAAGCGCTTCAGGTAGCTCAGGCCGGAGTACCCTGTGCCGAAGTCGTCCAGCGCGATGCTCACGCCGTAATCCTTGAGGCACGTCATTGTCGCGATCGCAGCATCGACGTCCTCCATGAGCATGCTTTCGGTCAGTTCGAGTTCCAGGTGTTCCGGGTCCAATCCGGTCTCCTTGAGTAGTTGCACCACCCGCAGGGCAAGGTCTGCGTGGCGGAACTGTCGGGCGGAGAGGTTCACGCCGATGCGTCCGGGCATCAGGCCACTTTCGCGCCAGAGCCGGTTCTGCTCGCATGCCGCACGTAGCACCCATTCCCCGATCGATTCAATCAGGCCAGTCTCCTCCGCAATAGGGATGAACCGCGCCGGCGAGATCATGCCCATGTCGGGGTGATGCCAGCGCAGCAGTGCTTCAGCGCCGACAGGGGTGCCGCTGTCCACGTCAATACGGGGTTGGTAATGCACGCTAAACTCGCCGTGCTTCAGCGCGCCGTGCAGTGCCGACTCCAGGGACAATCGCTCCGGATCCCGGTTGGCCGTGGCAATGGCATAAGCCTGGTGCATGTTGCGCCCACGGCCCTTGGCACAGCGCAGCGCTGATGAGGCGTTCTTGAACAGCTCTCCCGAGTCCGTTCCGTCGGTTGGATAGGCTGCAGAGCCGATGCTGCAGGTTACGCAGATCTCCTGATCGTTGATCCGCAAGGGCTCGGAGACCGACTCAAGGATGCGTCGAATACAATACTCGGCATGGAGATCCTGCTGCGTATCTGTCGTGTACATGATCGCAAATTCGTCCCCGCCAATACGGGCTACGGTCGCGGGTGTTTCCGCGCATGCGGACAGCCTCTCGGCGATGGCGCGGAGCACCTCGTCTCCGCCCGCGTGCCCCAGGGCGTCGTTGACCAGCCCCAGGCGGTCGAGCCCGACAATCAGAAGCGCCACAGACGAGTTGCTGAGTTGCGCCGACTCGATGGCCTGTTCGAGGCATTCGTGGAGTGCAGTCCGGTTCGGCAACCGGGTGAGGCCGTCGAATCGGGTTAGATAGTGGATGTGCTCCTCGGACGCCCTACGGGCCGTGAGATCGTCGACATAGGAGAAGCTGACGGGCTCACCTTCGTACTCGATGTAGGTGGCGGTTACCTCGATGGGGATCAGTCCCCCGTCGCTGCGGCGGGCGAGTGACTCAAGTCGTGCCGAGCCCTGCGCCTTCAACTCGTGCAAATGCTCCCGCCAGGCCTTTTCCGTCATGGTGGGATCGATATCGGAAAGCAAGCGTCCTGTAAGGTCTTCGCGGGCGTACCCGAGCATGTCGCAGGCCGCGCGATTGGCATAGCGTACCCGCCCTTCGGCGTCGATCTGGAACATCGCGCCCCGGGCGTGATCCACTGCAAACTGGGTCAGCCGCAGCTCCCGCTCCGCCTGCCTGCGCTCCGTGATGTCGCGCGCGGAATGTACCATATAGGTGACGTTTCCGTTGTCGTCGTAGACCGGGTGCAGGGTGAAATCCATGGTCCGCACCCGGCCATTGACATCAAGGATAGGCACGTCAAAGCGGGACGCAAGGCCCCGGCCGGCGGCCCGTATCGACTCACGCAGACGTTGCCGGCCCTGCTCCGAGAACCGCCACCAGGGGGTGGCATCAAACGGTCGGCCCAGCACATCCTCGGCTCGCGCGCCAATGGCATCCAACGCGGCTTTATTGGCGTAGGTGAGCACACCATTGACAGTCAGTAGACCGGCGAAGACTGACGGAGAAAGCCGATCCATGACCTCATGCACGGGTTGGTCAGTCATCGGATTGTCCCCACAAATTTACTGTTCTCGACGAGTTTCAGTGCCGGATCTTTCACTGATTGAAGATGGAAATTGATAGCACTGACTTCAGTCTCAAGGGACTCCGGTGCAACGGATACGGTAACCGGTAGCTCAACCCTCTCCCCTGCCCCTACAGACACAGTCGCTGCAGAGCTCAGTTGCAGGCCGTCCACTCCAGCCACACCGATGTTATAACTCTGACTGTGCTGGCTCTTGTTGAGGATCTTCAATACATAACTGTTTTCGATATGGCCTTGCGTGTTATATTGAAACAAACCACGGTCTTTTTCGATATCAAGAGTCAGCATTGGTCTGGAGACGATAGCCCAGGACAACGCTGAAATCATTGCGAGTAGAACGACGGCGTAACCGAGCAACCTTGGCCTGATAATACGCAGGCCACCTCCCACCAATGCCCGCTCACTGGTATAGCGAATCAGCCCCGTACCATAGGCCATTTTTTCCATGACCGAATCACAGGCGTCAATGCACGCCGCACAGGCTATGCACTCCATCTGCAGGCCATCGCGAATATCGATACCCGTAGGGCACACCTGAACGCACATCTGGCAGTCGATACAATCACCCAGCCCCTCGGACTTGTAATCCGCACCTTTCTTTCGCGGGCCCCTGGACTCGCCCCGCGCTGCATCATAGGTAATGACCAATGAGTCCTGATCCAGCATGGACGACTGGAAACGGCCGTAGGGGCACATATGCAGGCACACTTTCTCACGGAGCCATCCTGCGTTGATGTAGGTTGCCACCGTGAAGAAAAAGACCCAGAAAAGAGCCATTGCCCCGATATCCATGGTAACCAGGTTGGGTAGCAGTTCCCGGATGGGTGTGAAGTAACCAACGAATGTCACGGCTGTTGCAAGGCTGATCAGCAACCAGAGCGTATGCTTCCGGGCGCGTTTGAAAAACTTGGCGATGCTCATTGGAGCCTGGTCAAGTTTGATGCGCTGGTTTCGGTCGCCCTCGGTGATTTTCTCTGCCCACATGAATATCCACATCCACACGCTCTGGGGACAGGTATATCCGCACCAGACCCGCCCGGCCAGCACGGTCAAAAAGAATAGCCCGAATGCGCATATGATCAGGATTGCTGACAGGAGAACCAGATCCTGAGGCCAGAAGCTACTGCCGAAAATATGGAACTGCTTCTTAGAAAGGTCCCATAAGACCGCCTGGCGGTCTCCGCTGGTTAACCAGACCGTTCCAAAATACAGAGCAAACAGGAGTGCTCCACCAAGGATTCTCAGGCGCCTGAAATAGCCCTTGAAACTGCGGGTATGAATTTTACCCATGAGCGTGGGGCGGTCAGGAATGGTATCAATATTACGAAGCGGTATATTCTGGCTCATTACTCACTTACAGTCGTTCGATCAGAAAGTGAGGGTATCCAGTTCCACGGGATCGGTGCAGGCTCAAATTTTTAATTTTTAATAGGGACAGATGGGCCGTCAGGTAAGATGCAGCAACTCTGGTAGTTGATTCAGGGCGCTGATTCTTCGCTCATCCCAGGGATGGGAAAAGCTGATCCTCAGGCAATTGCCATACTTACCCGATGCGGAAAAAAGTGGGCCGGGCGTGATCACAACACCTGCGTCAAGCGCCTTGGGGTATGCAGCCAGAGTGTCGACCGTTGCAGGCAGTTCCAGCCAGACCGCCAGGCCGCCCTGGGGCGCCGTCACTCTTACCGACACCGGCCAGGCGAGCAGTGAAGCCAGTAGCCGGTCGCGTTGCTCACTCATCAACTTCCGTTGCCTGCGAAGATGGGCGGACAGCTCACCCTCTTCCATATAGGCTGCAACGCCCTGTTGCAAATAGCGGCTACTGGCCAGTTGAGTCACCATTTTCAGATGCAGTATCCGCTGATGCCAGCGTGCCCCTGAAATCCAACCCAGGCGCAGGTCCCGGGACAACACCTTGGAAAACGAACTACAGTGGATGACACGATTGCTATCATCCAGCGCCTTAAGGGTGTCGGGAACCCGGGAAAACCCGGACTCGGCGTATATATCATCTTCGATTACGGCCAGATCGTACTTTTCCGCGAGGGCCATCAGGCGTCGCCGGGGAGCCTCGGACATCAACGCCCCTCCTGGCGTAGCAAACGCCGGAGACACGACGCATGCCTGGATGTTCCAGCGCCCCAGGGCTTCTTCAAGGGCATCCATATCCATACCACTTGCCGTGGAGGTTGGTATTTCAATCACTTGCAAACCGAGTTGTTCCAGCAGTTGCAGTACCCCATAGAAACCCGGCGATTCCACGGCAACTACGTCCCCGCGTTGACAGCAGGCCATGAGCGCCAGGAACAAGGCATGTTGACAGCCAGAGGTTATACATAGTTCATCTGGCGTAACAGGCCACCCTCGTTTAGCCAGCAGAAGCCCAAGTTGCTCTCGCAACTTCAGATCGCCTGCAGGTTTGTCGTAATACTGGAAGTCGGCACCACGCTGCCTCCGAAGAGCCCTCCCAATGGCCCGGTTGAGGCTTACGATTCCCGGTGGCAGTTCGCCGGCATGCAGTTCGGGCAGAAGGTCGAACGCGGCATTTCGATCCATAATATTCAGCAGTAAATCACTAACATTGACGGGGCGCGGCGCTTCAATACGGGAGGTGGTTCTCGGCGGTGCAGTGGCTTTAGGCGCCAGGGTAACGAAATGGCCTGCCTTTGGCCGAACCTCCAGAACCCCCTGCGCCTCAAGTCGCTGCAGGGCATGCTGGACTGTGGCTTTTGACACGCCCTGCTGTGCACAGATCTCCCGAATGGATGGCAGGCGGTCACCCGGCTTCCAGCGCCCTTCAATGATGCCTCGCAGTAGCCACTGCTCTAACTGCTGATAGCGGTACGTTTCTTCAGCCAAAGAGAGCCTCCCCCGGAACTTGGTGTGGACCATGCCATCCTCGGCTTCATAAATACCACTTTTCCTATGGGTTTTACGGAAAATTCTTCTTCTGATCACCGCTTTTTTGATAGGCCCGGAGTGTCTATTGCACTAGGATAAATCCAAATAAAGGAAGGATTTCGATTTTCCACCAAGTGCCCAACTGGAAAAGCCAAGGATCTGAATAGCCACGAGTTTTCGTTTTTGTTTAGATATTGGAGAAGTCTGGGAAAACCCGATCTATGATCATCGACTGACTATGAGAGCGGCTTCGATTCCCGGCGATCCGGGTTAAGGGGCCTCGCTACAGCAATCAGATCTCAATACTCTCTGCTATCTCAAGAGCATCTTCCACCTCAACACCAAGGTATCGCACGGTACTGGACATATTTGTGTGTCCCAATAGCAACTGGACTGCTCGAAGATTTTTGGTCTTCTTGTAGATCAATGTTGCCTTGCTCCGTCTCATTGAGTGAGTGGCATAGACGGAAGAATCGAGTCCGATGCTGGTTATCCACTTCTTGACGATACGAGCGTATTGATGAGTAGTGATGTGGTCAAACTTTCTCATCCGGCTCGGCCACAAATAATCCATACCCGAAAGTCCGCGAAATTCGATCCACGCTTCGACCGATTCGCGAGTCTTTTTGGTTATCTCAAACTGAACAGGCTGACTGGTTTTCTGCTGAATGACTTGCGCCCGATTCAGAACCTCTCCGTTTCTGGAAATATCTCGAACCAAAAGCTTAATCATATCGCAAGATCGGAGTTTGCAATCAATCGCCATGTTGAACATCGCCAGCTCGCGGATGTTCTTTGCAATCTCTAACCGAATACGGATAGCCCATATTTGTTCGAGTTTGAGTGGTAGCTTTTGTCCAACGAGCTTCCCCTTGTTCCAGGGAGCTTTGCTGATAGGAAATGTCATGACGCGGCCCTCTTCGGAGGGTAAGGGCCTTTAAGTATGGCTCAGAAGATCGTTCTCTGCTGGCCAACCTGGTCGCAAAGCGAACATTCAGGTTTGGCAATAACTCCAGAGGTAATGGTAGCCAACGGAGCGCAGCGTAGTTGGCGCCCCTGCATATTCCGGCCCATCATGACCGCCCATTCCGTTTGAACGTGACCGCCTGTTCCGGGTGATCGTGACCGCTCATTCCGTTTTATCGTGACCGATTTCGGGTAGTTTTCCGGAATCGCCGGTCACGATGCCGGAATCATCGGTCACGTTCCTCCGGAATCCCTGCCAACACGCTGGAACTCTTCAACTTTATCCGGCATACCCCTTCCTTTTTAATCACGAGGAAGGGCGGATGCCGGCAGCGAGGATTTCCATGCGATAGATCATCGAGGTCTTGCGCCTCAAGTACGAAGCGGGCCTGAGCCATGAGCGTATTGCCCGTGCCTGCGGACTCTCCAAGGGCGTGGTCGGCAAGTACGTCAGCCTGGCCACCGCGCAGGGCATCACCTGGCCGTTGCCGGAAGGCACGGATGAAGCACGGTTAGAGGCCCAGCTGTTCCCGGCCAAGACACCCCCATCTCGATTTGCTGAACCCGACTACTTCCAGGTCCACCAGGAACTCAAGACCAAGGGCGTGACCCTGCAACTGCTCTGGGCTGAGTACGTAGAGCGCCACGGCGACAAGGCCCGCCGGTACAGCCAATTCTGCCATCATTACCGGCTCTGGCGCGGCCGGCAGCGACGCAGCATGCGTCAGGTCCACCGGGCCGGTGAAAAGATCTTTATCGATTACTGCGGCCCCACCGTGCCGGTGGTGGACCGCAGCACTGGCGAGATGCGCAAGGCCCAGGTCTTTGTGGCCGTGCTGGGTGCGTCCAGCTATACCTTCGCCGAGGCCACCTGGAGCCAGAGCCTGCCGGACTGGATCGCCTCCCATCAGCGGATGCTAGCGTTCTACGGTGGGGTGCCGGAACTGCTGGTTCCGGACAATCTCAAGGCAGCGGTCACCAAAGCGGATCGTTACACCCCGAAGATCAACGAGACCTACGCGGAACTGGCGGCCCATTACCAGACGGCGGTGTTGCCAGCACGGCCCTACAAACCCAAGGACAAGGCAAAGGCAGAAGCCTCCGTGCTGCTGGTCGAACGCTGGATCCTGGCCCGGTTACGGCACCGAACGTTCTTCTCGCTGGCCGAACTGAACTCGGCCATCGCGGAGCTGCTACCGGCACTCAATCAGCGCCCGTTCCAGGGGCGCTCCGAGAGCCGCCAGAGCCTGTTCGAAACACTGGACCGACCTGCGCTGAAGCCACTGCCGGCAACGCCCTATGTCTACGCCGAGTGGCGCAAGGCACGACCGGGCATCGACTACCACATCGAGATCGACAAACGCCTGTACAGCGTGCCCCACGCCTTGGTGGGTGTGAAGCTGGACGTGCGCGTCACTGATACGTCCGTGGAAGTCATGCACAAAGGCCAGCGGGTCGCACTGCACCCTCGGCATAGCAAGGGCCGCTTCGTCACCCTGACCGAGCACATGCCCAAGTCCCACCAGGCCCATCAGAACTGGTCTCCCGGGCGGTTCCTGAACTGGGCCAGGGACATCGGTCCCGCCACGCTCGACGTGGTACAGCGACAGCTAAAGGATCGCCCTCATCCGGAGCATGGTTACCGAGCCTGCCTGGGTCTGCTGAACCTCAGTCGCCGCTATAGCCGTGACCGGCTGGAGCAGGCTTGTAGCCGAGCATTGGCCATCAACTCGGCCAGCTATCAGAGCATCAGCTCGATCCTGAAGCAGGGTCTGGATCAACTGCCTCTGCCACTGGCCGAGGAAGAGCCGGAGCTGGCCGATCTGCCCTTACACACCAACGTTCGCGGCCCCCGCTACTACCACTGATCCCGGAGACACTGATGTTGACTCAGAACACCCTCGATACCCTGCGACAGCTCAAACTGACCGGCATGTGCGATGCCCTGGAACAACAGCGGGCACAGCCTGACACCCATGACCTGGCGTTCGAGGAGCGCCTGCTCAAGGCCGCCCGTCTGCGTGTGCCGGCCTGCATTGACGACATCGACTACCACCACCCGAGAGGGCTAGAGCGCTCTCGCATGGCCGGACTGGCCAGCTGTGACTGGATCCGACAATCCCTGAACCTGAGCATTACCGGTCCGACCGGTTGCGGCAAGACCTGGCTGGCGTGCGCTCTGGGCAACCAGGCCTGCCGGCAGGGGCTCTCGGTGCGCTACTTGCGGGTACCGCGCCTGTTCGAACAGCTGCGCATCGCCCATGGCGATGGCAGCTATGCCCGGCTGATGAACCAGTTGCTAAAAACCGACCTGCTGATCCTGGACGACTGGGGCATGCAGAAGGTAACCGCGCAACAGGGACAGGACCTGATGGAAGTGATCGAAGACCGGCACGGCAGGGGCTCAACGCTCATTGCCAGCCAGTTACCCACGGGAACCGGTCGCAAAGCGGCGGAAAATCGATAGCTGTGAAGCCGTTTCATGCCCTGTGTCTGACTTCAGATACCGCAGTCCACGGACGAATAGTCTTCAACTGATCCTCCAGGGCATCTTTGGCAATCTCAGTGTCGTAGGCTGCCTGAGCGCGCAACCAGTAACCGTTAGACAAGCCAAAGAAACGACAGAGTCGCAGGTCCGTGTCTGCGGTAATCGAACGCTTTCCCGCGATGATCTGGCCTATTCTCTGAGCAGGCACCCCAATTTCTTTGGCCAGACGGTATTGAGAAATGCCCATCGGCTCCAGAAAATCTTCTTTGAGCAACTCGCCTGGCGTGACAGCATCAATGTTGCGCATGAGCCACCTCCTTAATGGTAATCAACAATTTCGACATCTTCCGCGCCAGCCCTGGTCCAGCGGAAGCAAACCCGGAACTGTTTGTTGATTCGAATGCTGTGCTGGCCTTGGCGGTCACCATGCAATGGCTCCAACATATTTCCGGGCGGTACTTTCAAATCATCCAACTGGCTTGCAGCTTGGAGTTGTCGAACTCCACCGTCAAGCCCTGCCCGTGCGCGATACGCTTCACGCGTTCGAGCTGCAGGCCTACGATGTCACGGATCTGTTTGCGGTCGAGCGCGTGGAACACGATGATCTCATCAATGCGGTTGATGAACTCCGGGCGGAGATAGCGACGAAGCACGTTCAACAGCTCCGACTTCAATTCCGCGTCGTCCTTGCGCTTGTCCTCCTCTCTGGGCTTAGATAGCTAAGAGTACTTAAGGAATGCGCCTTACCGTAATCTCAGGTGAGCTTCGCTTTTACATGTATGCGCGTTTAATATTCTTGGCACCTTGAACTCCGAACAGAAAACAAGGTACCTATTGAGACACCCAACCGGCCAAGAGAATTGTCGTCAACTGGTCATCCTAATTGTCGCCGAACATCCCCCCGGCAATCGAGGGGGGCTGCGTAGGGCCGTGTGGCCCTACGCAGCGTGACCTGATTGAGTCAAGGCCGGGTTGTCATGCAGGCAGTTTGGCTGCAAGCAGTTCGACCTTCTCGATATTGGGCGGAGAACTGAGCAAGGTCGCGGCGTTGTCCATCAAGGCCGCGGCGATCTGGCCGTTCAGATGTGCCTGGCGACCTGCCTCATCGGCAAAGGCATCGAACACACCGAATGTCGAAGGGCCAAACTTCAATGCAAACCAGGCAGTGGTGCCGGATTCGGCGTTGGCGAGCGGCAGTGCGCTGGCCAGGAAGTCGGCAAGCGCAGCCTCCTGGCCGGGTTTGGCTTCGAGGCGAACAAACAGGGCGAGCTTGGTCATATTGTAATCCTTTGGATAAATGGTTTAGGTGAAAGCACCGACGAGCCTGCAGTCTAAGTCTTCATGACAACCATTCATATAGACAAAAATGACAACTTTGATATCATTATTGCCATGAAACTTCATATCCTTGTTTGTGATGGCGTGTTTGATCTGGGGCTTGCGGCGCTCACTGACACAGTGGGCTTGGCCAATGCGATGTCTAGCTCGCTGCCACAGGCTCCCGCGCACATAGAGCTCACGCTGGTGGGCGTGCGGCGTCGCATCCTAACGGCGCAGGGCTTGACGGTCCCCGTGGTCACTGCGCGTGGTGTGCCGGAACCAGACGTCGTGCTCGTGCCCGCGTTTGGTGACAAGATGCCTGACACGCTCTCGGCTCGGCTCACACGCCCCGACGTGCCCGATGCGGTCGCCGCGCTACAGCTGTGGTCCACCGCTGGCGCGCACCTTGGTGCCGCCTGCTCCGGTAGTTTCTTACTTGCAGAGAGTGGCCTGCTTGATGGGCATCGTGCGACGACGTCATGGTGGCTGGGGCCGATGTTTCGGCAGCGCTATCCGAACGTCACGTTGGACGAGTCACGCATGATCGTGAACTCGACACGCTTCACTACCGCGGGTGCCGCTTTGGCCCACGTTGACTTGGCCTTGCACATTATCCGGGGGCGCAGTCCGGCGCTGGCGGCCCTGGTGGCACGCTATCTGCTGGTCGAGGCACGCAGTTCGCAAGCCGAGTTCGTGATTCCCGACCACCTTGCGCATGCCGACCCAATGGTGGAGCGCTTCGAGAGCTGGGCCAGACGTCGGCTCGCGCAGGGGTTCTCGCTGGCGGAGGCGGCCAGCGCCGCGGGCACAAGCGAGCGCACCTTGGCGCGGCGGCTGCAAAGCGTTTTGGGCAAGACACCACTGTCGTATTTCCAGGACCTGCGCGTGGAGCATGCCGTCCATCTCTTGCGCACCGGAAATGCCAGCGTCGACCAGGTCGCCACACAGGTCGGGTATTCGGATGGGGCGACCCTGCGGGCCCTGCTGCGCCGCAAGCTGGGTCGGGGTGTCAGGGAGTTGCGACGCGGCGGATGACCAGAGGCGTTTGGTATATGTACGGCTGGAGACCGCCGCGAAACTGACGCAGGCCAAACGGCGCATTTGGACAAACTGACAAAACTACTGCCCGCCACGGCGCGCAAGCTCCAGTTTGACCCTGGACAAAGTTTTGCTGGCAATGCCGTAATAGCGCCCCTCCAAATGAAGGACTCTCCGATCCTAAGACTTCATGGGTTTCAGCAAGATTTCGGACGACGAATTTAGCACTTTGTGTGGAAACCAGAACGAGCGCTCTATTCTAGAATCTACTTTAAGTTTGTTTAGCACTTTTTGTGGACCATGGCAGGTAAGAGACTGATATTAGGTTTTGAAAATTTAGAGTTTTGCGTGGTCGTCCCCCCCCCGCACGCGGGTACCCCCTTATGCAGCGCCTGCCTCAGAACCTGACCCTCAGCACCTCTGGTTTCTCGCTATCCCGTGTGCCACGTAGCTTTCAGGGGTTTTCGGTGGACCTCCAAAGGGTCAAATCCTTTGGGGGGGGGTGACGGTCTCAGGAGTTTGTACCCCCCCCCTATTAGAGCGAGGGGGGTTGGCTGAGATCTTCCGTGCCCGAGAATTCGGTGTAAACTTCTCCTGTAATCCAGCGTGAATCTCCAATCCCACTAGGTGCGCCAACACCGATGATGTGGGATTTCTCATTTTTAAAGCCTGCTTGGTATGCCCAGGCGGATTCTCCACCTGGGGGAATATCGAGACCGGCCATGCCGGTCTGATTCCACTGTAGGCCTTCTCTGGACGGCGATTAAACGCCGTGGCGGGATTTCCAATGACGTTCGAGCCATGCCAGCACATTTCTCAATGACCAAAGATCAGCAACTCACCTTCCTGCGTTTGCCGGTCAAATTACGGGGAACCTATGTCACTTGGCTGATGGGATACAACCCCTACTTCCTCATGTCCCGCGAAACCTACTACCGCCATAAACGAGAGCTACTGTCGACTTTTGGGATCGATATTTCGCACAGGGTGTGACCCGAAAACCCCTTTAAAAACAGACCCCTGAATATACATTATGCGCAGTTTAATATCACTTTAAATAATATTATTACGGATTTTACCTTTACTCTCCTCGCATCTGAGTGACTTACTAGGAGCTTTCCCGATGAGCTCAGCTTCAAGCTCGGACTTCGAGTTCAGGAGATCGCGCTACTCCAGATCAGCGTGAAACCTGAACCAGTAAATCCCTAATCCAAATATTCAGAGGGTCCTGCGATGAGCGCTGGTGCCACACGGCGATCACGTCGAATCCGGGGATCTCGGCATTCAGCTCAATCGGCCGCAACGAGTCGTCGGGCAGCAATCGCGACGGGATGAAGCCGACAAGGTCAGTTTCAGAAATCGTTGCTTTGGCCGCCGTGAAGGTTGGCACCGAAAGCATGGCTTGGCGCGGATGCCCCTGGTCTTCAAACCAACGATGGACGGCACCGGTAAAATCCCCTCGGGAGGGGGAAACCACCACCTGAGGCATGCTGGCGATCTCGGCAACCGACATGGTACTGCGGACAGCCTCATTCCCGTTTCCTGCGACACAAACATAGTGCTCGGAATACAGGGTTAACGACGGATAACTCGGTGGCGCAAACTTCGGATTGGTCAACACCAGATCCACGGTGCCATTAAGCAGGTCATTTGCCATCTCATCCAGCTCGAGTTTTTTCACCGCCAGCCTCAGACCCGGCGCTTCCCTTCTCAGGCGCTGCATCAGAAAAGGCAGGATGGTTTTCTGCTCCAGATCGGTGGAGCTGATGGTAATGGTCCGCGTCGTTGTTGCGGGATTGAACTCATCCTGCTCCAGCAACTCGCCAACGGCATTCAGGATGAGATCCAGCTTCGGCCCCAACGTTCGGGCATACGCCGTCGGAGTAACGCCATTGCCGCTGCGGATAAACAGGCGATCATTGAAGGTGGCGCGGAGCTTTTTCAGCTGGTCACTGACCGCCTGCTGGGTCACCCCGAGTTGATCCGCCACACGGGACAGGTTGCCTTCGCGAAGTAGGTACTGAAGCGTTCGTAACTGTTTAAGGTCTACCCGGTTTAAAGCGTTCACTTGTACCTCTTACATCAAATCCTTGTTTCAAATCCTATCGGCTACTCCCTAAGCTGGCAAACCAAGAATCCAGCAACCCTACCCGCGAGGAGGAGCCATGTTCAGCATCAACTACGTCCAGCCCGTTGGCGACCTGGAGTACGACCAGCGATACAAGGGTCCAGGTGCCTCCGAGCTCACTCAATCCGTCGACACCCGACACATTGACGTCACAGACATTCGCAACCAAGCCAACGACTTCAACCTGGACGACCAGGGCTTCGAGGCGGTCCGGGTCGCCTTTGATTTTGACGACTACCAGAATGACGACGCCATTCGCGAACATTTGTATCCGCAGGTTATCGAGTACCTCCGTGACCGACTCAAGGCCAGCGAAGTGCTGATCTTTGATCACACTTATCGGTCAACCAGTCGTCAGGACCAAACCATCCATAACCGGGCGCCAGTGAAGACTGTTCACAACGACTACACCGAGAAGTCTGCGCGCCACCGCATGTTGGAAGAGACCGAGCAACGACCAGAGCTTCGCGACCGCCCTTACCGGTTGGTGAACCTGTGGATGCCTGTTGGCCACCGAGTCGAGGAATCCCCATTGGCTGTTCTGGACATCAACACCGTGGCTGCGGACGACTTCCATCGCATCATACTCGTGTACCCCGATCGCATCGGTGAGATAGCCGGGATCTCCTACAACCCGGATCATCGCTGGTACTACCTGTCAGACATGGAGCCCGGCGAGGCCCTGCTGCTGAAAGTCTTCGATTCACGTTACCCCGAGGGCATATTTGGCACCCCACACACCGCGGCCGACCCCGTGAACACACCGGACAACGCCCGCAACAGAAACAGCCTGGAAGTGCGAGTCATCGCCTTTAGTTGAGGAAGCCATGAGCGAATTTCTTGTGTCATTGAATCCGTTGAATCAGGAGCCGGTCGGACAGGTGCCAATCACCTCCCGGTCCGAGCTGACAGAAATTGTGGGCCGGAGTCGGATCGCGCAGGCGAACTGGGGTCGGTTATCGCTAGAAGAGCGTGCAACCCGCCTGAGGGATGCTTACCATGCGCTGGCGTCTGCTCAGAATCAACTCGCCCGACTGATCAGCCTGGAAATGGGTAAGGACGCACGCCGGGCGACCTATGAGGTCGCCGGTACTGTAACGAATGCCCCCTATTTCATTGAGGAGGCCGCCGCTGCCCTGCAAACCGAACAAGGCGAAGGCCGTATCCAGTATCGGCCACTCGGTGTGGTTGCCGTCATTTCACCCTGGAACTATCCACTGGCCATGGCCAACAACTTGCTGATCCCTGCCTTGATGGCGGGCAACAGCGTCATTCTGAAACCCTCGGAACACACGCCGCTGGTTGCTGATCTGTTCGTTCGCGCACTACAGGACCATCTGCCCGAGCACCTGATTCAAATTGCCCACGGCCACGGAGACGTCGGTCAGGCGCTGGTGAAATCTGACATCAATATGATCGCCTTTACCGGGTCGATGGCCACCGGTCGCAGCATCATGGCGGACGCTGCCGAAGGCGTTAAACGCCTGGTCATGGAACTCGGTGGCAATGATCCCCTGATTGTCATGAAAGACGCCAATCTGTCGGCTGCTGCGCGATTTGCCGTTGCCAGCTCGTTCGAGAATGCCGGGCAAATGTGCACGTCAACCGAGCGAGTGTATGTCGACCGTACCGTTGCCGAGGAATTCAAACGCCAGGTGGTAGCGGCTGCATCGGCTTACCAGGTCGGCCCATGGGATCAACAGGGCGTCGACATAGGCCCGATCGCCAACACTACCCAGCATCAGCTTGTGCTGCGACATCTCAAGGATGCGGAGACAAAAGGCGCACGTTTTCTGCTCGGCAAGGCCGACTACCCAGCGCCATTTATTCAACCCACGGTTGTCGATGGCATGACCCCCGACATGCTCCTTGAGCGCGAAGAGACCTTTGGCCCGGTCGTTGCCATGGCTGAATTTGATGCGATCGAAGACGCCATCGCCCGTGCCAACGACTCCATCTACGGCCTGGGGGCGGTGGTCTTTGGCGGCCGGGGCGCCGCAGCCGTAGCTGACCAGCTGGAGGCCGGCATGGTGTCAGTCAATGGCGGGGCCGGCGGCAGCCCCTGGGTTGGCGCCAAACAGAGTGGCTTTGGCTTTCATGGCTCGGCCGCAGGCCATCGCCAATTCGCTCAAGTACGGGTCATGAACTTTTAAGAGGTGACTATGAAACAGCATCAGGAATCATTTTTCGTCGTTGCCCGCGAGCCGGGCGCAGAAAACCCGTCGCTACCGACTTGGGCAAATAGCGTGCCGAACCCAGCGGAACTGGACGAGAGCCGTGAGACCTCGGCGGTGTCACGGCGGGAAATTCCGGAAGTGCCCGGTGCCTATCAGTTGCTCAATGTCTTTAGTCGCGAAGAGTGTGACCGCCTCATCGAACTGACCGAAAACCTGGGTTACTTGAAAGACGCGGCGGTCTCACTGCCTCGTGAAGTTCGACACAACGACAACGTGACTTGGGTTGTGGATGAAGCGACCGATCGCCTGATCTGGCAGCGGGTACGCGATGCCGTGGCCCACAACCTGGACCTCTTCGGCAACAAGCAGCCTCTGGGCATCAACCGGCGCTTCCGTTTCTATCGCTACCGCGAGGGAGACTTCTTCAAGTTTCACATCGACGGTGCCTGGCCCGGCTCCAGAGTTGTGGACGACCGACTGATTGCGGATGCCTTCCCGGACCGGTTCAGCCAGATGACGTTCCTGATTTTGCTCAGCGACGACTTCGAGGGTGGTGAAACCCGCTTTCTCGTCGATGCAGATGACCCTACCAAACCGGCAAGGCGAAGCGACAACGTACGCGAGATCGATGTACGAACGCCGGCCGGCGGCGTTCTGTGCTTTCCCCACGGCCATCACCCCCTGCACTGCTTGCACAGTTCAGCGGAGATCACTTCGGGCACTAAATACATCATCCGTACCGACCTGCTGTTTGAACGCTAGCCGCGGGCGTGGTGGTCACCAAATGGTGACTAGTTTCAAACGTTCGCGTCGTCCCGATAATGAAAGAGAGCTCCGTTAATCCTTAATCACCAAAGAATGCGAGATGCCAGTCAAACATCGGAATCACGCAGTGGCCAACATATGGATGTCTGCGAAAGTTTAGCGCAGGCTTCCAAATTGTACGTATCCAGAAGAGCAATTCGTTATGGCTTTGCATGATCACCCATTGTGGCGGAATATGATCCAGGAACAACGCGAGGCAAATATTTTCAGCTGGATCACCTCTGAAGCGATCGCCATGCGGATTCCGCGAATTCTTCCCGATAATCCCGAGGCGAAGTCTGTACCCGGCCAGCCAGCCAGGCTTTGCAGTAATTTTCCGACGGGCCGACGATCAGAGAGATTACGATCTCGAACGGCTGAACAATGCTGTTACTTTCGTTACCGAAGCCAAGCAACTTTGCTTTGAGTTCCCGGAAGCCTTTCGCATTCCTATCTTTCAGCTCCTCCTGAAATGGTCCTTTGGCGACTGCTGATCGCGCCTGATACAGGAACCTTGCCCATTCGGGATTGGCGACAACCCAGTCGAGATAACTACAGATAACTGAATACACAGCCTCGCGAAGGCTGTTGGTGTTGGCTAACTCCCGGTCCAGATGTTGTCGCTGATCATCCTGAGCTGCAAAAAAGAGTGCGCTTAAAATACCCTCCTTGTTGCCAAAGTGGTGATAGATCGCCCCTACACTCGTTTCGCAGCGGGCTTTGATGGCTTCGATCGTGGTGGCCTCCACCCCAAGCTCAATAAAACAATAGAGCGCCTGTTCCAGGATGTCCCTTTTCAGCGCAGCCCTGCGGCCCGGAAACTTGTTTTCTAAAATATGGAATGGGTTCATCAAATCGAAATTAGCCTGTTTGAACTAGCCGTGACATTCATTCTACCGTTTGACAGCTTCGGCAAAAACAAAATAATATTCTTTTACCGAATTTTATTCTTTTTTTTCACAACTGCCGAATTGTTTTGGCAACAGCGGCTTACTAATTGGGTAAATGATGGAAAAAACCATAATAACCTGTGACGACGGCTATCGGCTCACCGGGCATTTTTTCAGACCAGCAACAGACGTTCCTCGCGGTGCCGTTCTCATCGCCCCTGCCACCGGGTTTCGACATCAGGTCTATTTCAGTTTTGCTACCTGGCTGAGCGAGCAAGGCTTCGCCGTGCTGGCGTTTTCCAATAGAGGCATTGGGGATTCTCGCAACGGTATTCCTCTAGCAGAGATCTCTAGTGACCTGGTCGATTGGGGTACGCTGGACCTGCCGGCAGCGCTAGAAAAACTCGTCGCTCTTGCACCAGGCCTGCCGGTAAGCCTTGTTGGCCATAGCGCCGGTGCGCAGTTGATCGGTTTAATGCCCAACTTCGCTCAAATAGACAGCTACGTTCTGATTGCAGCATCGTCAGGCCATTTCGATAACCTGAAACTGAAAACAAAGCTGGCCGCCAAACTACTGTTCCACGGTTGGCAACCGCTCTCCGTTGCAGTCAAAGGATACTGGCCGACCAAAATCATCGGTTTCGGTGAGGATCTTCCCGCCGGTGTCGCCAGGCAATGGCGACAGTGGTGCCGTTCGCCAGGGTACGTAGAAAACAGTTTTGGAGAGGAAATAAGGCAGCATCACTATGCGGATATAAAAGCCCCCGTTCTGTCGCTAACCGCAACAGATGACCACATTGCCGTGCCTGCAAACGTGGAAGACTTTCTGCGCCTGCTGCCCAACGCCCAGATAAAAAAACATTTTTTGGAACCAGGCAGTTTTGGCTTGAAAAAAATCGGCCACAGCGACCTGCTACGCAGCCGATGCAAAGCCTGCTGGCCGCATATTCTGGAAGGCTTGGAGTCCAACGGCTGAACCTGATACCTCCACTCCATCGCGTCAGCTTTGAATTCCGGGGCACAGGTTTGGCTACTCATGGCAGTCCCTCCTGTGCTCTTTTTGTAGACTAGTATACCGGGGCGAATCCAAATAAGATCTATAGCCCCATTGCTGGCGATCCAAGTGCTGAAGCAATGGGGCAACTTGATCGTTTGTCGGGTTCTTTAAGAGTGACTCTTCTCAGGAATGTCCGCAGTAACGGGGTAGAACCCGTCAGGCAAAACCCTCCAGCACAATCTTGCCAACGGCGGTTCCTGATTCCAGTTCGGCGTGTGCGGCACGTAGATTCTCAGCGTTGATCGCTCCGAGGTGCTTCCCTGCAGTTGTGCGGATGAAGCCTTGATCTACAAGCCGTGAGACCTCATTCAACAAGTCGTGCTGAACCTGCATATCATCCGCCTGGTGCATTGAGCGGGCGAACATGAATTCAATGTGTAATGACAGACTCTTCGGCTTGATCTTCATTACGTCCAGACTTACAGGATCGTCGATCATGGCAATCTTTCCAAACGGCCTAAGCACCGCCACATAATCGTCGAAGTATTGATCTGTGGCGTTAAGACTGGCCACATGGGTTACAGAACCAATTTTGCCGGCAGACACCAGTGTTTCGATCTGGGGCTGCAAGGGTTCACGGTGATTCAGAACAAAATCCGCACCCAATGATTCAACCCAGGCCTTCGATTCCGGGCGAGATGCCGTAGCGAGTACTTTTGCGCCTGTCAGCTGTTTGATCAATTGAACGAGAATTGAACCCACGCCTCCTGCAGCGCCAATCACAAGTACCACATCGTCGCTTGGAGTGATGGACCCAGCCAACTGTCGCTCAAGTTGCAGGTGGTCAAACAGCATTTCCCATGCTGTTATCGTGGTCAGGGGCAACGCCGCAGCATCGGCGTCGGACAGGCTGGCAGGCTTCCGACCAACCAGACGCTCATCGACAACCTGGTATTCAGCGTTGCTGCCCTGACGGGTAACGTCACCGGCATAAAATACGGTGTCACCTTCTTTGAAGAGTGAAGCGCCCTCGCCTATTGCCACTACCTCTCCAACGGCATCCCATCCAAGTACTTTGATCTGGCCTGGTTCGGGCTCTGCCTGCTGGCGTACCTTGAAGTCAACGGGGTTCACGGCGATGGCTTTGACTCTGACCAACAGGTCCCGGCCTTTTGCGACGGGACGTTCCATCTCAACATTTTGCAGCGCATCAGGGTTTTCGATAGGAAGAGATTCCCGATATCCAACAGCTTTCATTGTCTGTCTCCGCAATGATTTTCGAGTAGCGCGCAGTATGGTCGCCGTTTACACTCGGGTAAACGGGAAAATTTGTTAAACATATTCAAAGAATTTTTGAAAATGAGTCTTGATGATCTGATCGTGGTTTTGAGGGTCGCTGAATTCCGCAACATTACCGCTGCCGCCACCAGTCTTGATATGCGAGCTGCCACAGCCAGCGCCGCAGTAAAGCGCGTAGAACAGGAGCTGGGTGTAGAGTTATTCGTACGCTCCACGCGAAGGTTGCGGTTGTCTGCCGCCGGCGAGAAATACTTGCCTTACTGCAAGCAAGCGATTGACTTGTTGAGCCAGGCGCAACAGAACCTTCGATCTGAAGTTGACTCTGTAACAGGCGAGATCCGGCTTTCGGTTTCATCCGATCTTGGTCGTAACCGCGTTGTGCCCTGGATCGACGAATTGATGGCAACGCATCCAGGTTTGAACCTCAGAGTTCAGATTACTGACACCAACGTGGACTTTTACCGGGATTCGGTCGACATGGCGCTTCGCTACGGCGCGCCCAGTGACACCAACCTGTATGGCTTCAAAATTTGCGATGTGCCGCGCCTGCTTTGCGCATCTCCTGATTACCTTTCGCGTCATGGTCGCCCCATTCATCCTGATGACCTTGAGAACCACAACGGACTGTTCTATCAGTTGCAGGACATCCCATTTGACCTCTGGACGTTCAAACGGGGAGACGAGGAATATCGAGTCAAAATGACGGGCGATCGCGCCTCAAACGATGGCGATCTGGTTCGCCGGTGGTGCGTCGCTGGTCGCGGTCTTGCGATAAAATCGTGTCTTGATATGTCGGATGATCTGCTTGCAGGCCGTGTCACCACAATCATGCCGGACTATGCGCCGCCGGTATCCGAGCTGTGGCTGATTTGTCCTACCCGACAGTCAATAACGCCGGCAATGAGGTTGTTGAGGGATGACCTGCGTGCAAAAGTAGGCGAACTGATGAATGCAATGATTGCCGGCGGCTTTTTTCCTCCGGATCGCTTGTCCGGAGGAAAAAAAGACGACTGACACACAGCGGGTGCGTTCAGTGAATGACATTGGGTATGCCGTCTACCAGCACGGTGGATACGTTGCCGCCGTGTGCCATGGTCCGGCAGCTCTGCTCAACATCCGCGACAACAACGGCAACCTGATCATCGACGGCAAACAGGTCGCAGGATTCAGTAACGCCGAGGAAGAAGCCGCCGGGCTTACCGGTGTGGTTCCGTATCTTCTACAGGACGAACTCGTGAAAAGCGGAGCCGATGAACAGCCTGTCGCATCAGTCAGGATGATGATTGATATATCTCGTCCGAATTAGTCCGCCCGGCCAACGGGCGGATATGCTATCAGCTCTCGTACACAAAATTTCCCGAGGATGCTATGAACACACTTTTTACTCCCCTGAAAATGGGCGCCAGTGAATTGGCCAATCGGGTCTTCATGGCCCCCCTCACCCGCGTCCGTGCCGACGCTGATCACGTTCCCACGGATATGATGGTTGAGTATTACGCCCAGCGTGCCTCTGCCGGCCTGATCATCACTGAAGCGACCATGGCTATTGAAGGCAATTCGGCCTTCTGGCGCGAGCCCGGTATCTATTCCGAGGCGCAAGTTGAAGGCTGGAAGAAAGTCACTGATGCGGTACACGCCAAAGGTGGCAAGATTTATCTGCAAATCTTTCACGGTGGCCGCGCCTGCCACCCGGTGTTAAACAATGGCAAGGATCCGGTAGCGCCCAGCGCCATTGCCATCACCAGCGATGAAGTGCACACACCGGAAGGTAAGAAGTCCTACACGGTTCCCCGCGCACTGGCCGACAGCGAAATCCCGGCCATCATCGACGGTTTCCGCACCGCCGCCGAGAATGCCAAGCGCGCCGGCTTTGACGGTGTTGAGGTTCATGGCGCCAACGGCTATCTGCTGGACCAGTTCCTGCGTGATAGCTCCAACCATCGAGAAGGCCCCTACGGTGGCCCGATCGAAAATCGCGCCCGACTTCTGCTGGAGGTGATTGAAGCCGTATCCGGAGTGTTCGGTTCCGAGAACGTCGGTGTTCGACTGAGCCCCCTCAACAGTTTCCAGAGCATGAAGGACAGTGATCCGGTCGGTCTGGTTACCTGGCTCGCCAAGCGCCTGAACGACTACGGCCTGGCCTTTGTTCATTTGATGCGCAGCGACTTTTTCGGGGAACAGCAAGCGGATGTCATTACTCCGGTCCGCGAACACTTCAAGGGCAAGTTGATCCTCAACATGGGCTACACCGGTGAAGAAGCAGAACAAGCCATCGAATCCGGACTGGCCGACGCTGTCGCCTTTGGCGTGCCCTTCATTGCCAACCCGGACCTCCCGGAGCGCCTGAAGCTTGGCGCCGAGCTCAACGAAGCAGATCCGGCGACTTTTTACTCCCAGGGTGCGGAAGGGTATATTGACTACCCTTACCTTGAAGAGTTAGCTGAAGCATAATGTCGAAAGGGGGCTGTTAGCCCCCTTTTTCGTTGCGCAGAACACATGACCTTTGAAAGCGCGATCTCCTTTCTTGTTTCTTCCAGTCTGAGGCCGGTTAGACCGCTTTCAGGTGCCGCCCGCAGGGCGCGGTGGTCATGATTTCGTGCCAGCGATCCCGCAGCAGGCGCTCGAGGTGGTCCCGAATCCAGATAATGCCGGGATCCCGGTCATGGCGGGCGTGCCAGACCAGGTACATGCTGGTGGGGTCAACCTCAAAGGGCAGCTCTCCCATCCAGAGCCCGTTCACAAAACCGCAGTCCTGACTGATGAGCTCCGGCACCGCCGCAATCAGGTTTGTCTCCCGAAGCACCTGCGGCACGATGGAGAAATGATTGACGGTGGCGGCAATCCGGCGGCTTTGCCCCTTCTGGTCCAGGTAGCTGTCCACGAAACCATGGGCGTCGCCCGACATGGACACAAGCAAATGCCGGGCCTCCAGGAATTCCTCCATGGTGATCGGCTTACCCGCCAGCGGATGTCCTTCGCGCATCGCCAGCACGTAGCCACCCTCAAACAACCAGGTGCTCCGCAGGCTGTGGTCGTGCTGGTTCAGAACGCCAACCGCCAGGTCCACGTGGGCTTCGCGCAGATCGTCGTAGGTGCCATCGGGCGTGTACGGGACCGCGTGCAGATCGACACCGGGCGCCTTCCGCTCCAGCAATTCGATTAACTGGCGCCAGACCATCTCAACGACCACGTCGGTAGCGGCGATGCGAAATTTCCTTTTGGAATTAGCGGGGTCGAACTGAGTGGCTGAAACCGCGTTGGTTAGCGCGTACATGGGCCCGCCTACCTGGTCCCAGAGGCTCAAGGCATAAGACGTTGGCTCGATGTTACGACCTTTGCGGACAAACAGCGGGTCGCTCCAGATCTGGCGCATCCGGGAAATTGCGTTGGATACCGCCGGCTGGGTCATGGCCAGACGCTCGGCGGCTCGGGTCACCGAGCGCTCGGTCATGATGGCGTCGAAAATATAGAGGAGTTGCAGCTCCTGGGTTTTCATCGTGGGGTACCTGAATGATGGCAATAGACCCGGATAAGTCTGACCAGCATTGGCGGGCAGTGCAACCGGCACACAAAAACACCCTCCCATAACAAGAGGGTGTTGATTCGAGCCGGTGAGTTACAGGTTGCCTTTGACGAAGGCCCGCAACTGGCCCAGGGTGCCGGCACCGGTCTGCCGGGCCACCACGCCGCCCTCGCGGAACAGCGCCAGGGTCGGAATGCTGCGGATTCCCATGCGAGCCGCCGTTTCCGGGCTGTCATCCACGTTGACCTTGGCCACTACCAGGTCATCGTCCAGTTCGTCGGCGATTTCTTCAAGCATGGGGCCAACGGTCTTGCAGGGGCCGCACCAGGGTGCCCAGAAATCGACCAGGACCGGCTTGTCGTTACGACCAACGGCCGCATCAAAGTTGCTGTCGTTTACTTCAACGATGTTGCTCATATCGTTTCTCCGTTTCCAGTAATGCCTGAGCCTAACCATGCGCCCTGCTCTTGCTGAAAACCAATTGTGCAGCGGTATACATGGTATTTCCCGGGGTGATGTACACCAGTTGTCAGTGACTGCCAAAGCGCTTGCTCAGCACCAGTCCGCCCCAGGCCAGGGTGCGATCACCGGTACCGTTCTTGATTTCGGAGCTCTGCACACGCAACACGTAGCTTAGCTCCATGTTGTCCCAGAGCGTGTAGGTGTAACCGGCCCAGACTTCCGCTAGCAGCACATTCAGATCATTGGCACTGAGTTCGTGATCAGAATCCCGGAACTGACCCTGCAGGAAAGCGTTGTAGGCTCTGGCCTTCACCGACAGGCCACCCCAGAAGTAGTTCTCCCGACCGCCGACCGCGGAGACGCTGGGCGCCCTCTCACCGTAGGCCATCAATTCCGGGTTGAAGCGGTTATCCGGCGACGAAATCAGCCCTCCCCGGAACACCAGGGCGGCGCCAAATTCAGTGAGGTATCCGACGCTCCCAAAGTAGGTCACCTTGAACTTGCTGTCCGGCTCACTGCCATCCAGGTACTGGTGGTAGGCCGCGGAGTACCGCAAGGTAGGCTCGCCCCCTTCGGAGATCTGGTGATCCCAGCCTTCGGGCTTGTCACTGCCGGTGGCCTTGTGAATCGCATTCTGACTGTGCTCAAACAGGTCTAAGCCCAGGGCACCAACGGTCAGCGAGGTGGTCCATCCCGAGGTGCCACCGGCTGACTGATAACTGCGGCTCGTGGACAGATACACCAGGCTGCTGTACGGTCGGTCGCTCCTGTCGATACCTTGCTCCGTAATCTCCTCGTGGGTAAAGCCGTAGGCACCGAACTCCACCGAGGTGTTCTCAGGCTGGTCCGGCAGCCGGCCAAAACTGCCAACCAGGCCCTGGTCGATCGCTCCCACCGCGCGGGAAACCAGGCTGTTGTTCAGCGCCTCGGAGTTGGAGGAATAGGTTATGGCGACCCCGGCTGTGTAGTCCCGGTCGGTCCGGGTCGGGGCGAACAGATCGTTATCAATAGACAGTGCAATGGCGGAAGCGGACTCACCAGCCAGGCTGCCAGACGACGCCACAGCAAAACCGAGTGCAAGAGCGAGTGAAAGGGAACGCATGGCCAACTCCAGTGCTTCAATTGTGTGAATCGAGTTGGCGGCTATTTTTCGGATGACGGGCGCGGCAGACTAATCAAGAGATGGTATCCGCAACATCACAGATAGTGATGCATAGGTACTTATGCCGCCTTTTTCAGGCTCATTCCCTGAGCCCCCTTCTAAGAAGAATTATAGAAATCACGCCTTAACTAATGTTATATGGATATTTTTTATTTTTAATCACGGAATCCTAAAACGTTCTGGTGAACGTTTCGGTAGTAAAAAACGGTTTATTATAATTTGAGATGATGTGTTCCATATTGTTTCGGAATTATTCAGGTCGCCTGCCCAGCCCCATACTTCTCTCCATCAGCTGCCGACCACCCAGGCAGTTCCGATGAAAGCGTTGACTCATTCAAACTCAGGAGAAGATGTTATGCGTAAAGTCGCACTGGTAACCCTCGCCTCACTCATCGCGGTAGCGGCTATTCCTGCCCACGCGACCCTGGCAGATCGCAAATCCGATGAACCGAGCGCCGAAGCCCCTCAGCCGGCTCCCTATAGCGGACAGGTTGTTATCCGCGGCGAAGTGAAGTCCGAAAGCCACGGCTAAGCGTTGGAAGTTTCATTTGCGTCTTGGCACCAGGGACGGTGCGTTTTTCATATCCATCGTAGTCCGACAATGCCCCACACGGCGACGAGTAGCCCTCTACTTTTGCCTTCATTCTCTCGCAACCTTTACGGTCACCATCGCCCTGCCCGGACTTGATGGCGGCCACACACTGAGACGTGTTTTGCCTGGATTTCCTTGCGTTCAATGTAGCCAATTAGGTTCTCGAACACCCGCTTCGGCTGCCAGGTTGAGCCGAACAAGCTCAGGCCCTTCAGATACAACGTGCGCACATCCAGCTCCACAATAGGGCTGGCAATCGCGCCCGAGGCGACGTAACGACCACCGTGACTCAGCACCTCCAGCAACTCCGGCCACTTGGGCCCGGCCACCACCTGCACGGTGTCTTTGTCCAGTACAATCCAGAGAAGGGTCTGTGGTCAGAGGCCCTGCACTGGTATGGACCCGCCGGTTTCCAGGCACCCGGAGACGAACCCTTACCAGTTGCCCTGCTTGAAAGCGATTGCGCTTTGCGGGATCTGGCCGTATCGGATCTGAAATGCTCCGGTTTAGAGACCGATCCGGTGTTGACCAGTTCGGACATGGCCAACCTGCATTCCGCAGTGGAATCGGGTTTGGCGCTGGCGCTGCTACCGGAATCCTCCGTAACCTCATCCCGGGTCCGCCCGGTTCAGCTCAACGAACTTCCTGGACAACGCTTACTGTCCATGAACGTCGTCACCGCCAACACCCTGGGCCCGAGCTTTTTGGAGCCGCTGCAGGACTGCATACTGGCCGCCAAGCGGGCACTCATCAGACAGAATTGAGGGAATTTACAGGTGGCTCCAGCGTGCCTGGAAGAAATCCAGAAACACCTCGATACGGGCCGATAGGGTGGTGTTCCGGTAATATACCGCATTGACCAACTCCCTGGGATTGGGGCGCGTCAGGTGGCTATCCAGCAATTCCACCAGATCCCCACGCTCGATATCCCTCGCGATCATGAATCTCGACAGATAAGCCAATCCGTTGCCCTGCTGGCAAAGCTGGCGCACCGCCCCACCGCTGCTCGCCCGCAAGGTTGGCCTTATCCGGACGCCCTCACCCAGATGCCAGACGTTGAGGGATTCCGGCGCGGTGAAGCCGATAATGTCGTGGTCACCCAACTCAGCGGGCGATGTACACTGGGCGCGCAGCGTGGAGTCGTCCAGCGACCCGATGCGGATAGCGACATCGATCCGGCGTTCGAGTATGTCCACAATCTGATCACTGGCGGTCAATTCCAGCTCAATGTCCGGATAGGTGGCCCGAAACTCCCGGACGTGTGGCACGATCTGGTGCAACAGAAACAGATTCGCGGCATCCACCCGCAATCGCCCTGCGGGCCGCTGTTTGCGGATGGCCAACTGCTCTTCCGCCTCCTCCAGTGCAGCCAGGCCACTGCGCTAGCCCGGATTTCTCATAGTGCTCCAACAACCTTCGCAGACCAAGCCTGGTAGTGCCAGATCCGAGTGGTCATGGTCGAAGTTGGCGATTATTTAGCCAGTTTCCGGCATTCAGGCACAACTCCCCCTTT
>Ga0208316_1000222_pt1 | contig 61134 bp, 63 predicted proteins | sample MalvireepMed_231_FD_184240 | JGI IMG/M metagenome (GOLD analysis project Ga0208316, IMG submission 184240) | Marine viral communities from the Global Malaspina Expedition - Malaspina viral metaG DeepMed_231 (SPAdes) (version 2) | ecosystem: Environmental > Aquatic > Marine > Oceanic | place... | reverse complement strand
ACGGTCGCCCAGACGACCGGATCGACGACGAGCGGATGGACGAGGAGAATATCCTCAAGCCCGAATACGTCCGCAGCGTCCGGGAGTCGCTTGAAGCGGGCGACGACGCGCGGGTTTACGAACTGGTCGAACCGCTCCACCCGGCCGACATCGCCGATCTGCTCGAACTGTTCGAGCGCGACGAGCGGCACCAGCTCGCCGCTGCCATCACCGATCTGATGACCAGCGAAGTCGTCGCCGAGCTCAACGACTTCGTCCGCGACGACATGATGGAATCGCTGCCCGCCGCCCGGGTGGCGCTGATCGCCGAGCAGCTGGATACCGACGACGCCGTCCAGCTGATCGAGGATCTGGATCGCGAAAATCAGCAGGCGATTCTCGCCGAGCTGGACGCCGAGGACCGCCACGCGATCGAAAGCGCGCTGGCCTACCCCGACGAGACCGCCGGGCGGCTGATGAATCTCGATTTCGTGGCGGTGCCCGAGCACCTCACGGTTGGCGATCTCATCGATTTCCTGCGCGAGGATCGCGCGCTGCCCAATGATTTCTTCGAGATCTTCGTGGTCGACGAGCGCCACCATCCGGTCGGCACCTGCCAGCTGTCGTGGATCCTGCGCACCCCGCGCACGATCCCGCTCACCGATGTGATGAAGCGCGACCAGACGCTGATCCCCGCCGCGCTCGACCAGGAAGAGGTCGGCAACATGTTCCAGAAATATGCGCTGATCTCGGCCGCGGTGGTGGACGAAAGCGGGCGGCTGGTCGGCCAGATGACGGTCGACGACGTGGTCCACATCATCGCCGAGGAAGCGGGCGAGGACGCGCTGCTGATGAGCGGCGCGGGCGAAGGCGACATCAACGAGCCGATCCGCGACGCCTATTTCAGCCGGGTGCGCTGGCTGGTCGCGAACCTCGGCACGGCGCTGATCGCCAGCCTCATCATCGCCGCCTTCGGCGCGGCGATCGAGCAATTGGTGGCGCTCGCGGTGCTGATGCCGATCGTCGCCAGCATCGGCGGCAATGCCGGGACGCAGACGATGGCTGTCACCGTCCGCGCGATCGCGATGAACCAGCTGACCCGCTCCAACACCGGGCGGATCCTGCTGCGCGAAATGCGCGTCGCGATGCTCAACGGCGCAACGATCGCGCTGCTGATCGGCCTCGCGACGGGCTTGATCTTCACGCCGCTGCTGGGGCTGGTGATCGCCGCGGCGATGGTGATCAACGTCATCATCGCCGGGCTGGCCGGGGTGTTGGTGCCGGTTATCTTCGACCGGCTCGACACCGATCCGGCGGTCGCCTCGAGCGTCTTCGTCACCATGATCACCGATTCGATGGGCTTCTTCGCATTCCTCGGGCTCGCGGTGGCGAGCGGCGTGGTTGGCTGACGGATCCGGCTAGAGTAACGGCTGACTTGAGGCTCGCGCCCCACCCCCTATCTAGGCTGCCATGCCGCTTCACCTGACCAAGATCGCATTCGGCGCCAAATCCTACGCCGGAATCGAAAGCTGGTACGCCAACCGCCCGCGGGTGAGCGTCAACACGCGCTATCGCCCGACCCGCTGGGAGGAATGCATCGGCGGATCCTTGTTCTGGATCCACGAGCACAATCTGGTCGCACGCAGCCCGATCACCGGCTTCACCGAACAGGACAGCGGTCGCTGGTTCATCGATCTCGAACCCCGGCTGATCCCGTTGCTGCCCAAGCCCAAGCGCGCGCATCAGGGCTGGCGCTATCTCAAGGGAGATCCCCCGCGCGATCTGGTGGAGGGCGAGGACATCGGCGATGTCATGCCCGGTCGCCTCGCGGGGCGCTTGCAGAAGCTCGGGCTGATCTGACCCATATCTCGGTTGGCGGGACATCGATGGACGGAACAGTGACGGGGGGACAGGCGTTGTACGGTAAAGGAGAATTTCTATGCCCGACCGCCAATCCAGGCATCCCGACAACGAGCTGATCGACGAGCTGACCGAAAACCCCACCCCCTCGCAGCAGAGCAGCGCGGGCGGCAACGTCAATCGCGACGTCGGCAAGCGCGGCGAACTCAACCGCGCCACCGACCCGGACAATCGCGAGCCCGAGATCGGCTCGGACAATCCCGCGCAGGACGCCAAGAAGGGCCCCAAGACCCGCGCCGCGATCCAGGAAGCGCGCAACAACAGCAGCAGCTGATCCGCCCAACCCGGATAGACGCAATATCGATCAACGAACGCCGTCCTTCGGGGCGGCGTTTCGCTTGTGGGGCCGAAATTGCCGCGGCAGTGCCGCGCTAGACCGCCGGCTCCGCCGTTTTCTCCGCAACCCGGCGCAAGGCATCGACGTAGGCTTCCGGTGGCTGCGCACCGGGGATAAGGAACTTGCCCGCCAGCACCATCGCCGGGACCCCGGAGATGTTAAGATCCCACGCCGCGCGTTCCTCGGCGCGGGTCTTGCGGGCGATTTCCTCGCTGTCGAGTGCAGACTCCGCCGCGGCGCGGTCGAAACCGGTCTCTTCGGCTATATCGAGCAGCACCACGCGCTCGCCGATCCGGCGGCGCTGGTTGAAGTGAGCGGTGAACAGCGCGAGCTCGAGCGCGGTCTGGCGTTCATAGCCATGCGTCTCGCCCGCCCAGGTGAGCAGCTTGTGCGCCTCGAAGGTGTTCCACATCATCGCATCGGGCGCAGGCTCCTCGCCCTCGTAATCGAGCGAGACGCCCGCACTCTGCGCCGCGCTGCGCATCTGGCCCTGCACCTCCTTCGACTGTTCCAGAGTGCGCCCGTATTTGCGCGCGATATGCGCGGTGCGCTCCTCGCCCTTGGCCGGCATGTCGGGGTTGAGCTCGAAGGCGTGCCAGCGAATGTCCGCCGCGATCTCGCCGTCGAGCCGGTCGAGCGCCTGGCGCAGATTGCCCCAGCCGACCAGGCACCATGGGCACATGACATCGGACCAGATGTCGATGGTCAGCTTGCGCGGTTCGGTCATCGGTCTCTCCACCAAGTCAACAGGTGATGCGCGATCGCCTGTGCGGGGGGCGCGGCAAAGGGGCCGTCGCCGGCGAGCGAGGCGGCGACTTCCTCGCGCGTAAACCAACGGATTTCGGCCAGTTCGGTTTCGTCCACCACAAGCGCATCGTCATCGGCATAGCCATGGCAGCCGATCATCAATTGCGAGGGGAACGGCCATGGCTGGCTGGCGATATAGGTTACGTCGCGCACCTTGACCCCGCTCTCCTCGAACACCTCGCGCGCCACGCCTTCCTCGATGCTTTCGCCCGGCTCGACGAAACCCGCCAGCGCGGAGAACCGCCCCTCGGGCCAGCCCTTGCCGCGCCCCAGCATGAGCTTGCCCTCGTGCTCGACCAGCATGATCGCGACCGGGTCGGTGCGGGGGAAATGGCTGGCGTCGCACTGGCTGCAATCGCGCTGCCAGCCGCCCTTGGCGATCCGCGTCGTACCGCCGCATTGGGCGCAGAAGCGATGGCGTGCGTGCCAGTCGACGATGCTGCGCGCGCCGCCATAGATCGCCAGATCGTCGGGGGTGAGACTGGCCATCGCCTGCCACACCGCCGGGTTCACCAGCCGCGGCGCGGCATCGCCTGCCGGCGGGACGCAGGCGAAGCAAGGTTTGCCCGCGTCCAGCCCGAGGAACACCAGCTCGGCATCCTCGGGGGCGTCGGCGAGCGTGCCCCAGGCGAGCGCGCCGGCCTGGTCCATTCCGGGCATCAACCCGTCGAGCGCGAGCAGGCGCGCGCGCCAGTTCATGTATCCCGCCAACCTCTCTGGGTCGGCGCGGTCATTGTCCGCGCGGTCGAGCCGCGAGCCGGTAAACGCCAGCATCAGGCGCCCTGCATCATGGCCAGATCTTTCGCGACCGCCGCCGGGAAGCCGGCGTGGATCGGATAGGCTTCGGACGGCATATATTGGGTGAACATGGCCGCTCGCAGATTGGCATCGAAATTCACGAAGGCGACCGTGCCCGCCGCCCCGCCCCAGCCGTAGGAGCCATCGGTCACCCGGCCCCCCGCGCCGAAGCCCTGGCCTTCGATCCAGGTGCCCTTGGTAATGGCGGTTTCGGGGAGCAGGTCGGAGGTCCCGACCCGGACCGCCAGCTCGCCCATGATCCGCTTGCCGTCGAGCATGCCGTAACCCAGCAGCATTCGCAGGAAGCGGTCGTAATCGCGCGGGCTCGAAACCAGCCCTGCGCCGCCATAGGGGAAGGACGGTTCGTCGAGATAGATCGAGGCACGCGCCGGATCGATCGGTACGGGGACGGAAGCGACGATTCCGTAATTGGTGGTGAAGCGCCCCACTTCGCTTTGCGGAACGCGGAAGAAGGTGCTGGTCATCCCTGCGGGTTCGAACAATCGCTCGCGCAGGAAGGCCTCGAAGCTCATCCCGCTCGCGACCTCGATGACCCTGCCCATCAGGTCGAGCCCGACCGAATAGCTCCATTTGGAACCCGGCTGGAGCACCAGCGGCACCTGCGCCAGCCGGTCGGCGAAATTGTCGAGCCCGCGTACCGCCTCGGCCCGACCGAGACCCGGAACGGGAATGCGGCTGACCTGGCCCGGCACGATCCCGCGCTCGACATAGAGTTTCGAAATCGACCCCTTCTGGACGATGTTGTAGCCCAAACCAGCGGTGTGGGTGAGTACCTGGCGAATGGTGATCGGGCGCACCGCCGGTACCAGATCGGTAACGGAGCCGTCGTAGGTGCGTTGCACTTGCATATCGGCGAAAGCGGGAAGGATTTCGGCCAGCGGCTGGTCGAGACCCAGCTTGCCGTCGTCGATCAGCATCATCGCCGCCATGCCCGTGATCGGCTTGGTCATCGAGTAGATGCGATAGAGGCTGTCGATTCCCGCGGTTGCCGCCTGACCGATCGCGAGGGTACCCTTGGCGATCACCAGCGGATCGCGTTGGCCCCAGCCCAGCGTCGCGGCCATGTTGGCGACTTTGCGCTCGCCGACGTATTTGTCGACCATCGCCGCCACCGCGGGCCATTGGCCGTGCTGCGCAGCGGGCCGAGCCGACAGCCCCGCTCCCGGCAGCCCGGCAAAAGCGGCTCCGGCGCCGATCATGGCCCCCCCGCGCAGCAGGCTGCGGCGGGATAGCTGGTGGCTGTCGAATTCGCGGTAGGCCATGCGGTGTCCTCTCCTGGTGGCGCGTGCAAGCCGCGCCGATGCATTCGCGGTTGTGAACACCCGATTGCAAATTGCAACCTTGGAAAAGCCCCTCGGGGCGATCCTCGCTTGCATGACGGCGCTGTCTTACCTATCTATGACACATGCTTAACATTGTCTCGATCCTGCTGGGAATCCTCTCGCTCGTCATTGTCATCCCCGCGACCATTCCCTTCCTCGGCTGGGGAAATTGGTTCGCGCTGCCGATCATCGTGGCGGGTATCGCCGCGGGGCAATTGTCCTCGCACCGAAGCGGGCGCAATTTCTGCCTCGTTGTACTGGCGATCGCGATCGTCCGGCTCGCGCTGGGCGGCGGCATTATCTAGGCGAGCGCCAGCCGAGCCGCCTTTGCGAACAGCGTCGGCAAACCGGCGTCATCGAGCGTGGCCAGCGGCCACCATTCGCCCTCGCCCTGCGGCGTTTGCAGGCCTTCATAGCGCCTAACCGACAGTTCGAGCCGGGCATGGGTGAATACATGGACGACCCGCCCGAGCGGCTGCCAGTCTCCGACCAGCGGCGTCTCACCCCCGCCGTCGACCTGCGCCGACCAGCCATCGTCGGGGAGCGCGCGCATCCCGCCGAGCATGCCCTTGCCCGCGCGCCGGACCAGCCAGACGCAATCGTCGCGTTCGATCCAGAAGGCAGTTCCTCGGCGGACGGGTTTCTCCTTCTTCTTGACCTTGATCGGCAGCCGGGCGGGATCGCCGCTCGATCGTGCCGCACAGCCCTCTGCCAAAGGGCAAAGCAGGCATTTGGGATCGCGCGTGGTGCAAATAGTCGCGCCCAGATCCATCATCGCCTGCGCGAAATCCCCGGCGCGGCAGTCCGGAGTTGCCGTCTCGGCGGCGGCGCTAATGGCCTTGCGCGCCTGCGGTAATGGGATTTCGATCGCGAACAGCCGCGCCACCACCCTCTCGACATTGGCATCCACCACCACCGCGCGGCGGTCGAAGGCGATCGCCGCGACGGCGGCCGCGGTGTAGGCGCCCAACCCCGGCAGTTCGCGCAGTTCGGCTTCGGTGTCGGGGAACCCGCCCCGCGCCGCAACTGCGCGTGCGGCCTTGATCAGATTGCGCGCCCGCGAATAATACCCCAGTCCCGCCCAGGCGGCCATCACCTCCTCCTCAGGAGCCTCGGCGAGCGCCGCAACGGTCGGCCAGCGTGCGGTGAAGGCGGCGAAATAGGGCTTCACCGCAGCGACCGTGGTCTGCTGCAACATCACCTCGGAAAGCCAGACGCGATAGGGGTCGGGTGCCGGTTCGCCGGGCCTCGCCCGCCACGGGAGCGAGCGGGCATGGCGGTCGTACCATTCGAGCAATCTGTCGGCGATGGTGGAGGTCACGGCGCGGCTATGGCATGGGGAGCGCACAGATGGAAAGCGACACGCCCCCGAAGCCCGCCAAAGCGAAAGCATCACCCGCGAAGGGCAAGCCCTCGAACCGCGTCAAACCCTACGAGCGCCCGCGCGGGGGCCAAGCCAAGGCGATCAGCGATCTGATGCCGCAGATCGGCCGCACCGCCTTTCGCCGCTTCGGTTTCGTCCAGTCGAGCGTGGTTTCGCGCTGGCCCGAAATCGTCGGCGAGGCGCATGCCCGCGTCTGCGCGCCCGAATCGATCCGCTTCCCGCCGGGCGAGAAATCCGAGGGCATCCTGCAACTGGTGGTCCTGCCCGCGCATGCCCCGCTGATCCAGCATGTGATCCCTGAGATCGTCGAGCGGGTGAACCGCTTCTTCGGCTACAAGGCGGTGGCGCGGGTCAAGATGCGGCAAGGCGCGGTTCAGGCGCCCACCCTTAGCGAACGCCCCAAAGCGCCGCCCTCGCTCAAGCCGATTCCGATGGAATTGGGAGACAGCCTGCGCGATATCGGCGATCCGGAACTGCGCGCCGTGCTCGAATCCCTCGCGCGCAGCTTCGGCGATGGGGACAAGGAAAGCGACGAGAGATGACCAAACGAAGTGTAAAGCTGGCGCTGGCGCTGGGCGTCACCGCGCTGGCCGGGAGCGCCGTCGCGGTTGTGGCGCAACCGGGGCAGAACTGGACCACGACGGTCGTCGAACGCGACAACGGACATCTGCTCGGCAACCCGGAAGCCAAGGTCAAGCTGGTCGAGTTCATGAGCTACACCTGCTCGCATTGCGCCGATTTCGCGCGCGATGGCGAGCTGGCGATCAAGCTGGCCTATGTCCCCAACGGCAGGGTCAGCTTCGAAATCCGCCATCTGCTGCGCGATCCGATCGATCTGACCGCGGCGCTGCTGACCCATTGCGGCGACCCGGCCAAATTCGCCGAGAACCATTCGGCGATCCTGCACGCGCAGGACGAATGGTTGGCCAAGGCGCGCGCCACCACTCAGGCGCAGCGCTCGCGTTGGCAATTCGGCACCAATGGCGCGCGTCGCCAGGCCATGGCGAGCGATCTGGGCTTCTACACCCTCATGGAACGGCGCGGCTATTCGCGGGTCGCGCTCGACCGCTGCCTCGCGGACGAGACGAAGGCGGCGGCGCTGGCCCAGTCCAGTCAGGCCGATATCGCGGCCTACAAGCTCACGGGCACGCCCAGCTTCGTCGTGGACGGCAAGCTGCTCGACGGCGTCTTCACCTGGTCGGCGCTCGAGAAGGCGCTCGGCAGCCGCTTCTGATCGCCACCGCCATGGGTCGATTTGTGTGAAAAAGCGCAAGGCCGCGCTTCCATCCACCCGCACCTCTCGGCTAGCCTCGCCACTCTATACCAAGGACCCGCTTCGATGACCGCAATCCGTTCTCCGTTTCTCGCCGCATTGGCCTTCCCGCTCGCGCTGGCGCTGTCCGCCTGCGGGTCGGGCGCGGAAGAGACCGGCAGCCTCGAAGGCGAAGCGATCGCCGAAATACCGGCGCCCGAGGGGCAGGAATGGTCCGATGTCGTCACCGTCACGGAGGCCGATGGCTATCTGCTCGGCAATCCCGATGCGCCGATCAAGGTCATGGAATATGCCTCGCTGACCTGCCCCGCCTGCGCCGCATTCGCGCAGAACGGTGCCGACCAGCTCAAGGAAGAATATGTCGACACCGGCCGGGTGAGCTACGAATTGCGCAACCAGATCCACGCCCCGCACGATCTCATGCTCGCGCAATTGGTGCGGTGCGGTGCGGACGAGACCTATCACCCGCTGTCCGATCAGGTTTGGAAAAACCTGCAATCCGTCCTCGGCCCCGTCTTCGAGCGGCAGGAGCAGTTCCAGCAGGCGCTGGCGCTGCCCGAGGACCAGCGCTTCGTGGCCGCTGCCGAGGTCGCGGGCTTCTACGACTTCTTCGCAGCGCGCGGGATCAGCGAGGATCAGGCGCGCAGCTGCCTCGCGGATTTCGACGCGATGACGGCGATCGCCGAAAATTCGACCCGGCAGTCGAACGAGCTGGGAGTGACCGGCACCCCGACGTTCTTCGTCAACGGCAGCAAGCTCGACACCGTCAACACCTGGCAGGCTCTCGAACCCGTGCTCCAGCGCGCCGGCGCCAGGTAACAGTCGGCGCGGGGTAGCGGATCGGCGATGCTCCTCAGCAAGCTCAAGCTCAGCGGCTTCAAGAGCTTCGTCGAACCGGCAGAATTGTACATCGAACCCGGGCTGACCGGGGTCGTCGGCCCCAATGGCTGCGGCAAGTCCAACCTGCTCGAGGCGATTCGCTGGGTGATGGGCGAGAATTCGCCCAAATCGATGCGCTCGGGCGGGATGGAGGATGTCATCTTCGCCGGCACCCAGTCGCGCCCGCCGCGCGATTTCGCCGAAGTGGTGCTGAACGGCCGGACCGGCGACGGCGAGGAATTGCAGGTCATCCGCCGGATCGAGCGCGGCGCGGGTTCGGCCTATCGCGTCAATGGGCAGGACGTGCGCGCCAAGGATGTCGCGCTGACCTTCGCCGATGCCGCCACCGGCGCGCATTCGCCCGCGCTGGTGAGCCAGGGCAAGATCGCGCAGGTGATCGCCGCCAAGCCCGCCGAACGCCGCCAGATGCTCGAGGAGGCGGCGGGGATCGCCGGGCTGCACGTGCGCCGCCGCGATGCCGAGAGCAAGCTGCGCCAGACCGAGGCCAATCTCGCGCGGCTCGAGGATCTCGCCGCCGGGCTCGACAGCCAGATCGCCTCGTTGCGTCGCCAGGCCAGACAAGCCGAACGCTACACCGCGCTATCGGCGGAGATCCGCACCGCCGAAGCGAGGCTGGTCTTCGCCCGCTGGCGCGATGCCGCCGCCGCCGCCGAGGCAGCGAAAGCCGAAGCGGCACAGGCCGAGGCGCGAGTGGAGGCGAGCAAACGCGCCGCCGACACAAGCCAGATGGCCCAGCACGACGCAGCGCAGGCTCTGTCCGCTGCGCGCGACGAACTCGCAGATCGCCGCGACGACGCCACGGCGCACGGTCACCGAATGGCGGCGCTAACCGAACAGCTCGATGCGGCGGAGCAGCGCTTGCGCGATCTCGATCGCCAGAAGGAGCGGCTCGAGGAGGATCGCGGCGATGCCGACCGGCTGACCCGCGATGCCGTCGGAGCGCTGGCGAAGCTCAAGGCCGACTTGGAGGCCAGCCGCAAGGCGCTGGCCGCGGACGAGGAGCGGCGACCGACGCTGGCCGCGCGCGCCGAAGATGCCGAACGTGCCGCCCGCGCAGCCGAACTCGCGCTCGCCCGCGCCACCGCAGACAATGCCGGAACCGAAGCCGAATGGCGCGTCGTGGAGGCCGAGATCGCGCAGACACGCTCGCGGCTCCAACGCCACGAAGCGGATCGGCAACGGCTCGACGAAAGCCGCAAGGCAGCAGAGCGCGAGAATGCGGAGCTCGATATCGACGCGGCGCGCAAGGCCGCCGAAGCGGCCACCGAGGATCGCGAAGCGCGCCAGCAGCACATCGCCGCGATGCAGGCGCGCAAGGGCGAGTTGCAGCAGGCGCGCGACGATGCCGCGAGCGCGCTCTCTGCGGCGCGGGCGGAGCTATCGGGGATCGAACGCGAATTCGCCGCGCTCGACCGCGACCGCGAGGCGCGCGAGAAGGCGGCGCAAAGGCGTCAGGGCCGCAAGCAGGCTATCGACGGCTTGCGCGCCGCCAAGGGCTATGAGCGTGCGCTTGCCGCAGTGCTCGGACGCGACAGCAAGGCACTGCTCGGCGATCCCGCCGGCAGCGAGGAGGGCCGTTTCTGGACTGGCAAAGCGGCGCCCGCACCGGTCGCGGACAGCCTGGCCGCCAAGGTAGACAATTGCCCCCCCGAACTCGCAGCGCGGCTGGCGCTGGTGCATGTCGCCGGGTCCGACGATGGCCGGCTGCTCCAACCGGGCGAATGGCTGGTAACCACCCAAGGCTATCTGCGACGCTGGGACGGGTTCGTCGCGCGCGGCGAAGGCGCCACCGAGGCTGCGCGGCTCGAAGCGGAAAACCGCCATGCCGAACTCGCTGACACGCTTCCGGCGTTACGCGCTGCGGTCGAGCGGGCCGAGACTGCCCAGACGGAGGCGCAGGAGCAACTCTCCACATTGCAGCGCGACCTTGTGGCCGCAGAACGCGAGCTGGCGCAGGCCTCGGAAGATGAGCGGCACAAACTCCGGGCGTTCGATCAGGCCGAGGCCACACGCGAGCGGATGGCAGCGCGGCGCGCCGAGCTTGATCGCGCGCAGTCGGAACTCGATGAATTGCTCGGTTCGGCGAAGATGGAAGCTGCGGCAGCGGAATCCAAGCGCGCCGCCCTGCCCGACCCCGCGACCGGCCGCGCAACGCTCGAGACCGCCAGAGCCCGCAACGAAGCGGCCCGGTCGGCGATGCAGGCGGCAGCGGCCGAACTGGCTGCTCACGATCAGGCGCTGGCGGTGGCTCGCGAGCGCAACGCGGCGCAGCGTTCGGACATGGCCAATTGGGAAGCGCGCTCGGGCGAGGCGGCGCGGCGAATGGCCGGTATGGCGCAGCGGCTGGACGAAATCGGCGAGGAACGCGCCGTTCTGGCCGCCAAGCCCGAGGGGCTGATCCGCGAGATCGAGCAGGGCGACGCGGTGCGGAGCCGGCTGACCGAGGGCCTGGAACGGGCCGAAGCCGCGCTCGCCAATGCCCAAGATGCCGCCGTTTCCGCCGATCGCGGATTCGCCGCCGCCAACGAAGCTTTGGCCCAAGCGCGCGAGAATCGCGCCGGGCTCGCCGCGCGCGCCGAAAGCCAGGACGCCCGCCGGATCGAGATGGCGCAAACATCGGGCGAACGCTTCCAGTGCCCGCCCCCGCACCTGCCGGGCAGCTTCGGCTTCGACGCGCAAGCGATCAGCTCCGCCGAAGCCGAGAGCGAGGAAATGGACCGCCTTACCGCCAGCCGCGAGCGGATCGGCCCGGTCAATCTGGTGGCGGCGGAGGAACTCGCGCGGGTGGAGGCCGAGCACGGTGCGAGCACCGCCGAGCAGGCCGAGCTGGCGGAGGCGGTCGCACGGCTGCGCGGCTCGATCGGCAGTCTCAACCGCGAGGGACGCGAGCGGCTACGCGCTGCCTTCGAACGGGTCGATACCCACTTCCGTCGGCTGTTCACGCAATTGTTCGAAGGCGGACAGGCGCATCTGGCGCTGATCGACAGCGACGACCCGCTCGAGGCTGGCCTCGAGATCTACGCCCAGCCGCCGGGTAAGCGGCTCCAGTCGCTGACGCTGCTTTCAGGCGGCGAACAGGCTCTCACCGCGATCGCGCTGATCTTCGCGCTGTTCCTCACCAATCCGGCGCCGATCTGCGTGCTCGACGAGGTCGATGCGCCGCTCGACGACGCCAATATCGACCGCTTCTGCGATCTGCTCGACGCGATGGTGAAGGAAACCTCGACCCGCTATCTCATCGTCACCCACAATGCGGTGACCATGAGCAGGATGCACCGGTTGTTCGGCGTTACGATGGTCGAAAAGGGCGTGAGCCGGTTGGTGAGCGTGGATCTGGGTGCGGCGGAAGAATTGCTCGCCGCCGAATAGATCAGGCCGCGAGCGCGCGCTCCAGCCGGTCGCGAATGGCTTTGAGCTGCTTCACGACATCTTCGCTGACGGGCTGCGGCGGAGAATCCTGCGCCGCAGCCTGCTGGTCGGGCGCACCCAGAATCGCGGCCTTGGCGCCCTTGAGCGTATAGCCTTCGCGGTTGACCAGCCGGTCGATGCGTTCGACCAGCGCGACATCTTCGGCGCGGTAATAGCGCCGGCCGCCGCTGCGTTTGAGCGGTTCGAGCATCGGGAACTGCTGTTCCCAATAGCGCAGGACATGCGGCTTGATGCCGAGCGCCTGCCCGACCTCGCCGATGGTGCGCAATGCGCCGCTTTCCTTGCCATCGTCGAAATCGGCCATTGCGCTATTCCTTTGCGATGCGGTCCTTGAGCAGCTGGCTGGCGCGGAACGTCAGCACCCGGCGCGGGGTGATCGGAACTTCCACCCCGGTCTTGGGATTGCGGCCGACGCGCTCCTTCTTGTCGCGCAGCACGAAACTGCCGAAGCCGGAGATCTTCACATTCTCGCCATCGGCCAGTGCACCGCACATCTTGGCCAGAATCGATTCCACGATCTCGAGCGATTCGGCCCGCGACAACCCCATCTTGCGATTGATCGTTTCCGCCAGATCGGCGCGAGTGAGCGTACCCACCGAACGCATATCGCATCCTCCTCGATTCCAAGCGCGACCCGCACGAAACCCGGCTATCGGACTAGCCGCTGCGGTCGATCCGTGCAACGGATAGTGCTGATTTTCCCGCGAAAAGCGCAGACCCCTTCACATGCGGACCAGCGAAGCGCCCCAGGTAAAGCCCCCGCCCATCGCTTCGAACATCACCAAATCGCCCGGCTTGATCCGGCCGTCGCGCGTGGCGACGTCGAGCGCAAGCGGAACCGAGGCTGCGGAGGTGTTGGCGTGACGGTCCACGGTGACGATCACGCGCTCGCTCGGGAGGCCGAGCTTGCGCGCGGTTGCGTCGAGAATACGGGCGTTCGCCTGATGCGGAACCACCCAGTCGACAGCGTCGATCGTCATATCGACATCGCTCAGGACCTCGCTCAGCACGTCGGCGAGATTGACGACTGCGTGGCGGAACACCTCGCGTCCCTTCATCCGCAGCTTGCCCACGGTGCCGGTGCTCGAGGGGCCGCCATCGACGTGGAGCAATTCGCAATGTTCGCCGTCCGCGTGGAGGCGGGTGGCAAGAATGCCGGGTCCGTCATGCGCCACGTCCTGCGCTTCGAGCACCACGGCGCCGGCGCCATCGCCGAACAGCACACAGGTGGTGCGATCCTCCCAGTCGAGAATGCGGCTGAAGGTTTCGGCACCGATCACCAGCGCCTTCTTGGCCATTCCGGTGCGCAGCAGCGAATCGGCGGTCGCCAGAGCATAGAGAAAGCCCGAGCAAACCGCCTGGACATCGAAAGCGATCCCGCCGCGGCAGCCCAGCGCCCGCTGGACTTGCGTCGCGGTGGCGGGAAAGGTGTAGTCGGGGGTAGCGGTGGCGAGAATGATCAGCCCGATCTCGTCGGCGGCTACGCCCGCCGCCGCGAGCGCCTGGCGCGCGGCCTCGATGGCGAGGCTCGAGGTGGTCTCGCCCTCTCCGGCGATATAGCGCTGGCGGATACCGGTCCGCTCTACGATCCAATCGTCGCTCGTGTCGACGCGTTCGGCCAGTTCGGCATTGCTGACGCATTTGCTGGGCAGCGCCGAGCCCGTACCGCGCAGGACCGAACGGATCATTTCGCCGCGAGCCCGGCCGTCGCGCCGCTAGCTCTGCCGCCGAGATCGCCGATCTGCGCCAGATCGTGAGCGATGCGGTTGGTGATATCGTCCTCGAGCAGCCGAGCGGCGACTTCGACCGCATTGGCCACGCCCTTGGCGTTGGCGCTGCCGTGGCTTTTCACCACCACGCCGTTGAGCCCGAGAAAGACCGCGCCATTGTGATTGTTCGGATCGAGATGATGGCGCAGCAATTCGGTTGCGGGTCGCGAGACGAGGAAGCCGACCTTCGACCGGATCGAGGATGCGAAGGCCTGTTTCAGCAGATCGGTGACGAAGCGCGCCGCGCCTTCGATCGCCTTGAGCGCGATGTTGCCGGAGAACCCGTCGCAGACCACAACGTCGCATTCGCCGCGGTTGATCTTGTCGGCCTCGACGAAACCCTCGAAATCCATCGCCAGCCCGGTTTCGGCGCGCAGGCGATTGGCGGCGTCCTGGATATCCTCGGTGCCCTTGGTCTCCTCGGTGCCGATATTGAGCAGCCGGACTCGGGGGCGTTCGCGACCGCTGACTATCCGCGAATAGGCGGCGCCCATGATCGCGAACTGGACGAGGTTGCGCGAATTGCCTTCGCTGTTCGCGCCCAGATCCAGCATGACGACATCGTCGTCGGTGAGCGTGGGGAGCAGGGCTGCAAGCGCGGGGCGGTCGAGACCTGGCATGGTGCGCAAGGCAAGCTTGCTCATCGCCATAAGGGCGCCGGTGTTGCCCGCGCTGACGGCAGCTCCGGCAAGTCCCTGCTTCACCGCATCGACCGCGAGGCCCATGCTGGTGGTCTTGGCGCGGCGTAGCGCCTTGCTCGGTTTCTCTTCGCCGCCGACCACATCCTCGCAATGGAGGATCTCGGAAGCGCCGCTCATGCCGGGGTGGTTTTCGAGCGCCGCCTTGATCCGGGCTTCGTCGCCCACGAGCAGGAACTTGAAACGGTCGTGGCGGCGCCGGGCTAGCGCCGCGCCTTCGATCATCACGCGTACGCCTTCATCGCCGCCCATCGCATCGACGGCGATACGCGGAAGATTCATGACGTGCTCCGGCTGGTTACGGTCAGAGACCGACGGCGACGATCTCGCGACCGTTGTAATGTCCGCAATGGTTGCACAGATTGTGCGGACGCTTCAGTTCGCCGCAGTTCGAGCACTCGTGATGAGCTTCGACCTTGAGCGAATCATGCGAACGGCGGTTGCCGCGGCGATGGGGAGATACTTTTCTTTTGGGGACGGCCATGGCGGCACCTGTTCCTCAATAAATTCTAGATGGTTGGTGGCCGCCCTAGGGGACGGCCCGGCAACGCACAAGGGTGCGTCAGACCGAAAAATCCAACCCGTGACGGTGAAGAAGCGCGCTATAACGATATTCGTTCCACTTGCAAGCGGTTGATACCGGGAGTGCCAGCGTTGTTCGAAACCGCGGGCGCGCCTATCGTGAGAATGAAACGAGGGGGAGAGCACGAATGGACGGCACGACGATTTTCCTGCCGGTGACGCTGAGCGCCGCTGCGGCTGCGGCACTGATCAATCTGTGGCTGGCGATCCGGATCGGCCAGCTTCGCGGCAGCACGAGCATCGTCCACGGCGACGATGCGGGCGGGCCGCTGACCCGGCGGATGCGCGCCCAGCTCAACTTCGTCGAGAACACCGGCTTCGTGCTGATCCTGATTGCTGCCATCGAACTGGCCGGCAAGGGCGGCCAGTGGCTCGCCATCGTGGCGGCGGTCTATATGCTCGGCCGGATCGCGCATGGCATCGGGATGGATGGCGAAGCCGCCACTCTACCGCGCAAGATCGGCACGGTGGTGACTCTGCTCACCCTGCTCGGCCTCGCGATCGCCGCGACGCTGGTGGCGCTGCGGGTGATCTGACCCCCCGTTCGGGGCCGCCCTGTTCAGGACAGCGCGTAATCGCTGACGAAGGCGTTGGTCTTGCGCTCCTGCCCGAAGGTGCTGGTCGGTCCGTGACCGGGAATGAAGGTAACTTCGTCGCCCAGCGGCCACAGCTTGCCGGTGATCGCATCGATCAGATCCTGGTGATTGCCCATGGGGAAATCGGTCCGCCCGATACTCCCCTGGAACAGCACATCGCCGACCACAGCGAACTTGCTCGGGCGGTGGAAGAACACGACATGGCCGGGCGTATGGCCGGGGCAGTGGATGACCTCGAGCACCAGCTCGCCGACGGTCACGGTGTCGCCATCCACCAGCCAGCGGTCGGGCTCGAACACCTGGCCGTTGACGCCGTATTTGCGGCCGTCCTCGTCGAGCCGGCTGATCCAGAACCGGTCGGCCTCGTGCGGCCCTTCGATCGGCAGGCCGAGTTCCTTGGCCAGGATCCCCGCCTCCCCGCAATGGTCGATATGACCGTGGGTGATGAGGATTTTCTCGAGCTCGACCCCGCTCTGCTTCACCGCCGCCTTGAGCTTGTCGAGATCGCCGCCCGGATCGATCAGCGCGCCCTTGTTGGTGGCGGTGCACCAGATCAGCGAACAGTTCTGCTGCAGCGGCGTGACGGGCACGATGCCGGCTTTCATCGGGGGCCCGGCTTTCGTCGGAGGCGTGGGAGCGGTCTGGGTCATCGGGTGGACATGGCTCGTCCGATGGATTTGCGCAACCGGCGCTGCAGCAACTCCGGAGCGCCCGGTTTGCCACGACGGCCCATTTGTGCATTGTGACGACCGGGTCGGAAAGGGAGGCAAAGCGATGGAAACTTGCGACTACTCTGTAAAACCCCTGTTCGCCGAACCCTATTTCGTGACGAACATCGCCGATGCGATAAGTCCGCGGCAGGTCGAATTCGTCAACGAGCTGAAGATGCTCCAGAACCAAGTCAATCTCATTTCCGAGGACCTGTATATCTTCAAGCGACCGGAACTCAGGACCATCGCGGATGCTGTGCAGCGAGCGCTCGACACCTATGCCAGCGAGATAATGGGCATCGCCCAACATCTCTATGTGACCCAGTCATGGGCGCTGGCCAATCCACCAGGTGTGGGCATGCACGGGCACGCACATTCCAATTCCATCGTCTCGGGATCGCTCTATTACTGCGATCTCCCGGAACCGGGCTCCAACATGATCTTCGACCGCCACCGCATGTACCAGCAACTTGCGCTGACGCCGGAGGAGGGCAAGGCGAACATCTACAACACGACCAAAAACGCCATCCAGCCCAAGAAGGGCGATCTGGTGCTCTTTTCTTCGAGCCTGTTGCATTTCGTCGAGCCGAACCAGTCGAGCGAAACCCGGCATTCGATCGCCTTCAACACCTTTCTGAAAGGCCAGCTGGGGAGCTTTCGCGACGTCTCGGAACTGGTTCTGAGCTAGGATCGAAAGCGGCGGAAGCCATTCGAGGCCAGCGCCCTCGCTCACCCGGCAACCGTCACAACCGGCCACCCTTCCAGACTACGCGGCCGATGATCTCGATCTCCTCGCGCGCCAGTTCGATCGGCGGATAAGCCTCGTTGGCGCTGACCAGCCTCATTCGGTCGGAACCGCTGGCCTGGACCTGCTTGACGTGCAAGGCATCGCCGATGCGCAGGACGAAGACGCCCTCGCCGGCGCGCTTGTTGCGATCGACGAAGATCTCGTCGCCGCTGCGCAGCACCGGCTCCATCGAATCGCCCTCGACGCGGATGGCGGAAAGATCCGCACCCTCCAGCCCCATCTCGCGCAGCCAGCGGCGCGAGAAGCGGAAGCTGTCGAGGGAAATTTCCTCCGACCCAACCGCGCCCGGGCCGGCCGATGCATCGAGCGAAAGCCGCGGAACTGCGAGGAATTCCTGCACCGCTGCTCGCCGCCCGGCACCCCCAGCCTGCGCGGGATGCGCGGGGTGTGGTGGGCCGCCCAGTTCATCCTCCGCAACCCCGAAGAATTCGGCCAACCGCCGACGGTCGTTCTCCTCCAGGCGACGGGGCGATCCCTTGCGGACGAATTGCTGGAGGTAGCTCGGGTTGCGACCGAGCATGGCGGAGAGCGAAGCGAGGCTGGAACGGCTGGCCTGCGCCAGTTCGAGCAGGCGGGCGCGTTCGGGTGCGGCGGCGTCATGAATTTCGACCAACAGCTGCTCCTCGGCACTTCGTCGAACCCGACATCGACATTTCCTATACCATAGGATTTTTCCTAGACAAGTTGGATTTCGGCTGGAACAAATGACGAACGCAGACCGCGAATCGCCACGCCGAGGGAGTGCCATGCTGATCCGATCCGTCGAAAAATTCCTCCGCGAGCAGGAGATGCCCGCCACCAAATTCGGTCGCCTCGCGGCGAGCGATCCGCGCTTCGTGCTCGATCTGAGGATGGGACGCGAACCGCGCGGTTTCATGGCGGCGCGGGTGCTGTCGTTCATGGACGGCTATCGCGCCGGTCGGGAGGCCGCGCATGTCGAGTGACGGCCCTCCCCTCCATCCGCCCCGAAGCGGGCTGCGAACCGTGCGGCGATCCACCACCGACCGGCTGCGCGAAGCGCTGCTGGCGCTCGCCGAACAGCGCGGCGAGGTGCTGGTTCACCGCGAAAAGGCCTGGGCCAGCATCACCTTCGCGGGAACGCGCCACACCCTCTCGCTGCGCTTCGCCGGGAGCGAAGCGGTGGCGGCGGGGGAACGCTTCGTCGCCGCGCTCCCCGAGCATGAATTCGCCATCCCCGGCCAGCTGGTCGCCGATGCGACGGTGAGCGAGGTCGAGCACCGGTTGCTGCCCGATCCGCGGCTCATGGTGGCGTGCGAATTGCTGCTGCTGGAGGAGGCCTAGGACCGTGTCAAATGGATCGACACCCCTGCCGGGAACCACCATCGCAATCATCGTCCCCCGGCCCCCGAGCCGGGGCCCGCTTCCTACCGGCATCGTGCTTGGGTAGCTGGACCCCGGATCAAGTCCGGGGTGACGGCCGGGGTGACGGTCCGGGGTGACGGTGCGTGCACTCAGGTCCGCCGAATCACCAGGTTCCGGATCTCGGTCATGTCCTCCATCGCGAAGCGCACCCCTTCGCGGCCCAGACCCGAGTTCTTGACCCCGCCATAGGGCATGTTGTCGACGCGGAAGCTGGGGACTTCGTTGATGCATATCCCGCCGCACTCGACCCGGTCCCAGGCGTCGAGCACCTTGAACAGATCGCGGGTGAAGATCCCCGCCTGCAGGCCGAATTCGCTGCGGTTGACCTCTTTGAGCGCGGCATCGAAATCGTCAAACTTCATCAGCACGGCGACCGGCCCGAAGGCTTCCTCGTTGACGATCTTCGCGGCCTTATCGACATCCTCGAGCAGGGTCGCCTCGATCATCTGGCCGTCGCGCCCGCCGCCGCACAGCAGCGTGGCGCCGTTCGCCACGGCCTCGTCGATCCACCCCTTCAGGCGCTCTGCCTCGCCCTCGTCGATCATCGGGCCGATGAAGGTGTCGCGCTGCTTGGGGTCGCCCACCACGAGCGATCTCGCGCGTTCGACCAGCATGTCGCGGAACCGGTCGTAGACCGCGGCGTGGATGAGAATGCGCTGGACGCTGATGCAGCTCTGCCCCGACTGGTAATAGGTGCCCTTGATCACCCGTTCGAGCGCGTCGTCGAGATCGGCATCCTCGTCCACGATCACCGCGGCGTTGCCGCCCAGTTCGAGCACGACCTTCTTCTTGCCCGCGCGCGCTTTTAGCGCCCAGCCGACCGTGTCCGAGCCGGTGAATGACAGCAGCTTGAGCCGCTCGTCGGTGGTGAACAGATCGGCGCCGTCGCGGCTGGCGGGCAGGATCGAGAAGGCGCCCTCGGGCAGATCGGTCTCGGCCAGCACCTCGCCGATGATCAGCGCGCCCAGCGGGGTCTTGCTGGCGGGCTTGAGCACGAAGGGGCAGCCGACCGCGATCGCCGGGGCGATCTTGTGCGCGGCGAGGTTGAGCGGGAAGTTGAACGGGCTGATGAAGCTGCAGGGGCCCACCGGCACGCGCTTCCAGATCGACTGATAGCCAGCAGCGCGGGGTGAAATGTCGAGCGGCATCACCTCGCCGCCCAGCCGCATCGATTCCTCGGCCGCGATCCGGAAAGTGTCGATCAGCCGGTCGACCTCGCCCTCGGCATCGCCGATCGGCTTGCCCGCCTCGACGCAGAGCGAATAGGCCAGCTCCTCGGCGCGCTCCTCGAACCGCGCCACGCAATACTCGAGCACGGCCTTGCGCTCGAAGCTCGCCAGCCGCGCCATCGGCTCGGTCGCCCGGACCGCGCCGGCAATCGCGGCATCGATGATCTCGGGGGTCGCCAGCGCGGTGCGAAACGCGATCTCGCCGGAGTATTTGTCGGTCACCGCGAGATCGGTGTTGGGCTGCTGCACCTTGTTATTGAGATAGAGCGGGTAGGTATCCTTGAGCTGGGGCACGGCATTGTCCTCGTCATCCCGGCCACCATGCCGGGAACCCGCTTACTTCTGACCCGCCGCGAGAAGAGAAGCGGGACCCCGGACCGGGTCCGGGGTGACGGAGGAAGAAAGTTCGAGCGGGGAGGTCGTTCCGTCAGTACCCCAGTTCGAGATCGAGCCGCGGTTCGACCGGCTCGCCGCGTTTCCAGCGCTCCAGATTGGCGATGAACCGGTCGGCGCTGCGCTGGAACATCTTGGTCTGCGCCCGGCCCGAGAGATGCATGGTGATCTGCGCGTTCTCCAGCGCCCACAGCGGATGGTCTTCGGGCAGCGGCTCGGGATCGGTGACATCGAGCAGCGCGCCCTCGATCGATTTGGCGCGCAGCGCCTCGATCAGAGCCGATTGGTCGACCACATCGCCGCGCGCGATATTGACCAGCACCGCGGTCGATTTCATCGCCGCCAGTTCTTCCGCGCCGATCATGTGACGGGTCTCGGGAGTGGAAGGAACCGCCAGCACCACCCAGTCGAACTCGCCCAGCCTGGCGCGCCATTCACCCGGCCTGAGCGCGCCATCCGCGCCCGAGCGGCGCACCGGAACGACCTCCATGTCGAAACCTTCCAGCCGGGTCTTCACCAGCCCGCCGATCGCCCCCATCCCCAGCAACAGCACCCGCTCGCCCGCAAGCTCGCGCTTGCCGGGGCTGTCGAGCAGCCATTCGTGCCGGTCCATCGCGCGCACGACTTCGGCATAGCCCTTGGCGTGCGCGAGCATCAGCAGGACGACATATTCGGCGATCGTCAGCGCGTTGATTCCCGCGCCATTGGTCACCACCGTGCCGCGCTGCGCCAGCAGATCGAGCGGCAGGAAATCGAGCCCGGCGTAGATCGAGTTGAGCCATTTGAGGTTAGTGGCAGCGGTGACGACCTCCGCCATCGGCGCGTGCTGCGCGAAGTCGAACCAGCCGATCTCGGCCCGAGGGGCGAGTTCCAGCGCCTCTTCCTTGGACATGAACCAGTGCGGCTCCACCCAGTCGGGCAGCCGCGGCTCGACCAGCGGGCGGATCATGGCGGAAAGGACGGCTGTGGTCATGCGGGAAGGCTCCTCTGGGCGCACCCTATCCGTTGGGGTTGAGGGAAGTCGAGGGGCCTTGGGTTAGCGCCTCCTTCAGCCCTTCATTCGTCATTGCGAGCGTAGCGAAGCAATCTACGGACCTGCGCCATGGATTGCCAGGTGGCCCTCCGGGCCGTCTGCGACTCCGCCTGCGGCTCCTCGCAGTGAACAGGTTGAAGCTGCATGCGTCCTATCAACCCCGTTCCTGTCGAGCGAAGTCGAGACACCGCACGATCCGCCTTTCGGCTTCGCTCCGGGCGAACGGACTCAGCTACACCTTAAACCCCTCAGCCCAGCTTCCAGTCCCAGCCGAGCGGGTCGCCGTCCATCACCTCGACGCCCTTGGCGGCGAGTTCGTCGCGGATCGCGTCGGAGGCGGAGAAATCCTTGTTCGCGCGCGCCTGCTGGCGGCGGGCGATCAGCGCATCGATCCCGGCCTCGTCGATTTCGGCCGCCACCGGGTTCAGCCGCAGGTCCTCGCGCGTCAGCTCGAGCAGGCCGAGCCCGAGCAATTGGTCGGCGATCCGTACGCCCTGGATGCGTTTGGCGGCGGGAGTCTTCTTGGCACCGAGCAGCGTCTCGAGCTGGGTGAGTACCACGGCGGTGTTGAGATCGCCGCAGATCGCCTCGTCGAACATCGCCCGCTCCTGCGCGCTCAGCGGAAAGCTGCCCTCGGGCTGCTTGCTGGCGGCGAGTTCGGCCTTGAGCTTGTCGACCTGAATCACCAGCCGCTTGAGCCGGGTGAGCGCTGCGCCCAGCCCTTCCCAGCTGAATTCCAGCTCGCTGCGGTAATGCGCCTGGAGGCACATCATCCGGTAGGCGAGCGGGTGATAGCCGCGGTCGATCAGCAATTGCAGGCGCAGGAACTCGCCCGAAGACTTGCTCATCTTGCCGCTGCGCTCAATCAGGAAGTTGTTGTGCATCCAGATCTTCGCACCCGAATGCGCGGCCTCGTCGAGCCCGCCGCAGCCGCAGAAGGCCTGGTTCTGCGCGATCTCGTTGGGGTGGTGGATCTCGCGGTGATCGATCCCCCCGGTGTGGATGTCGAAGGGGAAGCCGAGCAGCTTTTCGCCCATCACCGAGCATTCCAGATGCCAGCCGGGTGCGCCGCGGCCCCAGGGCGATTCCCATTCCATCTGGCGCGTCTCGCCGGCCGGGGTCTTGCGCCAGATCGCGAAATCGGCGGCGTTGCGCTTGCCTGCGACGGTGTCGATGCGGCCCTCACCACCATCCTCGGTGACAGCGCGCGCGAGGCGGCCGTAATCCGCCACGGTCGAGACGTCGAAATAGAGCCCGGAGTCGAGCTCGTAGCAATGCTTGTCGGCGATGCCCTTGGCGAACTCGATCATCGGCTCGATGTAGTCGGTCGCCACCGACCATTCGGCGGGCTGGCGGATGTTGAGCGCGCGGACATCGGATTTGAACGCTTGCGTGTAGTGGCGCGCGATGTCCCAGATCGACTTGTCCGACTTGGCTGCAGCCTGCTCCAGCTTGTCCTCGCCCGCATCGGCGTCGTCGGTGAGATGGCCGACATCGGTGATGTTGATGACGTGGGTGAGCTTGTAGCCCCGCCACTCGAGCGCGCGGCCGAGCGTATCGGCGAAGACATAGGCGCGCATGTTGCCGATGTGGGGGTAATTGTAGACCGTCGGCCCGCAGCTGTAGACCCGCGCCTCGCCTTCATGGACAGGGACGAAGGGCTCGAGCGCGCGAGTGAGCGAGTTGAACAGCGTGAGGGTGGGTGCGGTCATGGGGGCCTGATACATTCACGTCATCCCAGCGCAAGCTGGGATCTGGTGCGGGCTCGCGCAATTCCGGGAGAGATCCCGGCTTTCGCCGGGATGACGGGGCGGTTTACCACCCCTCCCAGCGCGTGGTCTCCTCCAGCGGCGCGCGCTGGACATCGAAGCGGTTGACGGGCGCCGCCTCGTCGCGATAGCCGATCGCCATGCCGCAGAAGAAGGTGTGATCCGCAGGGATCTCCACCATCTCGCGCACCTGCGGCGAATAGGCGGCCCAGGCTTCCTGCGCGCAGCTATCGAGCCCGGCCTCGCGCAGCAGCAGCATCAAAGTCTGCAGCCACATGCCGATATCCGACCATTGCGGCGGACCCATGTATTGGGGCGTGTGGACCAGCATCAGCACCGGCGCCCCGAAGGCGCGGAAGTTCTGCGCGAACCACATCAGCCGCTTGGCCTTGTCCTCGCGCGCAATGCCCAGCGCGGCATACATGTCCTCGCCCACCCCGAAGCGGCGCTGTTCGTAGGCACCGTCGAGGTCCTTGGGATAGATATCGTATTCGGGCTGGAGCGCCGCGCGGCCCTTGGGAAACTCTAGCGCCACCCTGTCGAACAGCGCCTGCATCGGCGCCCCGGTCAGCAGCACCGCGTTCCACGGCTGGACATTGCCTCCCGAGGGCGAGCGCTGCGCCTGTTCGAGTATGCCGGTCAGCAGCTCACGGTCGACTGGCTGGTCGGTAAAGGCGCGCACCGAGCGGCGCGTCTGGACGGCTTGGGTAACGTTCATTGCGGTTTGCTATCGAGCAGGTCCGCGACATTGCGCCGCCCACTCGCCACCCGGAGAATCGTTACGCGATCGCCCGTATCCTCGAAGAGCGCAAGATACCGGCCGAAGCTTGCCGCACGGACCGCACCGCCCCATTCCTCCCGGAGCCTGTACCTTCGAGGATTTTCGGGGATCTGCTCGATGAATGCGCGGAGTTCGGCCAGAAACGACCTCGCTCGCGGAGGATTGTCTTCGGCAATATACTCACCGATTTCGACGATATCGGTCCGGGCTTGCTCGGTATATTCGAGCTTCACTCGCCTTGCTCTACAGACTTTCGACGCGCCACACGATCGATCGTGTCGAGAGCCTCGGCGAAGACTTCATCGGACGAGAAACGCGGACCCGATCTTGCCCGATCGAGAATCGCACGCATGCGGGCGTTCTCGGCTTCGCGGTGATCGTAGTCCTCGCCCCAACCCCGCAAGGCTTCACGCACGACCTCGCTGGTGGTGGCGTATTCGCCGCGCTCGACGGCAGCCCGGAGACGGGCGACCATCTCTTCGGGCATGGTGACGGTGATGCGTTCTAGCTTACCCATAGGCCTACATTATCATACGATGTGTGACTCGAGCAACGCATGAGAGGATCTTGCGCCAGAGGCAGGTTCAAGGATTGAGGCAATGACTAAGCGGCCGCCTATTCCTCCTCGAACAGCCCCGCGAGTTGTTCGATGATCGTCCCGCCGAGTTGCTCGACATCCATGATCGTCACCGCGCGCTTGTAATAGCGGGTGACGTCGTGGCCGATGCCGATCGCGACCAGCTGGACCGGTGACTGCTTCTCGATCCAGCCGATCACCTTGCGCAAATGGCTTTCGAGATAGCCCGCCTGGTTGACCGAGAGCGTGCTGTCGTCGACCGGCGCGCCGTCGGAGATGACCATCAGGATACGGCGGTCTTCGGGGCGGCGGAGCAGTCGGTCGTGCGCCCAGAGCAGCGCCTCGCCGTCGATGTTCTCCTTGAGCAGGCCTTCGCGCATCATCAGCCCGAGATTGCGACGCGCGCGGCGCCAGGGCTCGTCGGCCTGCTTGTAGACGATGTGGCGCAGATCGTTGAGCCGGCCCGGTTCGGCGGGACGGCCGTCGGCGAGCCAGGCCTCGCGGCTCTGCCCCCCCTTCCAGGCGCGGGTGGTGAAGCCGAGGATCTCGGTCTTGACCCCGCAGCGCTCGAGCGTGCGCGCCATGATGTCGGCGCTGATCGCCGCGATCGAGATCGGCCGCCCGCGCATCGAGCCCGAATTGTCGATCAGCAGCGTGACCACCGTATCCTTGAACTCGGTATCGCGCTCCATCTTGTAGGAGAGCGCGTGGCCGGGGCTGACGACCACGCGGGTGAGCCGCGCGGCGTCGAGCATGCCCTCTTCCTGGTCGAAATCCCAGCTGCGGTTCTGCTGCGCCATCAGCCGCCGCTGCAGCCGGTTGGCGAGCCTTGTGACGATGCCCTGCAGCCCGGCGAGCTGGCTGTCGAGATAGGTCCGCAGCCGCTCGAGCTCCTCGCGGTCGCACAGCTCGCTTGCCTCGATCACCTCGTCGAAGGCTTCGGTGTAGGGGCGGTAGTTGAAATCGAGCGGGTCGTCGGTCCAGGGGCGGTTGGGGCGGACCGGCTGCATGCCTTCCTCGCCCTCGTCCGAGGGATCGCCCTCGCCCATCTCCTGCTCGCCCTCGGTGTCTTCCTCAGCCTCGCCATCGGCGTCGCCCTCGGCGGTCTCGCCCGCCATTTCGGTCGCCTGCGGCTCGGCGTCGCCCTCGTCCTGCTCGTCGGCACCGTCCTCGTCCTCAGCGGTCTCGCCATCCTCCTCGTCGCCGTCCTCGCCGCCTTCGTCGGGGGCATCCTGCGGCAGGGTGAGATCGAGGTGACGCAGCATGTCGAGCGCGAGCCGCTGGAACGAGGCCTGATCGTCGAGACTGTCGGCGAGCGCCGCCATGTCGCCGCCCGCCTTGGCTTCGATATGATCGCGGACCATGTCCACGCCCATGCGCGCGCGCTCGGGGATCGCTTCGCCGGTCAGCGCCTCGCGCAGCATCAGCGACAGCGCAGTGGGGAGCGGGACATCCTCGGCGCTGTCGGCGCGGACGATCGGATCGGAAGCGGTGCGCAGTTCGACCGCCGCATCGAGATTGGCGCGGATGCCATTGTACTGCGTGGTGCCCAGCGCCTCGTAGCGGACCTGCTCAACCGCGTCGTAGCAGGCGCGTGCGATCGGCTCGGGCGGCGCGGATTTCTCGTGGACGCGCTCGTTGTGGTGGCGCAGCTTGAGCGCGAAACTGTCGGCGAAACCGCGCGCCTCGCGCGCCTGGTCCGGCGGGACATTGCGCCCCGGCAGCGGCACGCGGAAGTTCTTGCCCGCAGACGACGGGCTGTCCGCGCTCCAGGCGACCTCCACCTCTTCCTCGCGCGCCAGCGCCCGCGCGGTGCCGGTCAGCGCCTGCTTGAATCGGTCGAGAGGGGTCTGGTCGGTCATCGCGTACCCGGGTTCGGCTGCATCATCCGATGGTCTGGCCGGTGGTCTTCCAGTCGGCCAGGAAGCCCTCGATGCCCTTGTCGGTCAGGACATGCTGCGCCAGCGACATGATCACCTTGGGCGGCATGGTGGCGACATCGGCGCCGATCAGCGCGCTTTCGAGCACATGGGTGGCGTGGCGCACGCTGGCGACGAGGATTTCGGTGTCGAAGGCGTAATTGTCGTAAATCGTGCGGATGTCGCGGATCAGCTCCATGCCGTTGGCGCCATTGTCGTCGTGCCGCCCGACGAAGGGCGAGACGAAGGTCGCCCCGGCCTTGGCCGCGAGCAGCGCCTGATTGGCGGAGAAGCACAGCGTCACGTTGACCATGGTGCCCTCCTCGGTGAGCTTGCGGCAGGTCTTGAGCCCGTCGATCGTCAGCGGCACCTTGATGCAGACGTTGTCTGCGATCTTGCGCAGGATCTCGGCCTCTTTCATCATCGTCGCGTGATCGAGCGCGACCACTTCGGCGCTGACCGGGCCGTCGACGATGGCGCAGATCTGCCTGGTCACCTCGAGGAAGTCCTGCCCCGATTTGGCGATCAGCGAGGGGTTGGTGGTCACCCCGTCGAGCAGGCCTGTTTCGGCCAGTTCCTTGATCGCGTCGATCTCTGCGGTGTCGGCGAAGAATTTCATGGCTAAGCGCTCCGGGGGTTTGCGAGTCACGGCCAGCCTTAGCGACCGACAGGCGCAGGGGCTAGTGGGCGGCCAGTGACGGGCTAGAGCGCCGCAGCGGTGCCGAAGACGCCGATGATGAGCGGGTCGCGGGTGGCACCCGGATCGGCGCGGATGGCGGCTTCCTCGCGCGCGATCTCGCCCCAGATGATGTCGTCCACCCCGGTCGCGACCCGCCCGGCGAGCGCGCCGACATCGACTCCGGAAAGCCCCGCGATCAGCTCACCCACCAGCGGATCCTGCGCGACGCGCATCGCGGTCCCGAGCTCGGGGACCATCGCCTCGACAAGCCGCGAGCCCATCTGACTGCGCAGATAGAAGGTCGCCGCGCTGGGTCCGCCGCGCACCAGATCGACCGCGTTCTGGAACCCGATCACCCGCACCGCATCGGTCACCAGCGGCGCCGCGCGCTGCGCCCCGCGATAGGCGACATCGGCAAAGGCGCTCTCGATCCGGTTCTTGAACAGCGCCGAGGTGAGGATCCGGCTCAGCACATCGCCGCGCGTGCCGAGCAGATTGCCCAGCCCGAGCCGCGCGACCTGACTGTCCCAGTAGCCATCGCCCTGCAGCATCCGCGCGAAGGCGCGCTCGCTGGAGAGGAACAGCATCCGCTCGACCGCATCGACGAGGCTGTAGCCGCCCATGTTCTGGCAGGCGGGCAGCGCCAGCAGCGCGGTGCCCGCGGCGAGGCCGCCGAAGGTCCGGGTCATGAAAGCGCGGCGGCCCAGGAAAGCGGCGGTCGGAGCGGTGAGAATATCGGTCATATCGTGCATCCTCTTGTAGCGTGCCCTTGTCGCGGGCGCGGCCTGCCGCCCATATGCGGTGCAACATGAACCGCGTCCGCTGCCTCGTCCTCAACGCCGCGCTCGGCCCGCTCGACTATCGCGTGCCCGAAGGGGTGGCGGCCGAATTCGGCCAGGTGGTCGAGTGCCCGCTGGGCCCGCGCACCGTGGTGGGAATCGTCTGGGAGGCCGAACGGCTCCCCGGTGCCGAGGTTCCGGCGGAGAAGCTGCGCCCGCTGCGCGCCGCGCTGCCGATCCCGCCGCTGTCGGCAGCCCTGCGCCGGCTGATCGAATGGACCGCGGATTATTACTGCGCCCCGCTCGCCAGCGTGGCGCGGATGGCGCTGTCCTCGGGCGGTGCTCTGCGCGGCCCTGCGACCATGACCGAATACCGCCTCTCGGGCGGAATGCCCGAGCGGATGACCGCGCAGCGCGAGGCGGCGATCGAAGCGCTCGACGGCGAGCAGGCGACTGTGCGCGAGTTGGCGGGGATAGCGGGCGTCTCCGAGGCGGTGCTGCGCGGGCTGGTCAATCACGGGGTGCTCGAACCGGTGGAAGTCGATTGCGACCGCCCCTACCCGCGCGCCGACCCCGACCATGCGCAGCCCGATCTCAGCGCCGAGCAGCGGGAAGCGGCGGAAATCTTCACGCAGGCAGTGCGCGCGGAAAAATTCGCCCCCTTCCTGCTCGACGGGGTGACCGGCTCGGGCAAGACCGAGACCTATTTCGAACCCATCGCCGAGGCGCTGCGGCTGGGGCGGCAAGTGCTGGTGCTGCTCCCCGAAATCGCGCTGACCGAAGCCTTCCTGACCCGCTTCGAGGAGCGCTTCGGCGCGGCGCCGGTGCTATGGCACTCGGCGCTCAAATCGACCGAACGGCGGCGCGCCTGGCGCGCCATCGCAGAGGGCGGCGCGCAGGTGGTGGTGGGCGCGCGCTCGGCGCTGTTCCTGCCGTACGCGAAGCTCGGGCTGGTGGTGGTCGACGAGGCGCACGAAGTCAGTTTCAAGCAGGACGACGGGGTGCGCTACAACGCGCGCGACGTCGCGGTGATGCGCGGCCATTTCGAGCGCGTGCCCGTCGTGCTGGCGAGCGCCACGCCCGCGCTCGAAAGCCTCGCCATGGCCGAGAACGGCACCTACACCCGCGTCGAGCTGCCGCGCCGCTTCGGCGGGGCGCAGATGCCCAGCATCACCAACATCGATCTGACGCAGGAGAAACCGGGCCACGGCGCCTGGCTCGCCGAACCGCTGATCGCGGCGATCGCGGAACGGCTGGAGCGCGGCGAGCAGTCGCTGCTGTTTCTCAACCGCCGCGGCTATGCGCCGCTGACGCTGTGCCGCAACTGCGGTTTCCGCTTCAAATGCCCCAATTGCAGCGCCTGGCTGGTCGAGCACCGTTTCAGCAGCCGGCTCGCCTGCCACCATTGCGGCCACGAGACCGCGCCGCCCCCGACCTGTCCCGAATGCGGCGAGCCCGACTGCCTCGTCGCCTGCGGGCCCGGAGTCGAGCGGATCGCCGACGAGGTCGCCGAGCGGCTGCCCGAGGCGCGGGTGTTCGTCGCGACGTCGGATACGCTCAATTCGCCCGGCCGCGCGGCGCAATTCGTCGCGCAGGTGGAGGCGGGCGCGATCGACGTCATCGTCGGCACCCAATTGGTAACCAAGGGGTTCCATTTCCCCGAGCTGACGCTGGTGGGGGTGGTCGATGCCGATCTCGGGCTCGAGGGCGGCGATCTGCGCGCGGCGGAACGGACCTACCAGCAGGTCGCGCAGGTCGCGGGGCGCGCGGGCCGAGCGAGCAAGCCGGGCGAGGTGCTGATCCAGACCCGCCATCCCGACGCCCCGGTGATTGCCGCGCTGGCCTCGGGCGACCGCGACGGGTTCTACGAGGCGGAAACCGAGGCGCGGCGGATGGCGGGCGCCCCGCCCTTCGGCCGCTGGGCCGCGATCATCGTCTCGAGCGAGGAAGAGGACGAAGCGCGCGAGGCCGCCAACCGCATCGGCGCCGCGCGTCCGCGCCACGACGACATGGCGATCTACGGCCCTGCCCCCGCCCCGCTGTCGCTATTGCGCGGGCGCTATCGCTACCGGCTGCTGATCAATGCGAAACGCAGCGTCGAACTGCAGGCAATCCTGCGCCGCTGGCTCGGCGCGTTGCACCATACCGCCGGGGTGCGGGTTAATGTCGATATCGATCCCTATAGTTTCGTGTGATCCAGCTTCAGGTCGAACTCGGCCCGCGCGCTTTCGACCGCGCCGATGTTGGCGATCGCCCAATTTCCCAATCTAGCCACGGGATCGCATAAGGATGTGCCGAGCGCGGTGAGTTCGTAATCGACGCGGGGCGGCACCGCTGGCGTCACCGTGCGCTTCACCAGCCCGTCGCGTTCGAGCCCGCGCAGGGTGCGGGTCAGCATCCGCTGGGAGATGCCCGGAATCCCGCGCCTCAGCACGTTGAACCGCTGCGAGCCCTCGGCGAGGCTCATCACCACGCGCACCGACCATTTGTCGCCGACCCGCGCGAGGATGTCGTTCACCGCGCTGCATTGCGGCGGGCTCTCGACGCCGAGGGTTACACCGGTGTCCCTAGCGGACATCGCAGTGCCTTCTTGCGCGATGTGGGTAGCGGTTTCCATATGGCCTCCAGGTTATCGACAGTAACTATGGAGTTCCGAAATGCAAATCCTACGTATCGACAGCGCCACCACCGGTGAACAGTCCGTCACTCGCAAGCTCACCGATGAGCTGACCCGCCACTTCCGTGAGAAGCACCCCGACGCCAAGGTGGTGGAGCGCGATCTGGTCGCCGATCCGCTGCCGCATATCGACCCGATCACCACCAAGGCGATCCGCACCGCCCCTGAAACGCATGAGGAAGCGGTCGCCGCCGCCTATCCCGACGAGCGCGCGGTGCTCGACGAGTTTCTCGCCTCCGATGTGGTGATCGTCGGTGCGCCGATGTACAATTTCTCGATCCCCAGCCAGCTCAAAGCCTGGCTCGACCGGCTCGGCGTGCCGGGGGTGACCTTCCGCTATTCCGAAGCCGGCCCCGAAGGGCTCGCGGGCGGGCGCAAGGTGGTGATCGCCTCGGCGCGCGGCGGTGCCTATTCCAACGACGACATGGCCGAGAACCAGGAAAGCCTGCTCGCGACCATGTTCGGCTTCCTCGGGGTCGACGATCTGAGCTTCGTCCGCGTCGAGAAGACCGGCTTCGGCCCCGAAGCGATCGAAGAGGGGCTCGCCGCCGCCAAGGCCGAGATCGCCAAGCTCTAGGCAAGCCACGCCGGGTCGGGCATTGCCGTGGCGATGCCCGACCCCGCCAGCCGCCCCGTCCTCGTTCCCATCCTTGGCGACCAGCTCACCCGCGAACTCGCCACGCTGCGCGGCCGGGCGAAGGACGATACCGTTATCCTGATGATGGAGCTGTGGGACGAGGCCACCTATGTGCGCCACCACAAGCAGAAGATCGCGCTGATCTTCTCCGCCATGCGCCATTTCGCGGCTGAGCTGGAGGACGCAGGCTGGAGCGTCGACTACACAAGGCTCACCGACCCCGACAACGCGGGCAGCTTCACCGGCGAAGTCGCGCGGGCGATCGAGCGCCACGATCCGCGCGCGGTGCATGTCACCCATTCGGGCGAATGGCGGGTCCAGCAGGCGATCGAGCAATGGCCCGAGAAATTCGCCTGCGACGTGGAGATATTCGAGGACGACCGGTTCCTCTGCCCGCTGTCCGAGTTCCGCGCCTGGGCGCAGGATCGCGGCACGCTGCGGATGGAGAATTTCTACCGCGACATGCGGCGCAGGACCGGGCTGCTGATGACCGAGGACGGCAAGCCCGTCGGCGGCGAGTGGAATTACGACAAGCTCAACCGCGAGAGCCCGGACGAGGACATGGATCCCCCGCCGCGCCCGGCCTTCGCCCCCGATGACATCACAAGCGAGGTCATCGCGCTGGTCGAGGAGCGGTTCGGCGGACATTTCGGCAGCCTGGCAAACTTCGGCTGGCCGGTGACGCGCGCGGAGGCCGAGGAGGCAGCCGAGACGTTCTTCGCCGAGCGGCTGGCGCGGTTCGGTCCCTATCAGGACGCGATGGTCCACGGGCAGGACGACCTCTACCACTCGATGCTCTCGACCAGCCTCAATCTCGGCCTGCTCGATCCGCTCGACTTGTGCCGCCGCGCCGAGGCGCTCTACGAAGCGGGCGAGACGCCGATCAATTCGGTCGAGGGCTTCATCCGCCAGATCATCGGCTGGCGCGAATATATCCGCGGGTTCTACTGGCAGTTCATGCCCGGGCTGGCGGAGGCGAACGCTCTGGAAGCGCATCGCCCGCTGCCCGAATTCTACTGGACCGGCGACACCGGGATGCGCTGCCTCGCCGACTGCATCCGCTCGACCCGCGACAACGCGCATGCGCATCACATCCAGCGGCTGATGGTGCTGGGCAATTTCGCGCTCATCGCGGGGATCGACCCGCAGGCGGTGCAGGACTGGTATCTGGTGGTCTATGCCGACGCCTACGAATGGGTCGAACTGCCCAATGTCGCGGCGATGATCCTCTATGCCGATGGCGGCAAGCTGGCGAGCAAACCCTATGCGGCGAGCGGCAATTACATCAACACGATGTCCGACTATTGCCGCAAATGCACCTACTCGCCGCACAAGAAGACCGGCGAGGGCGCCTGCCCCTTCAACCCGCTCTACTGGCATTTCATGCACCGCCACCGCGAGCGGCTCGAGAGCAATCACCGCGTCGGCCGGATCTATGCGAATTGGGACCGGATGGGCGAGGAACGCCAGCGCGAATATCTCGACAGCGCGGAGGCGTTTCTGGAGACGCTCGTCCCGGCGAAGGAAGGCTGGGCGCGCGATTCGTGAATTCAGTCCGCTATCGCCGGCGCGAATTTGGCGATAGATGGCGGGAATGATCGAACTATCGTGCCTCTGCGGCCAGCTCCGCGTCGAACTCGCCAAGCGCCCCGACTTCATCCACGAGTGCAATTGCACGCTGTGCCGCAAGACCGGCGCGCGCTGGGGCTATTTCCACCCCTCCGAGGCCAAGGTGTTCGGCGCATCGCAGGGCTACAGCCGCACCGACAAGCCCGAACCCGCCGCCGAAATCCGCTTTTGCGAAAGCTGCGGCGCGACCACCCATTTCACCCTGACCGCCGAGGCCGCGGCGAAATATGGCAACACCATGATGGGCGCGAACATGCTGCTGGCGGACGAGCGCGAGCTGGCGGGCGTCGAACTGCGCTATCCCGATGGGGAAGCGTGGCCGGGCGAAGGCGAATTCGCCTATGTGCGCGAGGCGCGGATTCTCGGGTGAGCGAAACGGAGCGCCCTGCGCTCGGGCCGAGCCGCTCCCTTGCTGCGGCCTAACCTCGGCGTTCAGACTAGGAAGGGTTTGGTCGGCTATTCACCCGGGATGAAACGCACAATTTTCCTGGGCCTCGGTGCGCTGATGGCCATCGCCGGTTCGGCGGCGCTGGCAAGCACCGTCGCCTCCGACTGGACCATCGGCCCGCACATCCGCGGCAGAAACTACTCGGTGGGCATGCCGTTGCAGCCCGCGCCCACCCGCAACGGCTGGGCTTTCGCCTTTCCCTACCCCGACCGCTCCGCAGGGCATGTCCATTACGTAACCCACGACCCCGGTTCGCTGGCGGGGAAATCCCGGATCGTCGTGCGCTACCGCGTCGATGCCGCGCCCGGCACGCGTTTCGTGCCGCAGGAGCATCCCGAACTGCCCGGCACGGTCTCGATGGTAATCCAGCAGCGCGGCGACAACTGGAAGGCCAAGGGGCGGTTCGAACATTACCGCTGGTACTCGCCGGCTGCAAAGGTCCAGGAGATCCGCCCCGGCGAGCACCAGATGACGCTCTCGCTCGACGATCCGGCGTGGATTTCGGTCTATGGCCGCCCGGCAAGCGAAAACCCGCGCGCACACCGCGAGGCGCTCGCCAATTCCGCGCGGCTGGGACTGGTGTTCGGCTCGACCGCCGCAAGGGGACACGGAGTTTACGCCACCGCACCCGCGCGTTTCGAACTGGTCAGTATCCGCGTCGAGTGAGCCCGCAGCGCCCGGCGCCTCGCCCGGCTATTCGGGATCAATTCGTCCGGTCGGGCTTTCCGGCCTTGCCGCGTCGGCGCGCGAGGAGGAACAGCAGCGTGGGCCAGAATATCGTGTTGAGAATATCCACCACCGACCCCGTGACAGTGGCGCCGCCGGCGGGCGAATAGGCGTCCATCACCTCATTGCCGAACGCGAAGACGTAGACCAGGGTGATCGGCACGCGCGAGCGCATGCGATGCCCCAGGAACAGCGCCGCGGCGAAGAAAATGATCAGGCCCGCATGGAGGTGCAGCAGATCCTCGGTCGCACCCAGAGTCGTCCCGAGGGATTCCTTGGCGGCGGAATACTGGCCGAGATAATGGATGATCGAGCTGCCCACGCGGTCCCGCTACCGCGCGGTCATGTGCTTGTCACCAAGAAGTGCGGCTATCCGCTGGGTGCGCGCAACAACCGGGGCAGGCGTCCGGAAGATCGGGCGGGATTACCGCCGATCCGTGCGCTTCTCCCGGCGCAGCAGCTCTTGCTTGATCGCGGTGCCATAGGCGTAGCCGCCCAGCCCGCCGTCCGCCGCAATCACGCGGTGGCAGGGGATGAGCACGGCGATGTTGTTCGCGCCATTGGCGCCGCCGACCGCGCGGCTGGCGCCGGGATTGCCCAGCGCTGCGGCGAGTTGGCCATAGCTCCGCGTTTCGCCGGGCGGGATTTCGCACAGCGCCTGCCAGACGCGCTGCTGGAAAGCGGTGCCCTTTACGTCGAGCGGAAGGTCCGCGCCGCGCCCGGGCTCCTCGACCGCCTGCGTCACCTGTTCGAACAACTCCCGGAACTCCTCGCCGCCTTCGGCGAGCATAGCACCGGGAAAGCGCCGCCGCAGATCCGCCTCGCTCTCGCCGAAGGAGAGGCAGCACACGCCCGTCTCGGTCGCGGCGACCAGCATCGAACCCAGCGTCGTCTCGATTACGGCCCAGTGGATCGTCCGGCCCTTGCCCCCGCCACGCCAGTCGCTCGGCGTCATTCCCATCCGTCCCTCCATCGCGGCGTAGAAACGGCTGGGTGCCGCGAAGCCTGCATCGTAGATCGCATCGCTCACCCGTCCGGCCCCCGCCAGCATATCCTTGGCCCGCTCCTCGCGCAGCGCGCGGGCATAGGCGGCGGGCGAGAGCCCGATGGCGCGTTTGAACAGGCGCTGGAAATGGCTCGGCGCATAGCCGGTCAGCCGCGCCAGCTCGGCCAGACTCGCGCTCCCGCCCGCCCCGATCGCGTCGATCGCCGCGCGCACCGCCGCCTCCTCGCCGCTCTGGCGATCGGGCGCGCAGCGCTTGCAGGCGCGCAGGCCCGCCGCCTCGGCCGCGGCGGGGTCGGCGTAGAAGCGCACGTTCGACCGCTTGGGCGCGCGCGCCGGGCACGATGGGCGGCAGTAAATGCCGGTGGAATGGACACCGGTGACGAAAGCACCGTCGAAGCGCCGGTCCTTCGCCAGCGCGATCCGCCAGCACTCGTCGTCGCTCAACGCCTCGGCACCCAGCAATCGGGCGTTCCTAAGATCGGCAGGTTCGGCTGCGGTCATGCCGTTCATCCTTCATGGCTTCGCGTGGGCTTGCAAGCGTCAGCTAATCCATTTCGCCACGCGCGGCGTCCCGAAGCTTGCGGTCAATGACACGGACGCGATAGAAGCGCCGCCGGATGGGACGTCTCCTTACTCTTCTGGTGCTGCTGCTCGGCATGTTTGTCGCACCCTCGCCCGCGCAAGCCGAGCCGGCGGATATCGACGCGGCGGCACGCGGCGTGGTGCGCGTGGTTATTCTGGGCAGCGATGGCGAGGAGGTCTATCCGATCAGCCACGGCAGCGGGTTCGCGGTCAGTCCCACGCAGATCGTCACCAACGCCCACGTCATCCGCGACGCGTTGGCCGACGACAGCCTCAGGATCGGCATTGTCCCCTCCGATGGCGCAGGCGCGGTCTATGGCAAAGCGGTCGCAATCTCCTCGCGCAACGATCTGGCGCTGGTCGAACTGACCGGCGATCTGCGGCTGCCGCCGCTGACGCTTGTGGGCGGGCCGCTGGCCGACAGCGGCGAGAGCTATGCGGTCGGCTATCCGATGAATGTCGACAAGGCGCAGGGACTCGATATCGGCGATATCTTCCGCAGCCAGCCCCCTGTGAAGAGCCGCGGATTTCTCGCCGGAACGCGGCCCAGCCGCAGTTTCGACACCGTGCTCCACACCGCGCCGATCGCGCGCGGCAATTCGGGAGGGCCGCTGCTCGATGGTTGCGGCCGGGTCCTGGGGGTAAACAGCTTCGGGGCGGATTCGGGTGGATCGGATGCGGAGTTCTTCTTCGCCGTCTCGAACCGGGAATTGCGCGCCTTCCTGCGCGACAACGGCGTGGCGCCGCGGATCAACGATACCGAATGCCGCAGCCTTGAGGACCTCGAAGCCGAGGAACGCGCCCGTCTGGACCGCGAACAAAGCGCCGCACGCGCGGCGCTCGACAATCGCAGCGAGGAAGAGCGGGTCCGGCGCGAGCGGGCGCGCTTCGAGGCCGAGATGCAGGTCCGCGACGAGCGCGACGATCGCATGCTCGCCAGCGTGTTGCTGATCCTGCTCGGCGCCGGTCTGATCTGGTGGGCGTTCGAGAAGCGCGAGCCGGTCGAAGCCGAATTCGGCACGGCCGCCTGGCCGGTCCGCAACCGGATCGTGCTGGCGCTGGGGATCGGCGCGGTGCTGATGGCGCTGATGCTGCATGTCAGCCGACCGGGGATCGACGAGATCGACCGCCGTGTGTCCGCGGTGATGGGCGGGGAAGCCGACGAGAGCGACGGTGCCGGCGAGCTCCGCGCGAACGGCTCGGGATCGGGGAAGACAGATTACGTCTGTACGCTCGATCCGCAGCGCAGCCGCGTCACCAGCGCGCAGGCGCAGCAGGTCAGCTTCGAGTGGAGCGCCCAGGGCTGCGTAAACGGGCGGACCCAATACGGGTTCTCCGCCGGAACCTGGTCGCGCGTCTTCGTGCCCAATGAGGAACAGGCGGTCGCGGTCAACAGCTTCGACCCGGCGCGACGGATCTACCGCACCGAACGCTATCTGCTCTCGCGCGGAGCCATGAACACGGCGCGCGCGGCGCGGAGCAAATATTCGGCGCCAGCCTGCGGGACCGAGGATGCCGCTTCCTCGCTGGGTGACATGCAGACCGAGGTGGTTTCCAGCCTGCCCACCCAGCCCAACGAAAGGCTGGTCTATTCTTGCGAGGTGGCGGAGGGCGACTAGGCTGCCAGAGCCTCGCCGCTCAACGTGATGCGGTGCATCTCGCGGGCGTGCCCCTGATAGTCGTTCATCGCATAATGCCAGGTCGTCCGATTGTCCCAGATCGCGACCGAGCCCGGCTCCCAGTCGATTCGGCACTGATGCGCTGGGTCCATTGCCGCGGCATAGAGCCGGTCGAGCAAGGGGCGGCTGTCGGCGCGGCTCCGACCGACGATGTTCACCGTGAAGGCCGGATTGACGTAGAGCAGCCTGCGCCCGGTCGCCGGATGGCGGATCACGACCGGATGGCTCGCGCCGGTGGTCATCCCCTGACCGCGCAGTTCGCTTCCGATATCCGTCTGCGCATAGGCGCCATCGGCAGCATAGATATGATCGGCGGTGTGGAAGGCTTCGAGCCCCGCGATTTCGCGCTTCAGATCGTCGGACAGCGAATCATAGACCGCTCCCATATGCGCATAGAGCGTATCGCCGCCCGACGGCGGCAGCACGCGCGCCACCAGGATCGAGCCCATCGCGGGCACTTGATCGTAGGAGTGATCGGTATGCCAGCCGCCGCCGATATTGGTCTGCTGGTTCTCGCGCTTGCGCACCACCGCGATCTCGGGATGCTCGTCGGTCAGCGGGAAGTAATTGTTGATGTCGATCCCGCCCCAGCGCTGGGCGAACGCGATGTGCTCTTGCGGCGAGAGCTCCTGACCCCGCAGCACCGCGACGCCATGCGCATAGACCGCCTCCCGCACATCCTCGAGCGTCGCACCCGCAGCGTCGGCGAGCTGGACGCCGGTTATTTCCACGCCGCATGACGGCGCGAGCGGTAGGATCTGCATCGAATCTCTCCCTGCGCTCCTTGCGGCGCCTCGTCGGCATCCTACATGGCGAAAGGACGGAGTCCATCATCCGACCTGCGATTTGCGACCGGATCGACGGGCACCCGGCTTGCGCTTCCCCAGACCCGATGCTAGGCGCGCGACAGCTTTGCCGGGGTGGCATACGCCCACCCGCGACGCCAGGCTGACAGCATCGTTTTTTTCCGGACCTCGAGAGGACGACAACGCGTGGAGAATTCCGCCGGTATTCAGGCTAGCCTGGCAGGGCGCTATGCGTCGGCCCTGTTCGACCTGGCGAGCGAGAACGGCACAGTGACCGCTGTCGAATCGGACCTCGAGAAGCTCGAGACCGCTTTGGCCGAATCGGACGCGCTGGCCCAGCTCACCACCAACCCCAAGGTTTCGCGCGGCGCCGCCGGACAGGCGCTTGCCGGCGTGTCCGATGTGCTCGGCCTCGCCGAACTGACGCGCAATTTCATCGGCGTGCTCGCGCACAACCGGCGGCTGGCGCAATTGCCCAAGGTGATCCGTTCCTTCCGCGCCATTGCCGCCGCCCAGCGAGGCGAAGTCACCGCGCAGGTGAGCAGTGCGCATGCGCTCAGCGATTCGCAGCTGGAACAGATCCGCTCGCGGCTCACCGCGCGCGAGGGCCGCACCGTCAAGCTTTCCACCACCGTCGATCCCGAATTGCTCGGCGGTCTGGTCGTTACCATCGGATCGAAGCGCATCGACGGCTCGATCCGCACCCGCCTCAATTCCCTCGCCCAGGCGATGAAGGCCTGATCAAAGGACGTTACTCATGGATATCCGCGCCGCAGAAATTTCCAAGGTCATCAAGGACCAGATCGCCAATTTCGGCACCGAAGCCGAAGTCAGCGAAGTCGGCACCGTCCTGTCGGTGGGTGACGGCATCGCCCGCATCCACGGCCTCGACCAGGTCCAGGCCGGCGAGATGATCGAATTCGCCAACGGCGTTCAGGGCATGGCGCTCAACCTCGAGGCCGACAATGTCGGCGCGGTGATCTTCGGTGCCGACACCGAGATCAAGGAAGGCGACACCGTCAAGCGCACCCAGACCATCGTCGACGTGCCCGTCGGCAAGGGTCTGCTGGGCCGCGTCGTCGATGCGCTGGGCAACCCGATCGACGGCAAGGGCCCGATCGTGGCGACCGAGCGTCGCCGCGTCGAGAAGAAGGCGCCGGGCATCATCCCGCGCGAATCGGTCTCCGAGCCGGTCCAGTCGGGCCTCAAGGCGATCGACGCCCTCGTTCCGGTCGGCCGCGGCCAGCGCGAGCTGATCATCGGCGACCGCCAGACCGGCAAGTCCGCCGTCGCGATCGACACCTTCATCAACCAGAAGGAAGCCAATCGCAGCGACGACGAGAACAAGAAGCTCTATTGCATCTATGTCGCGGTCGGCCAGAAGCGCTCGACCGTCGCGCAGATCGTCAAGAGCCTCGAGGAAAACGGCGCGATGGAATATTCCATCGTCGTCGCCGCCACCGCGTCGGAGCCCGCTCCGCTGCAGTATCTCGCGCCCTACACCGGCTGCGCGATGGGCGAATTCTTCCGCGACAACGGCATGCATGCGGTCATCGTCTATGACGATCTTTCCAAGCAGGCGGTCGCCTATCGCCAGATGTCGCTGCTGCTGCGCCGCCCGCCGGGCCGCGAAGCCTATCCGGGCGACGTGTTCTATCTCCACAGCCGCCTGCTCGAGCGCGCGGCCAAGATGAACAAGGCCGAAGGCGGCGGTTCGCTGACCGCGCTGCCGATCATCGAGACGCAGGCGGGCGACGTGTCGGCCTATATCCCGACCAATGTGATCTCGATCACCGATGGCCAGATCTTCCTCGAGACCGAGCTGTTCTATCAGGGCATCCGCCCGGCGATCAACGTGGGCCTGTCGGTCAGCCGCGTCGGCGGCGCCGCGCAGACCAAGGCGATGAAGAAGGTTTCGGGCTCGATGAAGCTCGACCTCGCGCAATATCGCGAGATGGCCGCTTTCGCCCAGTTCGGTTCGGATCTGGATGCCGCCACGCAGAAGCTGCTCAACCGCGGTGCGCGCCTGACCGAGCTGCTCAAGCAGCCGCAGTATTCGCCGATGCCGTTCGAAGAGCAGACCGTGTCGATCTTCGCCGGCACCAACGGCTTCCTCGACGCGATCCCGGTCGATCGGGTGAACGAATACGAAAGCGCGATGCTCAGCCACATGCGCAGCGAGCATGCCGAGGTGCTGGAGACCATCCGCACCACCGGCAAATTCGAGGACGACACCAAGGCCAAGGTCGTGGCTGCGCTCGAAAAGTTCGCCAAGCAGTTCGCCTGATTGATTTCGCCGTCGTCCCGGCGAGAGCCGGGATCTCGTGCCGCAAGGTGCGACCTAGTGGATAGAGACCCCGGCTGGCGCCGGGGTGACGAATTGGAGAGTTAAGAGAGTGGCATCGCTCAAAGAACTCAAGGGCCGTATCAACTCGGTCAATTCGACCCAGAAGATCACCAAGGCCAAGCAGATGGTCGCGGCGGCCAAGCTGCGCCGTGCGCAGGCGGCCGCCGAACAGGCGCGTCCCTATGCCGAGCGCCTGTCGGGCGTCATGGCCTCGCTCGCAGGCAAGGTCAGCGGCGACAGCGCGCCCCGGCTGCTCGCGGGCACCGGCTCCAGCCAGCGCCACCTGCTGGTGGTGGTGAACACCGATAAGGGCCTGTGCGGCGGTCTCAACGCGAACATCGTCAAGGCCGCCAAGGCCCGGGCGCGAGAGCTGATCGCGGGCGGCAAGGACGTGCAGTTCTATCTCGTCGGCAAGAAGGGCCGCGCGCCGATCAAGCGCGACTATGCCGACCGGATCGAAAAGCACTTCGACACCAGCGAGGTCCGTACGCCGGGCTTCGAGGAAGCCGAGGCGATCGCCGACGATCTGATCGCACGGTTCGACCGGGGCGAGTACGACATCGCCGAGCTGGTCTATCCGATCTTCCGCAGCGCGCTGTCGCAGGATCCGACCATCGACCAGCTGATCCCCGTTCCCTCGCCCGAGGTTTCGGGTAACAGCAAGGATGTCGGCGCGGTCGTCGAATACGAACCCGGCGAAGAGGAAATTCTCGAGGATTTGCTGCCGCGCTACGTCAAGACGCAGCTGTTCGGCGCTCTGCTCGAGCGCGAGGCCTCGGAACAGGGTGCCTCGATGACCGCTATGGACAATGCCACGCGCAATGCCGGCGATCTCATCAAGGATCTCACCATCAAGTACAACCGCAGCCGCCAGGCTGCGATCACCACCGAACTGATCGAAATCATCGCGGGCGCCGAAGCGCTCTGACCCCTATGAAAGCCAATCTCTTGACCAAACTCGCCTTCCTTCTCGTTCCCCTGTTCGCTCTGGCCGCTTGCGGAGAAGAGCCCGCCGCCGAGGTGGCGCAGACGCAGGTCGCGACGCCCGAGCCGGTAGCGACGCTGCCTGCTCCCAACCAGGCGCTGTTCACGCAGCTCTATGCCGACGCCTGTCCCGAAGCCGAGCCGGTCAACACCGCAGTGTGCCGCCGCGCCGGCCTGGGCTCGGACGAGGTGCTGTGCGAATTCGGCCTCGGTGAGGACGAATATCTGCGCAACGACGCCACCCTTACTCCCGGCGATGGTCAATGGACGCTCGCCGATCCCGAAAACGTGTGCGCCGCCGCTTAAGGCGCCCAACCCCCAAGGCAGGATCCAGATCATGGCCACCGCTCCCGTACTCAACCAGACCACGACCGGCACCATCAGCCAGGTCATCGGCGCCGTCGTCGACGTGCAGTTCGAAGGCGAACTGCCCGCGATCCTGACCGCGCTGGAAACCCGCAACGGCGACAGCACGCTCGTCCTCGAGGTCGCGCAGCATCTCGGCGAAAACACCGTGCGTACGATCGCGATGGACGGCACCGACGGGCTCACCCGCGGGCAGGACGTCGTCAACACCGGCAACCAGATCACGGTTCCCGTCGGTCCCAAGACGCTGGGACGGATCATGAACGTCATCGGCGAGCCGATCGACGAGCGCGGTCCGATCGGTGCGGACATGACCATGCCGATCCATGCCGAGGCACCGCTGTTCGTCGACCAGTCGACCGAAGCCGCGATCCTCGTCACCGGGATCAAGGTCATCGATCTGCTCGCGCCCTATGCGCGCGGCGGCAAGATCGGCCTGTTCGGCGGCGCCGGCGTCGGCAAGACCGTGCTGATCCAGGAACTGATCAACAACATCGCCAAGGGCCACGGCGGCGTCTCGGTGTTCGCCGGCGTCGGCGAGCGCACCCGCGAGGGCAACGATCTCTACCACGAATTCCTCGATGCGGGCGTCATCGCCAAGAACGAGGCTGGCGAAGCGGTTTCCGAGGGATCGAAGGTCGCGCTGGTGTTCGGACAGATGAACGAGCCTCCGGGCGCCCGCGCCCGCGTGGCGCTGTCGGGCCTGACGATGGCGGAATATTTCCGCGACGTCGAAGGCCAGGACGTGCTGTTCTTCGTCGACAACATCTTCCGCTTCACGCAAGCCGGTTCGGAAGTGTCGGCGCTGCTCGGCCGTATTCCTTCGGCAGTGGGCTATCAGCCGACCCTGTCGACCGACATGGGCAATCTGCAGGAACGCATCACCTCGACCAACAAGGGCTCGATCACCTCGGTCCAGGCGATCTACGTTCCCGCGGACGACCTCACCGATCCGGCGCCTGCCGCTTCCTTTGCCCACTTGGATGCGACCACCACGCTGAACCGCGCGATTTCGGAGCTGGGCATCTACCCGGCGGTCGATCCGCTCGATTCGACCAGCCGCGTGCTCGAACCCCGCGTCGTCGGCGAGGAGCATTACCAGACCGCTCGCCGCGTTCAGGAGACGCTGCAGAAGTACAAGAGCCTGCAGGACATCATCGCCATTCTCGGGATGGACGAGTTGTCCGAAGAGGACAAGCTGACGGTCAGCCGTGCGCGCAAGATCCAGAAGTTCCTCAGCCAGCCGTTCCACGTGGCCGAGGTCTTCACCAGCATCCCGGGCGTGTTCGTCCAGCTCGAAGACACGGTGAAGAGCTTCAAGGCGGTGGTCGACGGCGAATACGACCACCTGCCCGAGAGCGCCTTCTACATGGTCGGCGGCATCGATCAGGCGGTCGAGAAGGCCAAGAAGATGGCCGACGAATCCTGACGCATTTCCCTCCCGCTCGCGGGAGGGCGGAGACCCTAGCATGCCCTTGCATTTCGAACTCGTCACCCCGGTAAAGCAGGTCCGCAGCGAGGACGTCCACATGGTCGTCGTCCCCGGCACGGACGGCGAATTCGGCGTTCTCGAGGGGCATGCGCCCTTCATGTCGACGATCCGTGACGGTGCGGTCCAGATTTACCGCACCGAAGGTGCCGCGGCCGAGATCATCGAGGTCCGGGGCGGCTTTGCGGAAGTGGGCGAAAACGGCCTCACCGTGCTGGCGGAGCATGTCGAGGGCTGATCTGGCCTATGATCGTTGGGAAACGATCGCTTAGAACGACAAAGGGCGACCCCGGCGGGTCGCCCTTTTCGTTTCCGGCACCGAAACAGCAAGCCTCGTTGCCCCCGGCGGTCGGGCGCGCAGCTTACCTCTCGCGTTTTGCAGCCGCCTTCTTCTTTTTCATCGCATCGTGGAAGCGGTCGGCCCAGCCCGGCTTCACGATCTGCTCTCCGCGCACCATCCGCAGATCGCCATCTGCGACATCGCCGCTGACCGCGCTTCCCGCGCCCACGATCGCGTCGCGACCGATCGTCACCGGGGCGATCAGCGAACTGTTGGAGCCGATAAAGGCCCCTTCCTTGATGACGGTCCGGTATTTGAGATAGCCGTCGTAATTGCAGGTGATCGTACCCGCGCCGATATTGGCGCCTGCCCCGACCTCGGCATCCCCCAGATAAGTCAGATGGCTGGCCTTCGCGCCTTCGCCGAGAACCGCCGCCTTCATCTCCACGAAATTGCCGACAAAGCTGTTCCTTTCCATCACCGCCCCCGGGCGCAGGCGAGCGAAGGGGCCGACCTGTGCGCCCTCGCCGACGCTGGCGCCTTCCAGATGGCTGAAGGCTTTGATGCGCGCGCGATCCGCCACGGTCACGCCGGGGCCGAACACGACACTGGGTTCGATCACGACATCGCGGCCCAATTGTGTGTCGTAGCTGAAGAACACCGTCTCGGGGGCCTTGAGCGTGGCGCCCTCGGCCATCGCCTCCTCGCGGCGGAAAGCCTGCCATTGCGCCTCTGCGGCAGCGAGTTCGGCGCGGCTGTTGATCCCGGCGACTTCGCCCGGCGCATCGGTGGTGACCACTGCGCAGGCATCGCCATCGCCAATCGCGATATTGACCACGTCGGGCAGGTAATATTCGCCTTGGGCGTTGTCGTTGCCGACCCGGCGCAGCAGCGCGAAGAGATCGGACGCGCGCCCCGCCATCAGCCCCGAATTGCAAAGCCGACAGGCGCGCTCTTCGGCGCTGGCGTCCTTGCACTCGACCATCTTGTCGATCCGGCCCGTACCGTCGGCGATCACCCGACCGTATGCGAGCGGATCCTTGGGCTCAAAGCCTAGCACCACCACCCGCGGCGCATCCTCAGCGTGGAGCCGGTCGAGCATCGCGCGCATGGTCTCCGCGCGCACGAAGGGCACATCGCCATAGAGCACCAGCACATCGCCTTCGAAGCCAACGAGTTCGCTCTCGGCCTGCTGAACAGCGTGGGCGGTACCCAGCTGCGGATCCTGCAGGCAGGTGCGCGCCGTATCGCCAAGTGCGGCCTCGATCTGTTCGCGACCGGCACCGACCACCACCACCTTACGGGCGGGCTCGAGGAGATCGACCCCGGCCATCAGGTGATGGAGCATCGGTCGACCGGCGATCGGGTGGAGCACCTTGTGCAGGTCGCTCTTCATCCTCGTTCCCTTGCCCGCGGCGAGAATGACGGCGGCGAATTCGCGTTTCTGGATCATGATCAGCCCTTGCCACCATTCGCTTGCGGTTTGAAGTCGCATCCGCCACCGCCTCGACATGGCCAAATTCCCCTTCGACATTGTGGCATTCGATCTCGACGGCACCCTGCTCGACACCTTTCGGGATCTGGGCGCGGCGGTGAACCATGCGCTGGAGCTGGGCGGGTTCGAAACCATCCCGGTGGACAGCAGCAAGGACCTGATCGGCGGTGGCGCAAAAATCATGCTGGCGCGCGCGGTCGAGCGCCAGGGCGGCATGCCCGCCGACGATTTCCACGCGCTCTACAAGCAGATGCTGAGCTATTACGCCGCCAACAATGCGGTGCATTCGCGGCCCTATCCTGGCGCCGAGGACTGCCTCGACGCGCTCGCCGGGCGCGGGGCGAGGATGGCGGTCGTGACCAACAAGTTCGAGGATTTTGCCCGCCGGATCCTCACCACGCTGGAGCTCGCGGATCGTTTCGAGACGATCATCGGGGGCGACACCATGGGCAAGGGCCGCGCGAAGCCGGAGCCGGATTCGCTGATCGAGGCGCGGGCGCGTTGCGGCGGCGGCAGCTTTGCCTTCGTCGGCGACAGCACTTATGACGTCATGGCAGCGCGCGCCGCACAGGTACCGGTGATCGGCGCGCGCTACGGCTATTGCGACAAGCCACCAGGCGAGCTCGGGGCGGATGTCGAGATCGATTCGCTGGCCGCACTGATCCCGGCGCTCGAGGACCTGAGGCCCGCCTGAGCCACGTTCGGACCCTACGGCGCGGCGGCGCGCCGAACTGACGGTTGCAAGCGCATGGCGAACATGTCAGTTCGCCGCTCGGATTGACGTTCACGTAAACCCTATCGGAGAACCAGCATGACCATCGATTTCAAGGACAAGGTAGCCATCGTAACCGGCGCAGGCGGCGGTCTGGGCCGCGAATACGCGCTCGAATTGGGTCGCCGCGGCGCCAAGGTCGTGGTCAACGATCTGGGCGGATCGCGCGACGGGACCGGCACTTCGGACATGGCCGCCAAGGTCGTCGAGGAAATCGAGAAGGCCGGCGGTACCGCGATGGCCAACGGCGCCTCGGTCACCGAGCCCGAGCAGATGGAAAAGATGGTCGCCGACGCCAAGCAGAAATGGGGCGGCGTCCATGTGCTGATCAACAATGCCGGCGTGCTGCGCGACAAGACCTTCGCCAAGATGACCGCCGAAGACTTCGCCTTCGTGGTCGACGTCCACCTCAACGGCTCGGCCTATGCCACAAAGGCGTGCTGGGAGACCTTCCGCGAGCAGGCCTATGGCCGCGTGCTGATGACCGCGAGCTCGACCGGACTGTTCGGCAATTTCGGCCAGGCCAATTACGGTGCGGCCAAGCTGGGCCTCGCGGGCCTGACCAAGACGCTCCAGCTCGAAGGCGCGAAGTACAACATCAAGGTCAACACGCTGAGCCCCGTGGCGGGCACGCGGATGACCGAGGACCTGTTCCCCGAAGAAGCCTTCAAGCTGTTCGACCCGGTCAATGTCGTCCCCGCAGCGCTGTTCCTCGTCAGCGAAGATGCGCCCAGCAACGTCATCGTCGGCGCGGGTGCGGGCGGGTTCCACTCTTCCTGGGTGGTGATGAACGACGCGGTCTGGCTCCCCGAGGACCAGCGCACGGTCGAAGGTTTCGCCGAGAACTGGAAGGCGATCTCCGACTTCTCCAATCTCAAGGCGCCGCAGTCGGGTTCCGATCAGTCGGGCAATATCCTGGCCGCGATGCAGAAGGTCACCGGCACCGGCCCGTCCTCCGCGCGCAGCTGATCCTGCCATCCGCTTATGCGGCGTATTGACGCCGTAATACACCGAGCCTATTCTCCCTGTCTTCAGGATGGGGAGAATAGGCCGTGTACAGCCAGCAGGATCTCAATTCCGCAGTTGCGGCGGGCGCGATCAGCGCCGAGGCCGCCGATGCACTGCGCGCCCATGTCGCCGCGCAGAACGACTCCGTACCGGCCGATGCCGAGCATTTCCGCCTGATCACCGGGTTCAACGATGTCTTCGTCTCGATCGGCGTGGTCATCCTGCTCGTCGCCATGGCAGCGATCGGCGGCGCGATCTACGAAAGCAGCAACGCTCCTTCTCCCGTCGCCGGCGCACTGGTGGCTGGCACCGCATGGTTGCTCGCCGAGTTCTTCACCCGCAAGAAGCGCATGGCGCTGCCCTCCATCATTCTGCTGCTCGCTTTCGTCGGCGGTGTGTTCTTCGCCCTGGTGGGCCTGTCGCTGGAGATCGTCGGCACCAACCCCGGGCCTGCGCAGGAGACGGTGCGCGCTCTGCTCATCGCTCTGGCCGGCCTGATCACAGCTGCGGCGGCCTGGCTGCACTGGAAGCGCTTCATGGTGCCCATCACGATCGCTGCGGGCACCGCCGCGCTCGCAGCCACGGTGGTTGCGCTGATCGTTGCGGCGATCGGACCGAATTCGGACAGTGTCGGCGATGTCGTGCTGGGCATCGTGTTCTTAGTGGGGCTGGTGGTCTTCGCCTTCGCCATGCGCTGGGACATGAGCGATCCGACGCGCGGAACCCGTCGCAGCGATGTCGCCTTCTGGCTGCACCTGCTCGCGGCGCCGATGATCGCGCATCCGGTGTTCTCGCTGATCGGCGTGACCGATGGCAGCAGTTTCGGACTGGGCGCGGCGCTCGCCGTGCTGGCGATCTATGTCGCTTTCGGGCTGGTCGCACTCGCCGTCGATCGGCGAGCACTGCTGGTTTCCGCCCTCGCCTATGTATTGATCGCGCTGACCATGCTGTTCGATCGCTTCGGCGCGGTGGAATTGAGCTTTGCGCTCACCGCGCTGGTGATCGGCTCCGCCCTGCTGACGCTCAGCGCGATGTGGACGCCCATCCGCCGCGCCGTGGTGACGGCCATGCCGGCCACCATGACGGCGCGGCTCCCCGCCACCGCCTGAGGGTCAGTCCTCGACCGCCTTGAGCAGGCGCCGCTCCATCGGCGCAAGGACGCCGACGAGCTCGTGACTGCGCTTGAGCACCTGGCCGTGTTCGCCGAACAGCGTCCACATGCCCTGGCGGTTGCGCAGCGCGGGGCGCTTCTCGACCCGCATCTGCGGGCGTTCGGCGGCACGGCGGAACGCGGCGAAGCTCGCCATGTCGCGCGCGAAATCCATCGCATAATCGCGCCATTCGCCCGCCGCGACCATGCGGCCATAGAGATCGAGGATGCGGACCAGCTCGGTACGGGTGAACGCGACCTGGAGCGGCGTGCGCTGCGGAAAGGGCAGCACCGTGCCCGAAACCGAAGGTGGGTGCCCCATCAGTCCTGCGTACCGCTGCGCAGGCTCTCGTCCTCTGCTCCTGCGGCGGCTTTAGGCAAGGCGCTGCGCAGGCTGTCGAGCTCGGTGCGCATTTCGGTGAGCTGCTTTTCGAGCGCGGCGATGCGGCCCGGATCGGGTTCGCAGGGTTCATTGCAGGGTGTGCCATAAGGCATGAATTCGCGTATATAGGTTTCAACCGGCACCAGCGTGCTGCGCGCCTTGAAACCGACCATCGTCGCGCCTTCGGCCACTTCGTCGGTAACCACCGCATTGGCACCGATCCGCGCGCGATCGCCGACTGTGATCGGCCCTATGACCTGCGCCCCCGAACCGATGATGACATTGTTGCCGATCGTCGGATGACGCTTGCCGCCCACGCCATTGGTCGGGTTCGTCCCCCCCAGCGTGACGCATTGATAAATCGTCACGTCATCGCCGATCACGGCGGTCTCGCCGATCACCGAAAAGCCGTGATCGATGAAGAAATTGCGCCCGATCTTCGCGCCGGGATGGATGTCGATCGCGGTCAGGAAGCGGCTGGTGTGATTGACCAGGCGGGCGAGGAAGAACAGTTCGGCCTCGAACAGCCAATGCGCCACGCGATGCCAGAACAGCGCCCAGACACCGGGATAGAGCAGTATTTCCCAACGCGAGCGCGGCGCGGGATCGCGGGCGCGGATCGAGTCGAGATAGGCAAATAGACGGTCGATCATCGGTCGGGATTCTTCCACCATTGGCGAATCAAAGCAAGCGGGCCTGCTCGGGCCCCTCCACGGCATCCAGCGCATCGCGCCAGATCGACATGGTGGCGGGCGCCTTGCGTTCAAGCGAAATCCGGTCGATCTCGGCGACCACTCGCTCGATCGCGGCATAGCTGCGGGTCAGGCGCGGCACGAGGTAGCTCGCCGCCCCATCGGCCAGCACGAGGCGGCGCTGCTCGGCATGCGCGGCGATAAGCTCGGCCACCATGGCATCGTCGGGCGGAGCTATCGCAAGCTGCAGCGATCCGCCCAGCCGGGAGCGCAGATCGGGCAGCGCAATGTCCCACTCGGCGTCATCGGCGACCAGCAGCAGCGGACGACCACCCTCCTGCGCGCGGTTCCAGCGGTGGAACAACTCGGTCTCGTCCCAATCCTGCGCACCGTCGATCGCCTCGCCGCGGCCCTCGGCTTCGAACCAGCGCGCCAGCAGCGATTTGCCCGAACGCGGCGGCCCCAGCAGCACTGCGGTGCGAAAAGGCCAGTCCTGCGGCCGGGCAAGCGCATCGACCGCGCTGCGGCTGCCCGCGCCCACGACGATGCGCGAAGGGAGGTTGTCGCCGGATTCGAGAGGGAGCGCGATCTGGGACATCGGCGGCGCGCCTCTGCCTAGCGGCTGATCAGGAGCGCGTTGTTGCCCGGCTGCACCGTGAAGCCGCGCGCGCGCAGTGCAGCGGCAAGCTCTTGGATCGAACCCGCATAGCTTACCGTCAGCACCGAAGTGCCGCCGATCGCAGTGCTGCGGATCCCGGCGTTGCGCACGCCCGAGGACCCGCGAACATCCGCGAGCGCAGCGTTGAAGGCGGCGGCATCGGGCGTCTGGACCTGCACGGTATAGAGCCCGACCGAACCTTCGGGCGGAGGCGTATTGATCGGCGCGGCGCTGATCGTGCCATCGGTCTCGGCGGTCTCGCGCTCGCGATCCGCGCGTTCGCGGGCGGCGCGCGCCTCGCGCTCGCGCGCATCCGCCGCCTGCCCGGCCTCGATCAGCCGCAGCAGCGCCGGGTCGATTTCCGGGGTGCCCAGATTTAGCGTGGGATCGGGCTTGAGCAGCCCGTCGGCCAGAGCCTTGGCAAAGATCGCGTCGAAACGCATGACCGCCTTCTCGAGCATGGCCGGCAGCGCTTCGGGATTGGGGGCTGTCATCGCGAAACTGGCGAGAAAGCGGTTGTCGGGGCCGTAGCGCGCGGTGAACTTGCCGGTTACCGGACCGCCGGGATAGGAATAATCGAGATTGGCGATCGGGATCAGCACATCCGAAGCGCTGAACTGATCGAGGACATTGCGCCACCACAGCCGGCTGCGCCGCCCGGTCTGGCCATAGGTGATGAGCAGCGAATCGCTTCCCGCCCCCGAAGGTCGGACGTAATCGATCCGGCTAGAGCCCGCCTGATATTCGGCCCAGGCGCGCTGCCAGGGATTGCGCATCTCGTAGACCAGCTGCGTGCCCGCCGAAACGGTGACCGGAACCAGCAGCATCGGCGCCGAACGCTGCGCCTGCTCCTCGCCGCCGAGATAGGCGTTCGCGCGCTGGCGGTCGAAGATCACCCCCAGCCTTGCGATATACCGCCGCGGGCCAAGCTGTTCGCGTTCGATCACGATTGCCGAGACCACCGCAGCGATCTGCGAATCGGACAGTTCCGGCCCCTCGAGCCGCTCCCAAGCCTTGCGCTGCGCCACTTCCCAACCCTTCGCCCGGGCGTCCTGGGCATTGTCGACGGTAACGTCCACCTCCACCCCGGTTACCGAAATGTCGCGCGAAGCTGCGATCGGGGCGATCCCACGCTCGCCGGCGACCTGCGCGACCAGCGCCGCCGCGCCCAGCGCAAGAAGCGCCAGAGCGGCGATCAGCAGGGCCCGCGATCGGCCGAGGGATGGAAGAGCAAAGCGCATCATGGGGAAAACACCGGCCTTTTGCCCAAAGCCCCGTGCGAATCCAAGCGGGAATGCTAAAGCACCCGGCATGGATGGCAAGAATTCCCCCTACACCTATGCCGATGCCGGCGTTTCGATCGCCGCAGGCAACGCGCTGGTCAAGGCGATCGGACCGCTCGTAAAGGCCACCGCCCGCCCCGGCGCCGACAGCGAGTTGGGTGGGTTCGGCGGCTTTTTCGATCCGAAGGCGGCGGGTTACAACGATCCCCTGCTGGTCGCCGCGAACGACGGGGTTGGAACCAAGCTCAAGCTGGCGATCGATCACGACCGCCACGACAGCGTCGGCATCGATCTGGTCGCGATGTGCGTCAACGATCTCATCGTTCAGGGCGCCGAACCGCTGTTCTTCCTCGATTATTTCGCCACCGGCAAGCTCGAGAACGGCATCGCCGAACGCGTGGTCGCCGGAATCGCCGAAGGCTGCAAGCAGGCCGGCTGCGCGCTGATCGGTGGCGAGACCGCCGAGATGCCGGGAATGTATGCGCCGGGCGATTACGATCTCGCCGGCTTCTGCGTCGGCGCGGTCGAGCGCGGCGAACAGGTCACCGGCGAACGGGTTGCACCCGGCCATGTGCTGCTCGGCCTCGCCAGTTCGGGCGTTCACTCCAACGGTTATTCACTGGTGCGCAGGCTGGCCGAAGACAAAGGCTGGCAGCTCGACGCGCCTGCCCCTTTCGACGCCGCACTTACGCTGATCGAGGCGCTGATCGAGCCGACCCGCATCTATGTGGCCGGCTTGCTGCCGCTGGTGCGCGACGGTTTGATCGATGCGCTTGCCCATATCACCGGCGGCGGCTTGCTGGAAAACATCCCGCGCGTGCTGCCTGAAGGCGCGCACGCCAGGGTCGATGCCGGTCTGTGGGCGCAGCCGGAACTGATGGCCTTCCTCCAGGCGGAGGGAGGGATCGAGCCCGAAGAAATGGCGCGCACTTTCAATTGCGGCATCGGCATGGTGCTGGCGGTAGAACCGACGCAAGTCGAAATCGTCCGCACTCGCCTCGAAGATGCGGGAGAGATCGTGCTTGCGGTGGGCGAGATAGTTTCCGGGATACGCGGCTGCACAGTGCGCGGGAGCGCCGGAGTGTGGTCCGCCAGCGAGGCCTGGGAAGTGACGCATAGTGGCTGACAAGGCCCGGGTCGCCGTCTTCGTCTCCGGGCGGGGCAGCAATATGGCGGCGCTGCTCTACGCCTCCCGCCTTCCCGATGCTGCCTACGAGGTCGTGCTGGTCGCCAGCAACGATCCCGCCGCACAAGCGCTGGCGCTCGCCACAGCGGAAGGCGTGCCCACCTTCGCGCTCGCGCATCGCGGAATGGCACGCGCCGATCACGATGCCGCGATGGAGCAGGCGGCGCGCGATGCCGGAGCGGAGTACATCGCGCTCGCCGGCTACATGCGAATTCTGACACCTAGCTTCGTCGCGCACTGGGCGGGACGGATGCTCAACATCCATCCCTCGCTGCTGCCGAAATATCCCGGCCTCGACACCCATGCCCGAGCCATTGCGGCGGGCGACAGCGAGGGCGGTGCCTCGGTCCATCTGGTGACCGAAGACCTCGATATGGGCGAGGTTCTGGGCCGAATCCCGGTCGCCATTCGCCCCGACGAGACCGCAGACGGGTTGGCCGAACGCGTGCGGCTGGCCGAACACCAGCTCTATCCGCGCGTGCTCGCCGATTATGTGTCGCGGCCATACGATGCCGCCTGGCTGCTCGAGCGGGTACGCGCGCTGGCGCTGGCGCTGCCGGAGACGCACGAGCGCGAAAGCCATGGCTCGCCCGGCTGGCGCGCGGGGAGCGCGAAGACCGGCAAGTATTTCGCCTATTTCTCCGACCAACATCACGGGACGCCGCATATCTCGCTGCTGGTGAAATGCAGCGGAATGGACGAACTGGAGGCTCTCGTCGAAGCGCAGCCGATGGCCTATTACAAGCCCGCCTATTACGGCGCGAGCGGCTGGATCGGGCTGATCCTCAACCGGGCCGGGGTCGATTGGGAGGGAGTGGCCGACCGGCTTGAGCACAGCTGGCGGCAGGTAGCACCCAAGAGCGCGACGAAGTTCCGGGACGCGGCGGACGAATTCTGATGCCCCCCCGCGCGCATCCCCTGGCCCGCTCGCGAGCGGCTGAATTGGCGACGCGCATGGTCGAGTTGCTGTGGGAACACGTGACGCCGAAACCGCCGCTTGAGCCCGAGTTCCTGTGGGAAAAGGGCAGCGCAGGCTTCTGCGCGGAAGACGAGACTTCGCTCCGAGAACCTCAGGACATCGCCGATTTTCGCCAACGCCTGGAGGTCCTGTGCCGCTCCTTGCGCGACGAAGCACGGCTCAACGCGTTGGGCCACACCCTAGCCTATGGCCAGCTCACCGCAGCGATCCGCAAGCGGCATGCGCTCGGCCGGCTGTGGCGCGAGCGGCCCGAACTGGCGACGACGCGGATCGCGTCGCCGATCGTGGTGGTGGGCCAGATGCGCGCCGGGACGACGCGGCTGCATCGGCTGCTGTCCGCCGATCCCGCGCATGCCGGGACACGCTTCTGCAATGCGTTCGACCCGGTCCCGAGAAGGCCCGACTGGCGCCCGATCAAGAGCGGTTTCGCGCTGGCGATTGGCCGACGGATCAATCCCTGGCTCGACACGCTACACCCGTTCGGCGCGACGCGGGTGGACGAGGAGATCAGCTGGCTGTCCTACGCGCTCGACGCCTGCACATACGAGGCGCAGTGGCGCATACCGAGCTTCGTCGCCTTCAACGAAGCGAGCGATCCGACCCCGATCTATCGCGAATTTGCGCGGATCCTGCGCAGCGATGCCGCGGCGACGGGGAATGCCGGATTGCCGCGGGTGCTCAAGGTTCCGCAATTTTCGGAGGCGCTGCCGGCGCTGCTCGATCAGTTTCCCGACGCCCGCATCATCGTCGCCCGGCGTGACGAGGAGGCGGTGCTGGAGAGTTCGGTTTCGATGGTCGCGAGCCAGTTCGCGTTCCAGTCGGATCACGCCGATCTTGCCGCCATCCGAGCGGAATGGCGGCGGAAAATCGCGCTGCGCAAGGCCCGGATCGAGGCCGCGCTGGCCCAATTCGACGGTCCGCTTGCCCGAGTGGACTTCGATGAGTTCGACATCGACAGCGAGGCGGTCGTGGAACGCATCTATAAAGATCTGGGAATCGGTCTTTCACCGGAAGCCCGGATTGCCATGCGCCGCGAAAGCGCGCGCGCCTCGCGCGACGGCCACGGGCAACATCGCGCGCAGATCGCCGGCTTCAAATCGCAGGGTGCGGAACCGGGCACCCAAACCGGAACGGCTCGCCAGACCTGAAATTCAAGCAGCTCGCGAACCGGCGGGGGAGAAGGCGAGATGCCCCGCCTTCTCCCGCCAGCCGGATCAGCCGACGATTTCGTCGTCGTTGAAGAAGAAGGCGATCTCGGTCGCGGCGTTCTCTTCGGAATCCGAACCATGGACCGAATTGGCCTCGATGTTCTCGGCATAGGCCTTGCGGATCGTGCCCTCGGCGGCGTCGGCGGGGTTGGTCGCGCCCATCACGTCGCGGTTGCGCTTCACCGCGTCCTCGCCCTCGAGCACCTGGACCACCACCGGGCCGCTGGTCATGAAGCTGACGAGCTCGCCGTAGAAGGGGCGATCCTTGTGGACTTCGTAGAAGCCCTTGGCCTGCTCCTCGGTCATCAGGATGCGCTTGGAGGCGACGACGCGCAGGCCGGCTTCCTCCAGCATCTTGGTGACTGCGCCGGTCAGGTTGCGGCGGGTGGCATCGGGCTTGATGATCGAAAAGGTGCGGGTGGTCGCCATGGGGAATATCCTCGTTGTCGCAGGGATGGGTCGCAGGGATGAAAATGTCGTGGAATTGGCCGCGCCCCTAGCGCCGCGCCCGCGCGCGGGCAAGCGTCAGTTGAGCGAGCGTCAGTTGAGGCCGCGCCTCAGGGTCAGCTGCCCGGTGGTCTCGCCGGTCGCGCCGCTGGCCTGGAAGGCGAAGCTGGTGCCGTCCGGCGCTTCGCCCGCGATCGTGGTCATCGCGCCGGTCTTCAGGTCGATCGCAACATCGACCCCGGCGGCCTCGGCCTGGCGGCGATAGAACGCGACCAGATCTGCGAGACTGTCCTCGCTCGCCAGCGAAACCACCACCCCGGTCGCATCGTCGCGGCCAATCTGGATCGTGTTGCGGATCTCGGCGCCGGGATAGATCGAGAACCCCTCCGGCAGCCGCGGGGGCACCGTCTCGCCCGCGCGCATGATGGTGGTGCCGTCTTCATTGTTGACCACCGCGCGGGTCTCGCCCGTCGCGGGATCGACCTCATAGCTGCCGGGCGCGAATTCCTGGCGCGGCTGCTCCTCGACCGGTTGCTCGGCTTCGGGACTGCAGGCGGCAAGGGCGAGAGTGGTCAGAGTGGCGAGAAGGGCGGTGCCGACGGGGCGCATGGGAGTCTCCTTTATCCACCCAACGTGGGATCACCCCACTTCGGTCCAGCCGTTACCCTCCTGTTTCCAGGCATGGCTCTCGATCGCCTCGCGATTGCGGAAACTGCGCCACAATTCGCGCGCATCCTGTGTGGCCGCAGCATCGAAGAGCAGGAAGGCGCGCTCGAAACCGCCCGCTTCCTCGCGCCATCGGCCATCGGCGAGCACCACCATGCGCGCCTCGTTGGGTGCGGTGCAGGTCTCCGAGAGCAGGATCGGCTGGCGCGCCGCGTGCGGCTCGCCCGCCTCGCCATGGGCGAGGAAATGCGCCCCGCCCTCGCTCCACAGCGCTCGCGAGATGGCGGCACGCCGTTCCTCGTCCTCGCTCACCACCAGCAGCCGCTGCCCGGCCTGCAGCGCTTTTCGCGCCAGCAGCGGCACGACCTGTTCGACCGGATCGCGGCTCAGCTGGTAGAAATCGACCCGCATCGCCTCACGCCGCCCGCGCGCGGCGGCAGCGCTCGGAGCAGAATTTCACCTGCTCCCAATCGCGGGCCCATTTCTTACGCCAGGCGAAGGGCAGACCGCAGGCGGCACAGGTCTTCGATGGCAGGTCGCCCTTTTGCCGCATCCTGCCCGTGCCGCCCGCCACCTGCGTGGCTCAGCCTTCGATCGTATCGGCGACCAGCTGGTTCATCAGCCGCACGCCGAAGCCGCTCGCGCCCTTGTCCCAGGTCGCGCCCGGCTTGTCGGTCCAGACCGTGCCGGCGATGTCGACATGCGCCCAAGGGGTCTCGTCCATGATGAAGCGCTGGAGAAATTGCGCCGCGGTGATCGATCCGGCCGCCTTGCCGCCGATGTTCTTCATGTCGGCGATCGGCGATTCGAGCATCTTGTCGTAGGCGGGGCCCATCGGCATCCGCCAGACGCTGTCGCCGCTGGTCTTGCCGGCCTGTTCGAGATCGGCCCAAAGATCGTCGTTGTTGGAGAACACCCCGGCGTGCTCGTGACCCAGCGACACGATGATCGCGCCGGTCAGCGTCGCAAAATCGACCACCCGGGCGGGCTTGAACTCCTGCTGGACCCAGTGGAGCGCGTCGCACAGCACCAGCCGCCCTTCGGCATCGGTGTTGAGGATCTCGATCGTCTGGCCCGACATCGAGGTAACGATATCTCCGGGGCGCTGCGCCGCGCCATCGGGCATGTTCTCGACCAGTCCGACCACGCCGATGACATTGGCCTTGGCCTGGCGCTTGACCAGCGCGAGCATCCCGCCCGCAACCGCGCCGCCGCCGCCCATGTCCCATTTCATGTCTTCCATGCCGGGACCCGGCTTGATCGAGATTCCGCCGGTATCGAAGGTCACGCCCTTGCCGACGAAGGCCACCGGCGCTTCGCCCTGTTCGCCGCCGTTCCAGCGGATCGCGAGGATGCGCGATTCGCGCATCGAGCCCTGGCCGACGCCGAGCAGAGCGCCCATGCCCAGATCGTGCATCTGCGTCTCGTCGAGGACGATCAGCTCCGCCCCGGTGCCTTCGAAGCGTTGCTGGCAGCGTTCGACGAAGCTTTCGGGATAGATCACATTGGCGGGCTCGGTGACCAGTTCGCGGGTGAACTCGACCCCCTCGGCAACCGGCTCCACTGCCTTCCACGCCGCTTCGCCGCCGTCGGGAGCGTCGAACACCACCACCTTCTTGAGCGTGATCTTCTGCTCGTCCTTGAGCTTGGTGCGGTAGACGTCGTAGCGCCAGTTGCGCAGCCGCAGCCCGAGCAGCAGATGCGCCAGCTCCTGCACCTTGAGGTTGCCACCGTCGACGCCGATCGTCTCGGCCCCGGCGGACTGGAACTTCGCCGCCAGAGCCGCGCCGGCGCGCTCGAGATTTGCGGAGCGCTTGGCATCGCCCGGATCGCCCGCGCCGACCACGGCAAGCCGGATCACCGCGCCGCCACGCTCGACGAAACCGTCGAACAGCTGGCCGGTGCGACCCTTGAAGCGCGCCGCCTGGGCGCCTTCCGTCATGGCCTGTTCGAGGCCGTCGGGAAGCTTGCCCTTGTCGGCGGTTTGGGCGATGAGCCGCAGCCCTTCAGGACGGGACTGGCTAAATTCGATGTTCATGGGATCTCCCGGAATTCTGGATCGGGACGCTGCGGCTCCGGGCCGCGACGCCCCCTTTCGGATGGCGATTGCGATTAGGCCGACGCAATGCGATAGGCAAGGCATGCCCTCGCCCCGCCGCCGTGCGACCCGTTCCTGCTCGCTTCAGGCCCGCTCGCTTGGGGCCGGCTCGTCTTGGGCGCGTCTGGCGGCATCGGCCTGCGCGCTCGCTTTCGTGCTCGCCCCCGCCCAATTGGCGGCGCAGGAAGGCGCGGCCGCCGGAATGGCCACCGCGCAGGAGCCGGTGGATCTGCCCGACGCGGCCGACCCGGTTTTCACAGGTGAGCAGAACGAGGGCCTGCCCCAGGCGATCGCACCCGTCCCCGGAGCCGAACCGATCCCGAGCGAAGCGGACGATGGTCGCACGATCCACTTCGAGGCCCAGACGCTCAGCTACGACGAGCCCAGCGATACCGTCACCGCGGCGGGCAATGTGGTGCTGCGCAGCGGCGACCGTTCGGTGCGCGCCGATCGCGTCACCTGGAACCGGCAGAGCGGCGAGATTCTCGCCGCCGGTCGGGTCCGCTTCGTCGACGAGAACGGCAATCAACTCTATTCCGACACGGTCACGCTGACCGACGAATTCGAGACCGGGGCGATGGAGGATCTGCTGCTGGCGCTGCGGCAGGGAGGGCGGCTGGCGGCGCAATCCGGCCTGCGCGAGGCGGATGGCACGATCACGCTCTCGCGGGCGGCCTACAGCGCCTGCGCGGTGACGACGCCGGAAGGATGCGACAAATCGCCCAGCTGGCGGATCACCGCCGAACGGGTCAGCTACGATCCGCAGAACAGCGAAGTGCGGTTCCGCAACGCCTATCTCGAACTGTTCGGCGCGCGAATCCTGCCGCTGCCGGGACTGGCGATCCGCACCGACGGGGGCGCGGTGGCCGGGTTCCTGGTCCCCGACCTGCGGATCTCGGAAAGCAATGGGGTAGAGGTCAGCGGCAGCTACTACTGGCGGCTGGCACCCAACAAGGACCTGACCGCCAGCGCCTATCTGTTCACCGGAGCGCCGCCGATGGTGAGCGGGCAATACCGCCAGCTCGCCGACGAGGGCGCGTTCCAGATCACCGGCTACGCCACCCACAGCAGCCGCATCTCCAGCTTCACCGGCGCGCCGACCACCGAGCGGGATCCGCGCGGCTATCTGTTCGCCAATGGCAAGTTCCAGTTCACCCCGCATTGGAGCCTGACCGGATCGGTGCGGGTGGCGAGCGACCGCACCTTCCTGCGACGCTACGACATCAGCCGCGACGACCGGCTGCGCTCGATGGTCGAACTCGAACGGATCGACCGCGATTCCTACCTTTCGATCGCCGGCTGGGCAGTGCAAACGCTGCGGCTGGGCGCCGATCAGGGACAGGTGCCGCTGGCGCTGCCGGCGATCGACTACCGCAAGCGGCTCACCGATCCGCTGCTGGGCGGCCAGATCGAACTGCAGGCGAACAGCCTCGCGATCCTGCGCCGCGATGGGCAGGACACGCAGCGCGCCTTCGCCCGCGCGCGCTGGGATCTGCGGCGGATCACCGGGCTCGGCCAGGTGGTCCAGCTGACCGGTATGCTGCGCGGCGACGTCTATCATTCGGACGAAAATCTGCTCACCCCAACCCCGCTCTACCGCGGCGAGCCAGGCTGGCAGGGGCGCGGGATCGCGCTGGCGGCGGTCGATCTGCAATGGCCGCTGATCGGGCCGCTGGCGGGCGGCGAACAGGTGTTCACCCCGCGCCTGCAACTGGTCGCGACCCCGCCGATCCGCAATCTCGCGATCCCCAACGAGGATGCCCGCGCGATCGATCTGGAGGATTCCAACCTCTTCGCGCTCAACCGCTTTCCCGGCTACGACCGGATCGAGGACGGGGTGCGGCTGACCTATGGTTTCGACTGGCAGCTGCGGCGGCCCGGGCTCGAGGTCAAATCGACGCTTGGCCAGTCCTACTCCCTCGACCGCGATCCCGGTATCCTGATCGACGGCACCGGCTTGTCGGAGCGGGTTTCGGACGTGGTCGGGCGAACCGAGGTGCGGTTTCGCGACTTCGTCAAATTCACCCACCGCTTCCGGCTCGACAAGGATAGCCTGGCGATCCGCCGCAACGAGATCGACGCCACCGTCGGCTCCGCGCGGACCTATGCCGAAATCGGCTATCTGCGGCTCAATCGCGATATCACCGAGGTCGAGGATCTGCAGGACCGCGAGGAATTGCGCGCGGCGGTGCGCGTGGCCTTCCTCGACTATTGGTCGGTGTTCGGCTCGGGCGTGTTCAACCTCACCGATCGGTTCGAGGACCCGACGCTGGATTCCGACGGTTTCGAGGCGATCCGCACCAGATTGGGCATCGCCTATCAGGACGATTGCATCGAGATGGGGCTGACCTGGCGGCGCGACTATGTCAGCAGCGGCGATGCCGAACGCGGCGATACCTTCCAGCTCTACTTCAGCCTGCGCAATCTGGGTTTCCGCTGAAAGCCTCGGCACCGCGCCGGGGCCTGCGCCGTGACGCCGTGCGCGGCCCCGTTGGCAGCGCGCCGCAAACGCGCTATCCGGCGCGCCAATCAGCTACGGTTCAGCCTGCGATTGGCAGGGACCACAGCCATATCCGGGCGTTGGCAAACGACGCCGCATTGGGACGATAACCACGTGATGCGCAAAACGCTTTCCAATCTGGTCTCCACTCTCGCGCTGGCCGGGCTCGTCGCGGCGCCGACCGCGGCTTCGGCGCAGGCTTCCGCGTCCACCGCGAATGCGCTCGACCTGCCCGAGAACATCACCATCGTCGGGCCGCAGACGCCCAATCTGCGCACCGCGACCGCGGTGGTGAACGGAGCGGTGATCACCGGGACCGACATCGATCACCGGGTCGCGCTGGTCACCGCGGCGAGCGAGAACGAGATCGGCGGCGAAGAGCTGCAACGCCTGCGGATGCAGGTGCTGCGCAATCTGATCGACGAGACGCTGCAGATCCAGGAAGCCGAGGCGCAGGAAATCGCCATCGCGCCCGAGGAGATCAACCAGACCTATGCGCGGCTCGCGCAGCAGAATTTCGGTCAGAACACCGGAGCGATGGATGCCTATCTGATCGGCATCGGCTCCTCGCCGGTCTCGCTCAAGCGCCAGATCCAGGGCGAACTCGCCTGGCAGCGGCTGCTGCGCCGCAATGTGGCGCCGTTCGTCAATGTCTCCGAAGAGGAGGTGAACGAGCTGCTCCAACGGCTCGAGGCGTCGCGCGGAACCGAAGAACATCGGCTGGGCGAAATCTTCCTTTCGGCAACCCCCGAGAGCCGGGCCGCGGTCGAGCAGAACGCCGCGCGGATCATCGAGCAGATCCGTCAGGGCGGCAGCTTCGTCGGCTATGCACGGCAGTTTTCCGAAGCCTCCACCGCTGCGGTCGGCGGCGATCTGGGCTGGGTGCGGCTGGCGCAATTGCCCGCCGAACTCGCTACCGTGGCGCGCGAGATGCAGCCCGGTCAGCTGGTCGGCCCGGTTCCCGTCCCCGGGGGCTTCTCGATCCTCTATCTGATCGACAAGCGCCAGGTGCTGACAGCGGATCCGCGCGATGCGCTGCTCAGCCTCAAGCAGATCTCGATCGGCTTCGAACCGGGCAC